>Ga0310696_10003068_pt1 | contig 21241 bp, 13 predicted proteins | sample AusTroGonzalo_MG_4_FD_203885 | JGI IMG/M metagenome (GOLD analysis project Ga0310696, IMG submission 203885) | Bovine rumen microbial communities from tropical cattle in Woodstock, Queensland, Australia - Gonzalo_02 (v2) (version 2) | ecosystem: Host-associated > Mammals > Digestive system >... | reverse complement strand
GCCGCACATCATGCGGGCGCTCTGCTGGGCAAGCAGCGACCGCAGGTAGGCATGCTTGCCCACCAGCTCGTCGGTGGCCGAGAGGTTGAGGATGATGTCGGCCCCAGCCAGCGCCAGGTTATTGCTGGGCGGTAGCGGTGCCCACACGTCTTCGCAAATCTCGATGCCGAAGCCCACTCCATCACAGGTGCGGAACACGATGGGCTCGTTGCTCACCATGACAGGACTGCCGCCGAGATAGATTTCCTGCGGGATGAGGTCGGTGGCAGAGGCAAACCAGCGCTTCTCGTAAAACTCGCCATAGTTGGGCAGGTAGGTCTTCGGCACGATGCCCAGCAGACAGCCATGCTGGATGACGGCGGCGCAGTTGTAGAGCAGCGAGCCGATGCGTACTGGCAGACCTATGACGGCGATGACATCGAGCTTGCGGGTGAAGTCCAGGAGGATGAGCAGGGCCTCCTCCGTCTTGTCGAGCAGCAGCTGCTGACGGAACAGGTCCTGGCACGTGTAGCCCGTCAGCGACAGCTCTGGAAAGACGATAATCTCGGCGCCCTTTCCCTCTGCCTGTGCGATGAGGCTTTCTATTTGTTGTCTGTTGTATTCCACGTCGGCCACGCGTACCCCCGGTATCGCTGCAACCACCTTTATCAGTCCGTATTTCATCGTTCAGTAATTTTGCTGCAAAATTACGAAAAAGCAGGCAAACCGCCAAACGATTTGCCCGCTTTTTATTGCTCGGTTACTATTATCACTAAATTGTACAAGTCAGAAGTTCACACCGACGGTGGCAAAGAAGGCTCCCGTATGGGCCGTGTCGAAGTAGTCGTGGCTGATGTTGGCCAGTCCAATGTCGTAGCCCAGCTCTATGTAGACAGGTGCGAACTGAAGGCCGCAGCCCAGACGAACACCGGCATCGAAACGCTGGAAAGCATCATCGTCGAAGGCACTATAGGCCTTGCGGTTGTTGAAGTCCTTCATCTTGCCACCAACGCCCACGGAGGCATATAGGCCGGCGAAGGGCTGTACGCTGGTGTTGCGGTCGATGTCGATGCAGTACTTCATAAGCAGCGGCACTTCGAGATAGTTCAGCTGATAGGTGAACGTCTTGCCGTCGAAGGTTCCCTTGCCGCCCTTCTCCGAGTAGTAGAGTCCCGACTCCAGATAGACGGGCGTGGCGGGGGCCAGCTGCACACCAGCCACCATGCCGATGTTGAGGCCAGCCTTGGCCGTGCCGCCATCGAGATAGCGGTCGTCGCTGTTGACGCTCGACACGTTAAGACCTAAACGCAGACCGAAGTAGTAATCTACAGGCCTGCTATACGTCGGCGAACTGTAGTGGCTGGGGGTATAGGAGGGACGAGGAGGTGCGGGTCGGTGGTGTCTTCCATAGCCATAACGACCTCCAGGCTGGGCAAGTGTACACATTGAAGTGAGCAGCCCCATGAACACAATAATAATCATCCTTTTCATCTTTGCAAGTATTTTAGAGGTTTAGACGCTGCAAAGGTAATGAAAAGGATGATTGGCCGCAAAGGGCATTTCCCTAAAACACGAAGGACAATTCCCTAATTGTCAGAGGAATTTCATCTGCGAAGGATTAGGAATTGCTATTTGATAGTGACCTGGGTGGCTCCGTAGCCGTATTCTTGGAAGGAGGCATCCTGATACTGGTAAGACTTGTAACGGTATTGCAGTTCATTGATGAGGGCCTTGCGGAGCACACCCTCACCCTTGCCGTGGATGAAGATAATCTTTGTGCCCTTCTGCTTCTCATATTCCTTGAGGGTTTTGCGGACGATGTCGAGCTGGTAGTTCAGGATGTCCGTCGGCGAGAGGCCGTTGGTGTTGTCAAGAAGTTCGGAGGCGTGGAGGTCAACGACGATAGGGACCTCTCCCCCGGCTCCTCTCCTAAGGAGAGGGGAGTGGTTACCCTTGGCATTAGGATTTGTAGCAGAAGTATATACTCCCCTCTCCTTGGGAGAGGGGTCGGGGGTGAGGCTCTTGGAGGGGTCGGGGGTGAGGTTTTTCCTTAGCATTTGCGGGTCAATCACCAACGGTCTTGCTGCCTTGTCGTTCTCGATGATGGTATAGACCAACGCGGGCTGCTCGAAGAAGTCGTTCTCCTGGAAGGTGTGGAGCTTGTAGAACTTCACGGGGTCTATACGCAGCTGCACGTCAACGGCGGGCTTCAGCAGGAAGGGCTTTTCACGTTTGTAGGCTATGAGCTGGACAGCCACGCGGTCCATGCCGTTGAGGTCTTCACGTCCGAACTCCTCGATGAAGACCTTCATATTCGGCTCCACCTCCATCGTGCATCGCAGCTGCCAGCTATTGCTTTCGACGGTCATGTAGGTGAAACGCATGTAGTAGTTGGAGTCGTTGACGAAATAGGTCTCGAAGCGCGTCTGCATCAGCTCCTTCACGTTCATCGGAACGAAGGCGAGATAGGCAGAGAGCTGTTCGCCGCCCTTGCGCTCCTCGGGCTTCGGCTTGAAGGTAATGGGGCGGTCGGCAAGATCCTTGGGAGCGCGGACATCCCCGTCCGCCACTATTGCGGGCGAGCCGACCGCGCTCCCAGATTTCTGTTTCACCTCCACAACATGACTCGTGTCGTAGTTCTCTTCTCCGATGACCACCACCTCGCTGACCATCATCGGCACCTGAAATCCGTCCTCGTCCTCCACTAGGACCACGTTCTTACCCTGAAAGCCAGCCACGCGGCCGCCTCCCACCTCACTAAGGAATCGTACTTTATCTCCTATCTTCATGGCTTTTCTCTATTGAAAAGTGTCTCTATTTCTTTATTATATAACGCTGCAAAATTACGCATTTCGTTGCAAACAGCCAAATCTTTTAGCAACTTTTTGGGAAAACCTATGGCAAATAGAGAAAAGTGGGCATTAATCCCAAATCGTTTCAAATAAACTCTAATGACAGAGATAACGGCTTTCTCTGGTAGACAAAACGGCTTTTTCTGTAAGAGAAAACGGCTTTTTCTGTTAGAGAAAACCGTTTTCTCTGGTTCATTTCCTTCCAGACATACTAAAACCGGGCAAACTGTTGGAAGTCTGCCCGGTTTTGATAATACTTTTATTTGGATTATGATAGGAATCCTAAGAGGGCACCGGCGGCTACTGCGGAGCCGATGACACCAGCCACGTTGGGACCCATAGCGTGCATGAGGAGGAAGTTGTGGCGGTCGTACTCAAGGCCCATGTTGTGGCTGATGCGGGCAGCCATAGGAACGGCACTTACACCGGCGTTACCGATGAGTGGATTGATTTTCTTGTCGCTGGGGAGGAAGAGGTTCATTATCTTCACGAAGAGCACGCCGGAAGCCGTGGCGATGGCGAATGCGAAAGCACCGATGGCGAAGATGAACACGGTGTTCAACGTCAGAAACTCAGAGGCCTGCGTGGAGCAGCCCACGGTGAGGCCAAGCAGCATCACCACGATGTCGTTCAGGGCGGCACCGGCGGTCTTGGCCAGACGGGTGGTCTTGCCGCTCTCCTTCAGCAGATTGCCGAAGAACAGCATACCCAGCAGGGGCAGGGCCGAGGGCACGATGAAGGTGGTGATGAGCAGTCCGATGATGGGGAAGAGGATGCGCTCCGTCTGGCTCACTTCGCGGCCGGGCTTCATCTTGATGACGCGCTCTTTCTTTGTGGTGAGCAGGCGCATGATGGGCGGCTGGATGAGGGGCACGAGGGCCATGTAGCTGTAGGCACAGACGGCGATGGCACCCATGAGGTTCGGCGACAGTTTTGATGACAGGAAGATGGCCGTGGGACCGTCGGCACCGCCGATGATGGCGATGCCCGCTGCCTGGTTAGGCTCAAAGCCTAAGGCCAAGGCGATCATGTAGGCGCCGAAGATACCAAACTGTGCGGCAGCACCGATGAGCATCAGCTTCGGGTTGGCTAACAGGGCCGAGAAGTCGGTCATGGCACCAATGCCGAGGAAGATGAGCGGCGGATACCAGCCTTGGCGCACACCCTGATAGAAGATGTTCAGCACAGAGTTGTCCTCGTAGAGGCCAATCTCCAGTCCGGCGTCGGCACGGAATGGGATGTTGCCCAGGATGATGCCCAGTCCGATGGGCACAAGGAGGAGCGGTTCGAAGTCTTTCTTGATAGCAAGATAGATGAAGATGGCTCCCACCACAATCATAATGAGGTTGCCCACCTCGGCATTGGCGAAGCCAGTGTAGGTGAGGAACTCGTTGAAGTTATTGGTTATGAATTCAAACATCGAATTAATTTTCAATTTACTAATTTTCGATTAACGATTTAATAGACTTGCTAATAGACTTGCGACAACGAATCTGCGAAATAACGATGGCGGCAGCCAAATCGTAAATTGTAAATTCGTAAATCGTAAATCTATGCGATGGTAAGCAGTGCAGCTCCCTCCATGACGGTTTCGCCGGGTTTGACGAGGATGGAGGTGACCTGTCCGGCGTAGTCGGACTCGATGTTGTTCTGCATCTTCATGGCCTCGAGGATGAGCAAAGTCTCGCCGACGGCGACAGTCTGGCCCACCTGTACCTTTACTTCGGTAATGGTGCCGGGCAGCGGGGCCTTCACCGCATTGCCGGCACCGGCGGCAGCTGCAGGAGCGGCTGCAGGAGCGGCAGCAGGAGCGGCAGCGGGTGTAGCTGCGGGGCGCGGGGCCTCTACTTTTGGCTTGTTCATGGTGGGATGCTTGGCAGCGTTGATAGGCTTCTGTAGCTCCAGCTCAAACGGGATGCCGTTAACGTTCACTTTGGCAATGTTGCCTTCCACTTCGGCGATCTCTACTTCGTAGTCTACGCCTTTTACTTTATATTTGTATGTATTCATTGTTTTTTCGTTATATCGTTATTACGTTATTTCGTTATTACGCTAATCAGTGCAGCTCCGGTGTTGTCGGGATTCTTGGTGCATTGTGGTCAGTGGGGCGGATGGCATCGTGCCAATGGGTCATCTGGCTGTACTCATCGTCCCAGTCGGTGTCCTTCGACTTGATAGTGATGACACCGCTCTCCACATCGTGCACGTCATCCTCGTACTGCTTCAAGGCCATACCGATGACGGCCATGTAGACTTCGAGGTCGATGCCCTTCTTGTCATGACCCTCCTTGAGGATGTTGCCCGTCTTGTGGGCTACTTCGGCGGTTTTCTCCACGGTCTTGGTGATGGGCTTCATGGGCTGCGTGTTGGCTACTTTCTTTGCGGTGTCAAGATGGCGCATGATAAGGCCGAAGAGGGTGAAGAAGATCCAGAGCAAGGCCAGACAGGTGAACACGATGCCCATTGCCATGAGTGCCATAGCAAAGCCGTGCGGGTCGCGCTCTTTGAATTGGTCAATCTTCGACGCGCTGGCCTCGATGGTGTTCTCAATGCCTGGCGTGACGTTCTCCGCAGCCATTACGCGCCAACGGCCTTTCACACGGGCAAAGGACTGGTCGGCGGCCAAGGCAGGCACCGATACAGAGTCAATGAGTTCCACGCCGTTGCCGTTGTAGAGGGCAATCCATACAGGCTCCGAGAGGGGAACGGCGAGCGAAAGATGCAACTTTCCGTCGGCGGGACGGGAGTTGGCAAACAACACCAAGTGGCGGCGTGCACCAATCTGGGTGCGGTCCTCGCCACTGGGAATCATGGTCATGAGTTTGATGCGGTCGGGCGCGGAAAGGCTCTTGTCGAGCACGCGGCGGTCGGTAGTGATGAACATACCGCGTACGTTGTAGGTGGTGAACGAGGTGTTCTCCAGCTCTATCCACGCTTCGCGCTGTCCAAACTCATCCTGGATGCTGGCAGTGTTGTTGGTCATCACCTCGTTGATGACGATGTTCTTGGCTCCCTGGCCAAACATCGATGCAGAGGTGGTGAGCAGAAAACCTGCCAGCAGAGTTTTTAGTTGGTTCATTTTTTTTACGTGTATTATTGGGTTTTTATGGGGCTAATGGGTTAGATGGGGCTAATGGGCTTAATGGGGTTAATGGGCTTGGCTAACCGCAGAAGAAGAGCACGATGAGTTGTGCTGTCAGTATGCGGAGGAACATCGAGAGGGGGTAAACCGTTGAGTAGCCTAGTGCCGGGGCCTCGCGGGAACAGATGCTGTTAGAGTAGGCCAGTGCGGGCGGGTCGGTATAGGTACCCGAGAGCATACCAGCGATGGTGAAGTAGTTGAACTTGAACTTCCACCGCGCGATGGGGCCTATTATTAATATAGGTATAACGGTGATGAGGAAACCAGTGAGCACGTAGAGCAGTCCGTCGCCCTCCATGACAGTTTCGAAGAATCCTGCTCCTGCCTTGATGCCCACCGAAGCAAGGAAGAGCACGAGACCGATTTCGCGTAGCATCATGTTGGCCGAGGTAGTGGTGTAGGTAACGAGCTTTATCTTATAGCCGTAGCGGCCAATAAGGATGGCCACGATGAGCGGACCGCCGGCAATGCCAAGCTTCATCAGAGGCATGCCTGGGATGAAGGGAAGCGAACCAAAGATGATGCCGAGGAAAACGCCGACGAAGATGGTGGCGATATTCGGTGCATTGAGGCGCTTTAAGCTGTTGCCCATCTTAGTTGCCACACGGTCGACTGCATCTTCAGGGCCAACGACCATGATTCTGTCGCCCACTTGCAGCGGTAAGCTACTGGAGGCAAACAGGTCGATGCCGTGACGGGTGACGCGGGTGACGTTCACACCATAGACACTGGAGAAGTGCATAGAAGCCATCGACTTGCCGTTGATTTGGGGGTTGGTGACAAGAATACGCTTTGATACCAAAGGCTGGTCCTGCTGCTCGAAGTCAATGTCGAGCATGTCTCCGATGAAGGCCATGATGGCCTCGTGGTCGGCCTCGGCGCAGACGATGAGCATCTGGTCGCCAACATGGAACAGCGTGTCACGGTTGGGGATGCACAGCTCACCCTCGTGTACTAAGCGCGAAACGACAAAGTCGCGGTTCAGGAAGTTGTGAACCTGTAGTAACGTCTTGCCTTCCAAGTACTTGTTGGTCACCTCTAAGTGCATCTTGAAAGGCTTCTTGTTGGCCTTGGTCTCCTCCATAGCGGCCAACTGCTCCTCTTCTTTCTCCAACCGCACTCTACAAATGTAGCGCGTCAGGACGATGGCACCAATGATACCCAGCACGCCAAGCGGATAGGCACAGGCGTATGCCGAAGCTATCTGCGGGGCATCGGCGCCGAATACCGACGTAAGGGCCTCGTTGGCGGCACCAAGACCGGGGGTGTTGGTCACGGCACCGTAAAGCGTACCCACCATCATGGGAAGGGTCGTCGGGTCGCTGGTGTCAAAAAAGATGAAGTAGCAGACGAACATCACGAGGATGTTGAGCGCGATGGCCGAGACAGCGAGACCGTTAAGCTTCACGCCGGCCTTGCCAAAGCTCTCGAAGAATCCGGGACCCACCTGCAGACCGATCATAAAGACAAAGAGGATGAGGCCGAAGTCCTGAATGAATGTCAGGATGTTTGTCGGTGCAGCCTCCATTCCGTAATAATGGAAGATATGCCCGGCGACGATGCCCGCAAAGAGCACGAAGGTGACACCGAGCGAGATGCCAAAGACTTTAATCTTTCCCAGATAGACACCGATGGCAATCACAATGGCGTAGAGTAACGCTATGTGTGCCACCGACGTGGTGTTGGTAAACAAGGCGGAAAGCCATTGGAAGGATTCCATACTTTGGGGAGTTAAAGGGAGTTAAAAGGAGTTATGGGGGAGTTAAAGGACGATACCTTTTCTCCCTGTGAACTCTATTTTCTCAAAGCTGATAATGATTCTTTCAGCGAAGCGATCTTCTCCTCGGCGTCGCTCTGCTTCTTGCGCTCCAAGGCTACGACGGCCTCGGGGGCATTGGCAACAAAACGCTCGTTGGAGAGTTTCTTCTGCACACCCATGAGGAAGCCTTCGAGGTGCTTCAACTGGGCTTCCATCTTTTCTATCTCGGCCTTCACGTCGATGAGGTCGCCAAGGGGCACGGCATACTCGTCGGTACCTACCATGAATGCACTTGCGGTAGCATCCTTCTGCTCTACGACATTGATAGCGGAGAGACCGGCCATCTTCATGATGATGTCGTTGTAACGCTCGAAACGGTTCTGGCTAATAGTCTGTAGCTGAAGGCGCTCTTTCGGGGCGATGTTCTTCTGACTGCGGACTGTACGCACGCCACCGACCACTTGCTTTACTTGTTCAATGTCGGCGATAAGTGCTTCATCCTCGGCGGGCAAACCGCCAAGCGCGAGCTTGTCGCGCATGATGCTCTCGCCGGGCTTGCGGTCGTAAAGGGCCTGCCACAGCTCTTCGGTGATGAAGGGCATGAAGGGGTGGAGCATCTTCAGTAGTGTCTCGAAGAAACGCAACGTGGCATCGTAAGTCTCGCGATCGAGAGGCTGCTGCTTGCCGTCGATGTAGGCGGGTTTCACCATCTCCAGATACCACTGCGAGAACTCGTCCCAGAAGAGCTTGTAAACGGTCATCAGAGCGTCGCTGATACGGTATTTCGAGAAGTGGTCCTTCATCTCGGCGTCGGCTTGACGCAGCTTGGCGTCCATCCAGCGGACGGCAGTCTGGTTAGCCGACGATGATGCGTCGGGCACGGTGGCGGCGACCTGCCAGCCTTTGACGAGGCGGAAGGCATTCCAGATTTTGTTATTGAAGTTTCGACCCTGCTCGCAGAGGGCTTCGTCGAAGAGGATGTCGTTACCAGCAGGGGCGGAGAGCATCATGCCCATACGCACGCCGTCGGCACCGAACTTCTCTATCAGTTCAATGGGGTCGGGGCTATTGCCAAGGCTCTTCGACATCTTGCGACCCAGCTTGTCGCGGACGATGCCGGTGAAGTAGACGTTCTTGAAGGGGTATTTGCCCATGTACTCCTCGCCGGCCATAATCATGCGTGCCACCCAGAAGAAGATGATGTCGGGGGCGGTGACAAGGTCGCTGGTGGGGTAGTAATAGTTGATTTCCTCGTTGCCGGGGTTGCGGATGCCGTCGAAGAGCGAGACTGGCCAGAGCCATGAGGAGAACCATGTGTCGAGGGCGTCCTCATCCTGACGGAGGTCAGAGAGCTGGAGGCTGGCGTTGCCGCTCTCTTTGCGGGCAAGCTCGAGGGCTTCTGCGGCGGTCTCGGCGACGACGAACCTATCCTCGGCGGGAGAACCGCCGAGGGCACTGTCATAATAATAGGCAGGGATGCGGTGGCCCCACCACAGCTGGCGGCTGATGCACCAGTCCTGGATGTTCTCCAGCCAATTCTTGTAGGTGTTGACGTATTTCTGGGGATAGAAGTGCATTTCGCCCTCCATGACGGGCTTGAGGGCAATCTCTGCGAAGTGCTTCATCTTCAGGAACCACTGCAACGAGAGGCGCGGCTCAATGGGTGTGTCGGGGTTGCGCTCCGAATAGCCCACCTTGTTAGTATAGTCCTCCACCTTCTCCATGAGGCCAGCCTCCTGGAGGTCGAGCACTATCTGTCGACGGCAGTCCATGCGGTCCATACCCACGTAGATGGGCGACTGTTCGGAGATGGTGCCGTCGGGGTTGAAGATGTCGATGGTCTCCAGGTTGTGGGTCTTGCCCAGCATGTAGTCGTTGGTGTCGTGGGCGGGGGTCACCTTCAGACAGCCCGTACCGAACTCGATGTCCACGTAGCGGTCCTCGATGACGGGGATGACACGGTTCACCAGCGGGACAATGACCTTCTTGCCCTTCAGCCACTGGTTTTTCGGGTCCTTGGGGTTGATACACATGGCTGTGTCGCCCATGATGGTCTCGGGGCGGGTGGTTGCTACGACGGCGTAGTAGCCGCGGGCGTCCTTATGGATGACGTTGCCAGAGGTCTCTGGGTCTAATGGGGCTTCTGGGCAATCGGCGAGGTAATATTTCAGGTGGTAGAGGTGGCTCTGCTCCTCACGGTAGATGACCTCCTCGGTCGAGAGGGCCGTGAGGGCCTTCGGGTCCCAGTTCACCATGCGGAGGCCACGATAAATGTAGCCCTTGCGGTAGAGGTCAACGAAGACCTTGATGACGCTCTCTGAGCGCACGGGATCCATGGTGAAGGCCGTGCGGTCCCAGTCGCACGAGGCACCCAGACGGCGCAGCTGCTTCAGGATGATGCCGCCGTGCTCATGCGTCCAGTCCCAGGCGTGGCTGAGGAACTGCTCGCGGTTGAGGTCGCGCTTCTTGATGCCCTGCTCGGCCAGCTTCTTCACCACCTTGGCCTCAGTGGCGATGGAGGCGTGGTCGGTGCCCGGCACCCAGCAGGCGTTCTTACCCTCCATGCGTGCACGGCGGATGAGGATGTCCTGAATAGTGTTGTTGAGCATGTGCCCCATGTGGAGCACACCCGTCACGTTGGGAGGGGGAATGACGATAGTGTAAGGTTCGCGACCGTCGGGCTTCGAGCTGAAAAGTTTGTTGTCGAGCCAATACTGATACCATTTACCCTCTACTTCGCGAGGGTCGTACTTGCTAGCTATTTCCATATACCTTAAATTGCTTTCTCTTTTTGGGGTGCAAAGGTACGAAGTTTTTCTGAAACAGAAAAAGATTGTACGTTAATCGGTATTAAAAAAACGTACCACTAGTGGCAGATGGTCGCTGAAAGCGGGTCTGTAGTTGAATCCGTGGTATGTTCGTTTGGGTCTTTTGCCCCCGTAGCGAGGTTCATCTTCCATCAGGAAGGCAGCATCGTTGATGTATGTTGTGTCTACTCTTGCTTTCATTTTAGTTGATAGCAATACGTGGTCAATGCTTTTCCATTCGCCTTCGTAACGGTAGGTTCCTTTGGCACCATGACTGCCGATTGCTTTGGCGGTGGCATTTACTAGTCCCTGCTCATAATAATGTAGCATGGCGGGACTGTCGTCATAGTCGTTGAAGTCGCCAGCCACGATGACCATTTTATTGCGTAACGGTTCTAGGAGCGGCTGCAATACCTTCGCTACCTGCTGACGGAAGGGACGCGATTCCTTCTCCCCACCATATCGGCTGGGAGCATGGAGCACAAAGATGTGGAGTGTATCGCCAGAAAGAATCTCGCCCTGCGCATATAGAATATCGCGTGTAGGGCGCATGTCCTTTACGATGGGTACAGTGTATGTGTCGTAACAGATTGGCCTGAAGGAAGAAGGCTGCCAAAGCAGCGCCACATCAAGGCCGCGCATGTCGGGCGACTCCGTCATCAGGTATTTGTAACCAGCGTTGCGTAACAGCGAGCGACGGGTGAGATCTCGCATCACCGTGTCGTTCTCCACTTCTACGAGGGCTACTAGGTCAGGCAGACGGTCAGAGCTTGACAGCAATTCTTGTCCGATGTTGTTCAGTTTGCGCCAGTAGCGGCTACGAGTCCAGTGTCGTGGAGCGTCAGGCAGGAATTCCTCGTCCTCTTTCAGAGAGTCATCATGGCAGTCAAAAAGATTCTCGCAGTTCAGCTCGACAAGAGTGATAGACTGCGAGAATGTAAATGTCAAATGGAAAATGAGAAATATGGCTACACTCGTTTTTAGGGCGATGCCTTTGAAGGTATCCATATTTCTCATTTCCTTGTTACAGTTTTACTTGGTGACTCGCTCCAGCCACTTCACCATGCCGAACATCACACCCATGGAAATGACGCAGACGATGAGGAATACCGTCCAGCAAATCCAAACAGGCCATTCATTGTAGATGAGCGGGCCAATCCATAGCAGTCCGTTGCCCACGGCAGTTGCACCGAGCCACAGACCCTGGCAGAGTCCTTGCAGGTGCTTCGGAGCTACCTTTGAGACGAATGACAGACCCAGCGGCGAGATAAACAGCTCGGCCACGGTGAGGAAGAAATAGGTGACGATGAGCACCCACGGTCCGGCTTTCAGTCCAGCCTTTGCCGAGTCAGCTAGGGCGGTGAACTCATTGGCTGAGGGATAGCCTTGTGAGGCCGAGTATAAGGCCAGGAAGAGATAGGCGATGCCTGCAATTCCCATACCGTAGGCAATCTTGCGTGGCGTGGAGATGGCTTGTCCAGCCTTCGTAAGACGTGCAAAGAACCACATGATGATGGGTGTGAGCACGATGACGAAGAACGGGTTCACGGCCTGCCAAATCTCAGGAGCGATGCTGTCGGTCTGCACGAAGTCACGGGCGAAGAACGACAGAGACTGGCCGTTCTGATGGAACGAGAACCAGAAGAACACGGCGATGCCCAGTACGGCGAAGAGGGCGTACATGCGCTGTTTGATTTCCGTGGCCATGGCCTGACGCTCCTCGGCGGTATAGTCCTGGCTGACGGCGGCTTCCTTCTTGCCTGGAGTGGGGAAGAGGTGCTTCGACAGCAGGAAGATGGCCAGCGAGATGAGCATGGTCACCACAGAGGCGATGAACGAGTAGTGGATGCCGGTGTTGAACACGTCGAGATACTGGGTGCAGAAAGCAGACAGGTCACTTCCGTCACCGCCAACCTTCGCAACCAGCTCGTTAAGGTTGGACATCTCACCGTCGGTAATGTTGCCCGAGATAAAGGCATGGCACAATTTTGGTAGGTCGGCGTTATAGGCCAGGCCGTGAACGTTGAGCCACCAACTGCGCAGCAACGGAGCGATGAACGGAGCCAGCAGGGCACCAATGTTAATGAACACGTAGAAAATCTGGAAACCGGCGTCGCGCTGCCCTTGAGCCCACTTCAGCTTCTCGGGGCCTTCCTTCTTGGCGGCAGCCTCGAAGTTGTCGTACATCTGGCCCACGATGGCCTGTAGGTTACCTTTGAACAGACCATTGCCACAGGCGATGAGTGCGAGGGCAAAGACGGTGAAAGCCAGCAGCATCGACGAGTTGTCGGGAGTGGCCAGAACGGGGATGGACAGCAATACGTAGCCACTGGCCATGATGACGAGGCCCCAGGCAATGGTGGCCTTGTAGTTCTGCGTGCGGTCGGCGATGTAGCCGCCAACGAGGCTCAGCACGTAGATGGCCGTAAGGAACATGGCGGCGATGAAGCCACTCTGGCCGTCGCTGAGGCCGAACTTTGAACAGAGGAAGAGGGCCAGCACGGCGTTCATGATGTAGTAGCCGAAGCGCTCGCCCATGTTACTGAGGGCAGCAAGGAGCAGCCCTTTGGGATGGTTTTTGAACATAAATTATTTGATTTTAGAGTTATTGGATTTGCTAATGTCCATCAGGTACGACATCTTGACGTAAATGGCGCCATAGTTTGATATGGAGAAATAGTCACGTTTGGTGCTGCCGTAGATGTTTCCCAGTCCGTAGTAGTAACGGCCTTCGAGCAGGAAGTGGCCCACCTTCGTGTGTGAGAACTCCAAGCCCAGGCCCACGGCGATGCCATAGTCGAATTTTTTCTCCACGGGCATGAAGTACATGTTGGAGGCGTTCTTCAGCGAACTGGAGACGAGTGATGTACGCGCTAAGGTGTTGGGGTTATGCAGGTCGAAGTTTGCCTCCGTGCTCTCTTTGATGCAAAAGCCCAGTTGGGGGCCGGCCTGAACGTAGCCCTGCAGTCCACGTCGCTCACGACCCCAGCCCAGTCGGGCGAAGATGGGTATCTGGATGTAGTCCAGGTTGCGTTGATACTCCTCGGCCAAGCCGGTCTCCTGATTGATGACGGGTTCGTCTTGCAGGGTAAGTATACGTTCTTTCCAGCCCATCTGCGCATAGTTCACCTCGGCGACAATGGCGCAGATGCTGCTAAAGTATTTCTCCGATGTGTAGCGCAGACTTATTCCTCCGGTCTTGCCTTTGTGCATGTCCTGGGGCACTTCGGGCAGGAATCCTATGCGGCTCATGACGATGCCGCCGTTCACACCCACGGCAAACTCACTGCGGTGGTCACCCACCTGGGCCTTTGCATCGGTGATAAATGAAAAATGAAAAATGATAAATATGATTGCCTTCAAGAACAGGGACTGTGCATGAAGGAAATAATCGTAATTTCTCATTTCAAATAAATCACTTGAAAAGGTAATCATATTTTTCATTTCTCCTTTTTCATTTCTCACTTGACTAGTAGTTTATCGCCTCAATGGTGCCGTCGGGCTTGTAGTGTACGAACATGTAGGCACGGTTCTGGTAGCCTCCGCCGGCAATGCGTTCAAACCACAGTGGGGTCTGTACGGGCTGGTAGCCAAAGCGACCCGACATGCCGTCAAAGGTCTTGCCATACTTGTGTACTCCACGAAGGAAGAATACTGCATGGTCGAAGCCCGTTAAGGCGAACCGTGGCAGTGCTTGCTGCATTATCTGTCCGAAGTTGGTTTCGTAGCGTCGCTCCAGTCGGATGGCCAAGGGCGACTGCATATTGGTATAGAAGTACGACGGTATGTAGACGTTAAACCTGTGGAAGTTTTCTTTTTGTTGGTTCATGTACATGAGCCATTCGGTGTAGCCGAACAGGGCAATTTCCAAATTGGGGCGTCTGGCCAGAAGGTTTTTCAGGCGGGTAAAGGTTCGTAGAAGTTCTGGAGAGCGTGCTGTGTTGAGTATCACCAGGTTAGGCATGTTGGCTACGAAAGCCTTGGCGAAGTTATCCTCGGCGGTGCTGAGACTGGTGACGTTGTAGAGCACGTCGTGTTGCTCCAGCTGATGGCGTAGGGAGGTGGTGAAGGCTCCCTTGGTACTTGTACTGTCATGGCAGTCAACAATGATGGGGTGGTAGTCACGGAACCACTCAGCACAGCGGCGGGCCGTGACATCGGTCATGTTCTCAGGATTCTGGTATATCTGGAAGATGTTCTTATTGGTAGACAGCTGAGGCGCACGAATGGAGAAGGGCACCACAAGCATGATGTTGTGCTTCTTCACAAAGTTGCTCAGTGGCTCCATGAACTTCGAGTAGAGAGGGCCGATGATGATGTCACGATTCTGTGCGTCTTTGTCCTTCAGCAGCTCCGTCACATTGCCGTTCTCCGCTAGGTTCCAGGCTCTTACGTCCACGGAGATTCCCTCTTTCTTCATCGAGTCACAGGCCATGAGCACACCACGGTAGTACTCCACCATACGATGTCCGTCGCCGTTGATGTTGTGAAGGGGAAGCATCACGCCTAGGCGTATGGTACGGCCAAGGGCGGAGGCGCTCTTCACACTGCTATTGGTAGAGAGAGGAATCTTCAAAACATCGTCTTTCTGCAGCTGATAGCCCGGCGTGTTTAACTTTGGGTTGGCGTCGATGAGTTGTTGTAGAGTGAGGCCATAGTCGCGGGCGATGCCGAAGATGGTCTCCTTCTTCTTCACTTTGTGCTCTAGGGTTGTCTGCGCTGACAATGTGAGAAATGAGAAAGTAGAAATGATAAATATGATTACCATTATTCTCAGTTTTTCAGCCATAGAGCATAGTTTTCTCATATTACAGAACATATCGTTTCATGTATCCATTTATTGCCATGTCACCTTGAGCGGTTCCCGCAGCGAGCGCAGCGTCCACTCTATGCGCTGCTGCCATTCCTGCATGGTGCGCACGTCATATTTCGACCATGCCGAACCAAAGTAATAGGTGTAGGGCTTCCCTATATAATTATTGTATAGGCCAAGCAGATGTCCCTCGCTGCCGTCGTGGGGTTTGTCGAAGAGCTGGGTGGTGGTCTCGACGGGGAAACCGTCGAGGGCACTGGGGTAGAGAGTGGCGACGAAGAGCAGGCAGCTGTTCACGCGCGGGTTGTCCGTCGGGTCGGCGTAGGCCACGTAGTCCTTGGCCACGATGCGGTCGGCGGTCTTGTCGGCTGCATTGCCGTATGCCTCTGAGTGCAGGGCCACGCCTGATGCCAGACTGGTCGGCTTAGACAGCCCGTCGTACCACACTGTCATGCGGCAGAAGTTCGAACCCTTGTCTAACGAGATGATACGGTGCTCGGTGATGCTGTCGCCTTCGAAGACCGTCTTGCCGTAGTCTAACTGAACCGTGGTGCGCAGCGGACCGTTGTCGAGGATGGTGCAGTTCTCGAAGCAGTAGGGGTATTGCAGCAGTCCGTCGGCCTTCATGAGTGCGGGTGTTCCGCAGCCCAGTGTTGCGCCGACGCGGTAGAGATCCATGCCGCGTCCGTGGTCGTGGTGGTAGGAGATGGTGCGATAGACGGAGTCACCATAGTGGCGGTTCTCGCGGCGCAGCCGTTCCACAGTGGGCATCATCACCACGTCCTCCGTCCAGTAGCGTTGCTCGACGACCAGCTCCGGAGTGTTCTTCGACCACACGTCGATGCCATGCGAACGCTCGCCTGTTTTCTGGAGAGTCGGGCCGTAGGCGCGATAGGCTCCCCGGTCGTTCTCCCAGGCGTAGTCGTCCTTGCGCTCAGGGTAGAGCTGTCCGAAGCACACGGTGGGGTAGGTCTTGGGTGTGCCTTTTTGCACGGTAAGCGTCAGTGTGGCGTGAGGGCTTACCCCGGCATCGATGAGCACCTTGCCGTCGTAGGTCAGCTGGTAGGGCAGCTCCAGCTTTGCGGGGTCGAGGACGACAAACTGCCGTCCGCCCTGTATGCCCAGCCGCTGGTAAAGCTCCTTGGCATCGACCTCCACCACCTGCTGGCGGAACTCAGAGGAAGGATTGGTGATGGTAATAGAAGCTCCCCCTACTGCTCCCGAGGGGGCTTTATCCTCATACCTCAAATGCTCACATGCCGCCAACAGGAAGGCTCCCACGCCGAAGTTGGCCTGTGAATGGGCGTCGACGGTCTTGGTGGGGTCGGGCTTCTCGCCGATGGGCTGCACGAAGCCCACGCTGCCGTCAGGCTGCAGGGCGGTGGTGGTCAGGTATTTCCATGCCTTGTCGATAACGGGGACAAATCGCTCGCAGTCCAGCAGCCTGTGGTTAACGCCCCAGAGCATGCCGTAGGTGAAGAAAGCGGTACCGCTGGTCTCCGGGCCTGGGGCGTCCTCCTCGCAAAGCATCGAGCGGCTCCAGTAGCCGCCGGGCCGCTGCACACGGGCCACGCCCTCGGCCAGTTCGCGGAAACGCTGAAGGAAGAAGGGCCTATGCTTATAGTCCTCGGGCATGTCGGCCAGCACCTTCGCCAGTCCGGCCAGCACCCAACCGTCGCCGCGTGCCCAGAAACTCTTGCCGCCGCTCGTCGTCTTCACCTTGGGGAAGATGTACTTCGCGTCGCGATAGTAGAGCTGCTCCACCGAGTCGTACATCAGTTCGTCGGCCCATCGGAAGTTTTCGTAGAGCTTGTCGAGGTATTTCACCTCGCCCGTCGTCTTATAGAGCTTGGCGAAGACAGGCATGACCATGTACAGCGCGTCGGCCCACCACCAGAAGTCGGTAGCCTGCGACCGACACTCAGTGTCCATCACCTCGATTGCCCTTTTGATTTTATAGGAATCGGGATTAAGCTCGTAAAGGTCTAGGTACGTCTGGAAGCATATCTGCCAGTCGCCGAAGAGCACGTAGTCTTGCCCCTCGCCATAGTTCTTGTATTTCCATTTCGCGGGGTCCTGCTCCTGCGCGCCCATCCAGCGATTATGGCGTGCCCAGATGGTGCTGTAGTCCAGCCACCGGGCGTTGCCCAACAGGCGGTAGGCCTCCATGTTGCCAGTATGGTAGGCTGCCTCGTCCCAGAAGGCGCGCACCTGTGGACGATGGTTCTGCTGCCAATAGTTGTTCACCCGCGTGATAATCTCAATGGTCGACAGAGTCAGGGGCTGCACCGCCTGTTTCTTACGTGTGCGGGCCTCTGCCGACGGTATCATCAGCAGGGCAAGGGCTAGGGCAAAGAGTGCTCGCTTCATGTTCAGTATGCTCAATTTTCGGGCAAAAGTACGAAAAAAATGGGAACTGCACAAAAATACGAACTTATTTTTTGCATATCTTATACCTGTATCGTCATTTCCTTACCGTTGTACTCCACCATCACGCCCTTTGGACTCTGCAGGTCGAGGGCCTTGGGGCTGTCGGGCGTGACATAGACAATGTTGAAGCGGCGCTGCTTGAGTATGCCATCGAAACTGCCTTTGCGCTGGCCTATGGTGACGGTGCGAGCCTTGTCGTCGTAGCTGATGTCGATGGTGGCAAATTGGCCCTTTTCGTAGTTGTAGTTCGTTCCTTCGTCCTCATAGAGCTGGAATGAACCATCACGCCCGGCATAAATGTAGAGGTTGATGAGCTCGGCTGACTTCTCATCGCTCCACTGCATATCGGGGCCGAAGGGGATGATGGCGCCAGAAGGCACAAAGACAGGAATCTGCATATAGGGAGCGTCAACAACCATTCGCTGGCCGCCGCTGATATGCTCGCCGGTGTAGAAATTGTACCAGTCGGTTGCTTTTGGGAAATAGACGCTGCGGTTACGAGCCTTGTAGTAGCCTACAGGGCAGGCCATGAGCGACGGGCCGAACATCCATTGGTCCTTGATGTTCTCTACTGCCGGGTCGCCGAGGAAATCCATCACAAGGGCGCGCATCAGCGTATAGTCCTTGAAGTGTGCCCAGCCAGCCATACTGTAGAGATAGGGCATGAGGCGGTAGCGCAGACGGTTGTAGTAGGCAAACGACTGGTAGCAGGGGTGTTCGTCGGGCACAATCTTCCATATCTCGCGCTCGGGCCACTGGCCGTGTGTGCGGAAGATGGGGATGAAGCATCCGAACTGGTGCCAGCGGGTCTGCAGCTCGCGCCACTCACGGAGGTCTTCGTTCTCGATGCCCTTCTCGTTGAAGAGCTGCTGGGCCTTCACGTATCGGCTTTCCACGCAGAAGCCACCCTGGTCCATGCCCCAGAAGGGAATGCCCGACATGGAGTAGTTCATTCCGGCGGTCATCTGGGCGCGCATGTCTTCCCAGCGGGTGCCGATGTCGCCGCTCCACGTGGCGGTAGAGTAACGCTGCTCTCCTGCGAATCCGCTACGGGTGAGCAGGAACACGCGAGGCTCGGGCACCTTGCCCTTGTAGAGCTTCTTCCAAGTGGCGCGCTGGCCGTTGTAAATAGCATCGGCATTGACGATAGAGTAAGCGTTGAAATACTCGGTGGCTGTACCTAAGGCGGTGGGGCCGCTGAGGGCCTTGCGATACCACATCGGCGTGCAGTCGCGAACGTTGGGCTCGGAAGCATCCATCCACCAGGCATCGATACCGGCAATGCCGTCGTGGGTGTATTTCGAGAAGAGGTTCTCGTCCATCTGTCGCCAGAACATCTTGCGGGCACCGGGGTCGTAGGCATCGTAGAAGCCGTTGGTGTAGCCCGGACCCACCCAGTCGTGGATGTCGTCCGTCGGGCTCTGCACATACATCCAGCCCTTTCGGTCCAGTTCCTTGAAGTTGGCGGTGTTGGTGTAGAACTTTGGCCACACGCTGATCATGAAGCGCCCGTGCATGTCATGAATGCTGTCGAGCAATGCCTGTGGGTTGGGGAAGCGGTCTGCCTCAAAGGTGTGGCTGCCCCACTGGTCCTCGGGCCAGTAGTTCCAGTCCTGCACGATGTTGTCGATGGGCAGGGAGCGGCGGCGGAATTCTGAGAAGGCGTCCTCCAGCTCCTTTGCCGTCTTGTAGCGCTCTTTGCACATCCAGTAGCCCAGCAGCCACTTGGGGTAGAGGCTGGCCTTGCCTGTCAAAGTGCGATATCCAGAGATAATCTCGTCGAAGTTTTTGCCGGCGATGACGTAGTAGTCCATATCTTTGGCCATCTCGCTCCAGATGCAGAGCTGCTCGCGCTCCTTCATTGTGCGGGGCTCGGCAACGCGCAAGCCGCAATAAGCCTCGCCGCCATCGGGCTGCCACTCTATGCGCAGGTGATTCTTGGCACCTCTGCGCACATTGGCGGTGAACTTATAGGTGTTGGGGTTCCATGCCGTGCGCCAACGCTCGGGCACCACCTCCTTACCGTCGATATAGACCTTGATATAGCCGGAGTAATAGAGAATAAACTGACATGTTTCGAAGCCACTGTCACCAGTCAGAGGCTCAATGAACCCCTCGTACACCACTGTAGCCCCGTTGAGGTTAAAGCCCTGTGGCAGGTTCTTGATGCCGCCATTGTCGGTCTTGAGGGCAATCTCCGACTTGGCGGGCGTGCCATACTCGTAGTAGATGCTGTCCTCGTCGCGCACCAGCCGCTTGCCGTCCTTATCGGTGTAAGTGCCGGTGAGATGGCCTTCGCGTCCCCGCTTGTCGTACAGGCGGAAGGCGCGGTTCAGCTGCAGGTAGTCGTGAGGATTGCCGAAGCGGCAGTAGGAGTAGGAATCCCACAGCAGGCCGTAGCCCTTGGTGGAGAGGATGAAAGGGATGGAGACCTTCGTGTTGTACTGGAAGAGGTCTTCGTTCTTTCCCTTCATGTTCAGTTCCTCGCTCTGGTGCTGTCCCAGACCGTAGAAGGACTCGTCGGAGGGACTGTCGAAGGTCATCTGCCAGGTGAGCCCGTGCTTCATCTCCTCGGTGACGGGCTGCACGAGACGGCCTTTGGCATCGTGCTTATAGCCATACTCTCGCTCAGGCACGGTGAAGGGCCAGAACTTCTTGCCCTCGGCGGTCTCGCGCAGCATTTGGCGTCCCTGTGCATCGTAGAACGTCAGCTGGCCTGTGGCCTCATCGACCACGGCCCTCACATTCTTTGCCTGAACGATGACGGACCCGTCGCGCTGAGTCACGGTGTAGCTGTCGGCTGCGGGAGCCGTCTGCGGCACAATCATCAGCGATGGGCGCTTCTTGGGCAGCGCATTCTCTGACGTGGCACGCACGCGGATGATATTGTCGTTCATCACTTCGAGGCGCACCACACGAGCCTGACCACCGTCAGGACGCACCGTGACCCCGTAACCGCTCTGCTCCACCTCGGCTGCCTGTCCCCAGAGGGCGAAAATCAGCGTAGCAGCCAATAATAACTCCTTTTTCATGCTTTTTCTATTTATAGTTTTATTTTTAATTCTATTTCAAAAAATGCGGTGCAAATTTAGACATAATTTTTGAGATTATAAGTCAGTCGAGATATAAATTTTCACAAATTGCCCCGAAAAGTTAGAAATCAAGAAGCGTTTTTGCAAGAAATCTATAATAATTATTACTTTTAACGTCAAAAGTGAACATTATTCCCCAAATCTTCGTACCTTTGCACGCGGTAAACAATCATGCATAATTATGAACACAAGGAATCTTATCAACTACTGCGCACGGGCCACTATGTCCCTGCTCGTGGCGCTTTTTATTGCCTGTGAGAAACCTCAGTTCGAAGAAAAGAGTGCGGAGGTGCAGAACGATGCGAATGTCATCCTACGTTTCACACAGTTTGAACAAGAGGGTTTCCTCACCCGTGCGGCTACGGAC
>Ga0310696_10003067_pt1 | contig 21241 bp, 22 predicted proteins | sample AusTroGonzalo_MG_4_FD_203885 | JGI IMG/M metagenome (GOLD analysis project Ga0310696, IMG submission 203885) | Bovine rumen microbial communities from tropical cattle in Woodstock, Queensland, Australia - Gonzalo_02 (v2) (version 2) | ecosystem: Host-associated > Mammals > Digestive system >... | reverse complement strand
GAAAGCGCTGGGAGAGCTTAAGCTTATAAATTCCGGCCTTCGTCACGACGAGGGCGCCTTCCAGTGGGGACGCTACCTGAAGAAGAAAAAATATTACTCCGCGTCTTTTGCGGCCTACAAGGAAAAATGGCCGGGGAACGAGGACGTCAAGAAGCAGTTTTCCTTTTGGTACCGTTATTTCGGAGTGTTTCTGGAAAACGGGAAATGGAAAAGGCTTTTTTCTCATCCTATCCTCGCCGTCGGAATGTATATCCTGAGAGGCGCGGTGGGCTTCGCTTACATTTTCGGAAAAAGAAAAATTAAAAACCAGGAGGTTTACTAAATATGCAGAAAGAATACCCCTTCATCGCCAAGCAGGACCCTGAAGTCGCGGAGTTGCTGAAGAAGGAAACGCTGCGCCAGGAAAACGTCGTCAGGCTGATCGCTTCGGAAAACTACGTTTCCAAAGCCGTTCTGGAAGCCACCGGCTCTCCTTTGACGAACAAATATTCCGAAGGCTATCCCTACCGCCGCTACTATAAAGGCCAGGAAGTGATAGACGTTTTGGAAAGCTTGACGATTGAGCGCGCCAAAGCCCTCTTCGGCGCCGAGCACGCCAACGTCCAACCCTACTCCGGTTCGCCGGCCAACATGGAAGCTTACTACGCTTTCCTTGAACCGGGCGACACCATCCTTGGCATGTCGCTCCCGCACGGCGGACACCTTACGCACGGCTGGAAGGTGAGCGCTTCCTCGCGCTTCTACAAGAGCGTGCAGTATCCTATCGATGAGAAGACCAACCGCCTCAATATGGCAACGGTCAGGGAACTCGCCAAGGAGTGCAAGCCGAAACTGATCCTGGCGGGCGCCAGCGCTTATCCGCGCATCATCGACTTCGCGGCCTTCAAAGAGATCGCCGATGAGGTCGGCGCCTACCTTATGGTCGATATGGCCCACATCGCGGGATTGGTCGCGGCGGGCGTCCATCCCTCGCCCGTTCCTTACGCGGACGTCGTGACGACGACGACGCACAAGACGCTGCGCGGCCCGAGAGGCGCCATGATCCTCTGCAAGGAGCAGTACGCCAAGAAAGTGGACAGCGCCGTCTTCCCGGCCAACCAGGGCGGCCCTCACAACCACACCACAGCCGGCATGGCCGTGGCCTTTAAGGAAGCGGCTAGCGACTCCTTCAAAGCTTACGGCAAAAAAGTCGTCGAGAACGCCGCGGCCTTGGCCGACGAATTCCTTAAGCTCGGCTTCAACCTTGTCACCGGCGGCACCGACAACCACCTGATCCTAATCGACCTCAGGAACAAGAACCTCAAGGGCAATCCCATCGCCACCGCGATGGAAAAGGCCGGCATCGTCTGCAACAGCAACACCGTGCCCTACGAGACCGGAAAAGCCATGGACCCCAGCGGCATCAGACTTGGTTCCGCGGCCGTTACCACGAGGGGCTTCGGCGAAAAGGAAATGCGACTGATCGCCAACTGGACCAATGAGATCTGCAAGGATCCGGAAGGCGAAGCGACTATTTCCAGAATTAGGAAAGAGGTGGAGGAAGTCTGCGCTTCCTTCCCCGTACCCGACACTCTAGTAAGCGACTAACATTCCAGTATGACATCCCAGGAAACATTCGGAGATTTTTTCCGCGAAGCGCCGAAAGTCAGACGCACTAAGATCGTCTGCACTATGGGCCCGGCCGTCTCCGGAAAGGAGAAGGTCAAGGAGCTCATCCTCTGCGGCATGGACGTGGCGAGGCTGAATTTCTCGCACGGCACCCACAAGCAGAAGGACGAGATCATAGAAGACGTCAGGGCGGCCGCCAAGGAAGCCGGCAAGACTGTTGCGATCCTGCAGGACCTGCAGGGACCGAAACTCAGAGTCGGCGAGATGCGCGGCGGCAAGCCGGTCGTGCTTGAGGACCATGCGAAACTCATCATCTGCTCGGAGCCTATTTTCGGCACGGCGGAGAGAGTCTTCGTCGATTATCCGAAGCTGGCGGAAGAAGTAGAAGTGGGCTCCCCCATTCTGCTGGCGGACGGCAGCATCACGCTGAAAGTGCTGTCCGCGGACAAGAATTCCGGCGAGATCACCTGCGAGGTGATCCACGGCGGAGAACTCTATCCGAGGAAAGGCGTCAACCTTCCCGGCGTGAAGCTCTCCATCTCCTCACTGACGAAAAAAGACCGGGAAGACCTGGCCTACGGCGTCGCTAAGGGCGTGGATTGGATCGCGCTCTCTTTCGTCAGGAGCGCTGCGGATATCGAGGAACTGCGCGCCCTGGTCGATGAGATCTACGCCTCGCTTGATTCGCCCGTCAATTCCCAGAAGCCCAAACTGCTGGCCAAAATAGAAAAGCCGGAAGCGCTCTCCTGCTTAAGCGAGATCGTCGCCGCTTCCGACGGCATCATGGTGGCCAGGGGCGACCTGGGCGTTGAGATGCCGCTCTCCCTTGTTCCGGTCGCCCAGAAGGCCATCATCGCGGAAGCCAACAAGGCCGGCAAGCCCGTCATCACCGCCACGCAGATGCTGGAAAGCATGATCAACGCGCCGGTGGCGACCAGAGCGGAAGCCTGCGACGTTGCTAACGCGGTCTTCGACGGCAGCGACGCCGTCATGCTCTCCGCTGAGACCGCCATGGGCCAGTACCCCAAAGAGGCCGTCTCCTTCATGGCGAGAGTGCTCTCCGAAACGGAAGCCTCCCCCATCTACAAGGACAATCTCTACGACATCTCAGACGAGATGGCCCAGGCCGCCTGCTCGCTTTCCGACTGGGAAAAGACCGGAGCGCTGGTGGTCTATACCGAAACAGGCGAAACGGCCCGCCACTGCTCGGCCTGCCGTCCGAGAACGCCGATCTTCGCGCTGTGCGCCGACGAGGACGTCGCCAGGCAGCTTGTGCTCTGCCGCGGCGTCATTCCGCAAGTGGCGGAGTCCGGGCCGCAGGAAGTGCTGGTCAGGATCTCCCGCGAGGTCCTCAAGAATTCCGGCATCGTCGAAGAGAACGCCCGCTTCGTTCTCCTAGCCAGAATAGGCGTTACGCCTTTCGTAGCCCTCTGCGACCTGAAAGAGAAGAAGTGAAAAAAATAGCGATCATAGATTACGGAGCCGGCAACCTTCACAGCGTCCGCAAAGCTTTCGCCTACCTGGGAGCCGAAGCGGAGATACTGGAGGAGGCGCCGTCTGCGATAAACTTCGATTCGCTGGTCCTGCCCGGCGTCGGCAACTTCGGCCCGGGCATGGAGGAGCTTGAAAAGCGCGGCTTCCACCCCTTCCTGAGGCAGTGGCTGAATGAAGGGAGACCGTTCCTCGGCATATGCCTGGGCATGCAGTTCCTCTTCGAAAAGAGCGAGGAATGCCCGGGCGAAGCCGGATTGGGATTTTTGAAGGGCGAGATACGCCGCTTCAAGGATCCCTCCCTAAGAGTTCCCCAGATCGGCTGGAACGCCGTTCACCCCAAAGAGAAGAACAATCCTCTCTTCAGGGATATCGAGGAGGGCTCTTACTTTTATTTCGTTCATTCTTACTACTGCGTTCCCGAGAATGAATCCGCAATAGGAAGCACAACGACCTACGGGCTTGAGTACTGCTCCAGCCTGTGGCACGGGAACGCCTTCGCAGTGCAGTTCCACCCTGAGAAAAGCCAGGAGAAGGGACTAGTAATGCTGCGCAACTTTCTTAACATTTAACATCTTGCAAAGCAAAAAACGTGGAATTCTTACCGGCCATCGACCTTAAGGAAGGCAAATGCGTCCGCCTCGTCCAGGGGGACGCCCAAAGAAAGACCGTTTACAGTTCCGACCCCGTTGCGGTAGCGGAAAGTTTTCTCGCCGCCGGCGCTGAATGGATCCACATGGTGGACTTAGACGGCGCTTTTTCCGGAGTCAGACATCACACTGAAACAGTGAAAGCGGTCTTCCAAGCCACCAAGCTTAAGATCGAACTGGGAGGCGGCATCAGGACGCTATCGGATGCCGAGAACTGCCTTAATTCCGGCGTATCCAGGATCGTTCTGGGCACCGCCGCCTGGCAGAATCCTTCCTTCATGGCTGAAGCAGTCAAAGAATTCGGCAAAGAGCATGTGGCTGTAGGCGTGGACGCCAGGGGCGGTTTCGTCTCTGTCAAAGGCTGGACGGAAACGACCGACCAGACCGTCTTCGACCTCGCCAAACTCGCGCAAGACTCCGGAGTGGGCACGCTGATTTACACGGATATCGCCCAGGACGGCATGCTCAGCCAACCAGACTATTCCACTCTAAGCGAGATCATGCGCCGCTACACTCTTGATCTCGTGGCTTCCGGAGGCGTAGCCAGCCTCGAACACATTTCCGCTCTCTTGGCCCTCAAGCCCCACGCGCCCTACGGCTGCATTTCCGGCAAGGCCATCTACGAGGAAAGGTTCAGCGTCAAGGAGGCCGTCGCGCTTTGCTACCCTAACAAGGAGTAAAAATGATCTTCCAAAACGCCGCCGCCGACATAGCGAGAATCTACCGCAATCTGCCCGGCAACTTCCTTTTCCGCACGGTAAGGATCTTCTTCATCCCTTCGCTGCACGTATCTTTAGTTTACCGCTACGGCCACTTTGTGCGCCGCTTCTGGCCGCCTTTCAACTGGCTATTTCTGATCCCCTACGCGGTCCTTACCATCATCATGAGGATCCTCTACAACTGCTCGCTGCCCAGTAAGGCCACCATCGGCCCTGGGATCATTCTTTTGCACACGGGCGCCATCTACATCCACCCGGCCACCAAAATAGGCTCTAACTGCGTCATAGGCGCTCAGGTGGTCATCGGGCAGTCGAAGATGGATGACATCAGGGTTCCTTCAATCGGCAACAACGTCTTCATCGGCGCAGGCGCCAAAATAATCGGCCCCATAACCGTCGGCGACAACACCATAATCGGCGCCAATGCCGTTGTGCTCAAAGACACGCCGAAATACTCGACCATGGTGGGCGTCCCCGCCAAGGCCGTCAAGATCGCCAAGAATCCCAATCGCCGCCGTAACAACCGTTTCCGCCCCCGCTATGTCTCAAGCGGCAAGCTTGAAAAGGACAACCGCGGCAAAGCCATCACCAACGAATAAAAGTTGAAAAAGGTCCTGGAAATAACCACTGTCGGCATCACCGCCAGAGCCTTCCTCATTCCCCTCTTCGAGGAGCTGAAGGAGGAAGGCCATGACGTTACCTACGCCTCAACTCCGGACTTCGACGCCGCGGAAACGGTGAAGGCCGCCAACGTCCCCTTCTTCCCGGTCTATATCAGCCGCACCATTTCGCCTAAGGATCTCGTCTCTTTCTGGAAGCTCTACCGCTTCATAAAAAAAGAGAAGTTCGACGTTGTGCACACCCACACCGCCAAGGCCGGCTTCGTTGGAAGAATGGCCGCATCCTTAGCCGGCGTTCCGATGATATTGCACACCGCGCACGGCCTCACGGTGCACCCGGGCCTTTCCAAATTCAAAAAGAAACTCTATCTCTTTCTGGAACGCTTCGCCGCCAAACGCACGAAAAAATTCATCTGCGTCACGAAGCTAGTTGAGGATTCGCTCGTAGAGCAAGGCATAACAGAAAGGGAAAAGTGCGTTGTCATCCCCAATTTCGCCGGCCCCGCTTACGATCCTGAAAAAGTCGATCCCGCAAGAAGAGCAAATCTAAAAAAACGCCTTGATCTTCCTTCCGGCGCTTTCCTTCTGACCTGCGCCGCCCGCCTTGTGGACGACAAGGGCCTTTCGGAATCGATCTCTGTCCTTCACGATCTGCCCAAAAACGTTTTCCTCGCCATCGCCGGCGACGGCCCAAAAAAAGAAAAGCTTCAGAAACTGGCCGAACTTCTGCAGGTCGAGGACCGCGTCCGCTTCCTCGGCTGGGTGGACACTTTCGACATGCCGGCCCTGCTCTCGCTTTCCGACGTCTTTATATCCGCCACCAAAAGGGAAGGCTTCGGCGTCGGCATCATCGAGGCCCAGGCTATGGGCCTTCCCGTCATCACTTCCAAGATAAGGCCCATAACGGACCTTCTCGCTCCCGACAGCGCGCTCTTCATCGATCCCCAAACGAAGGAATCAACGAGGGAAGGCATTTTGCAAGCCGCTTCCCAGCTCATAAGTGATGAGCAAAAAAGAAGGGCGTTCTCAGAAAAAGCTCTTGAGAACGCCCGTAAATATTCCCTTCAGAATTACCGCGAAAACATCCGCGCCTTCATCCGAAGCGAATTGCTTTGATCTTTATCTCACAAAGGGATTGAACACCGCGCGGAAACCGTCTTCGGACATCTGGTTGCCAGGTGCTATTTCGCTACGGCGAGCGGCGCGGCAATCCTTGGAATAAGAGCAGCAGTCTCCGCTGCGAATGACGCGAAACATATTATAGCTTGAGGACGGTCCGACCGGATCAAGAGTGTATTGGGAAATGTTTTCAGCGTAAAGATCCAGGCATATTTCATCCACGTTGCCGTGCATGTCGTAAAGACCAATTTTATTAGGCTTCTTCGTTCCGACTTCGTGGGGCACGATGCTTGAGTCGCCTTTGTAGTTGGCCAATTCGTCCAAGTTTTTATCGACTAAGCGGGGCTGAGGCTCTTGAGACACTTGGGACTCTTGCGGGGCTTCGGACTGTTCAGGTTCTTCAGGTCCTAAGATAGCGCTGCCGTCATTCCAGACGCCGCTGCCCCAGTATGTGCCGTCGCCTTTGTCGCGGCAGGCCATTTCCCACTGGGCTTCGGTAGGCAGGTCGAAGATGAAACGATTGCCGAAGCGAGCCCTGAAAACGCCGAAGAAGCTTGTCGCGTCCACCCTGTGATCGGTGTACGTCGGCCAGGTGGCGCCAGCAACGGTGCCTCTCAGATCGTTGTAACTAACATGGTCGACAGGTTTTGTGTCACCCAAGAAAGCGGGCATTTCAACGGGGTTGGAACCGAAAATGGTCGAGTACTGTTTCTGCGTCATCTCGAAGACGCCCATATAGAAAGGCTTGGTTATTTGGACGGTGTGCTTTTTTTCGGTCGCTTCATCGTGATAGGGCTCGCTGGAATCGGAACCCATAACGAATGTGCCGGCCTCTACACGCCTGAACCAGACCTGACTGAGCTTGGTGATGGCGCCCTCTGCGGCACTGGGCGCAGTCTTAGTGAAACCGACAGTGTTGCTTGTCAAATCGAAAACGATATACTTCGCATCGTCGGTGGCATCCTCGGCATAAATGGCAACTTTGACCGCGCTGGAATCTACCGTATGTCCAAGTTGTTTAGTGCTGTCCCAGGTGATGCGCTTAGCACCGGAACCGAAGACGATCCCGTATTGGCCTTCGCCTTCCAAGTTCGTCAGAGCGAAAGGCTCGTTGTTGCCAACTTTGCCGTAGAAGCTGACGCTGAAGACGGGTCCGGCGCTGGCGTTTTGAGCGGTCAAGGTGTAGTCGATGTCGACTTTGCCGTTCCAGGGCCAGCGCTGGCGGCAGGAAATACCCGACACCACATCAGCAGCGGCTTCAAAAGAGAGCAAAGCCAGAAGAAGCGCGGGAACGCAAAGCTTCATCTTTCTGCCGTAGAACAAAGCAAACAGAAGCGGAAGCAGGAAAAGCAGAGCCGGCTCAGGCAAAAGACTGATTTTGGACTCAGCCTCTTCAGTGCCAAGGACCGTTTCACCGCTCGTGATAGTGTAGCTCAGGGTGTAAATATCCCCCCTGGGAAGCACGGACGGATCTACGGATTTGTAATTCCAAACATAGCTTCCTTCGGCTTCCACATCGCTCGTCATGATTTGGTAAGGATCAGACGAAGTCGCCAAAAGACTTGCCTGCCTGTTCTCACCTTCAGCCCATTTCGTGCTGTAAGAAAGGGCGGCAGCCGGCGAAAGCTCTAGGGTTTTGCCCGGGGCGACATTGTAGTTGTCCAGGTCGAAGTTAGACGACCAGACGGCGCCGGCGGGAACTTCAACAGCGCGCAAACTCATCGCGGCGCAAAAAAGCACCACGATGCCAATAATAAAAGTCGTCAGTTTCATAAAAATGCCTCCCGAAAAAAAGTTGGAGTGAAAGAGATTTACACACGAAAATCTGGGATATTATATCAAAAACGCCTTTTCAAAATCAAGTTAGTAATTTTTGACGTCCTCGACAAAAAAAGCGCGCCTTTCGGCGCGCTTCTTAAGTTCGGTATTTTTACCAATTTAGTGAGCCTGGAGCCAGAGCTGCAGTCTCTCTTCGAAGAGGCCAAGGTATGTGGAAAACTCCTGGTTGCGGTTGATGTCTTTGAAGAAGTCGAAATATTCTCTCAGCTTCGCTTCGTCGTAAACGGGCAGTTTGCTTCTGTCGGCGGCTATCAGCATGTCGTAAACTTCCCTGCCCTTGGGAGTGAGGTCTTTGGGAATTCCGAATTCGATGTCGGTCGGATAGCCGGGAATGCCGATGTCGCGGTAGTAGAGCATAGTCCCGATGGCGGGCTCGGCTAAGCCAAGGGCCATCTTTTCTTCGTCGTTCTCATAGAAGGTCATGTTGAAGATCCAGATGGCGGTGCCTTCATTGAGGGCGGAAATGCCGCCGGCGCCGTGCTCACGCTCGTTGAAAATGTGGAAGAGCTCGTGCGTCAGCGTGTTGCGGATGGCTTCGGGATCTTTTTGGGCGAGGAGGCCGGAACTCATCGAGATGTGGTCGCCCGCGGCCCAGGCGCCGCCGCCGGCTTCATGCTTGTTGATAGGCGTGTGGGCGAAGAGCTCGACATAGAAGCCCAGCTTCGGATGCTCGATTATGGCCGCGCAGCCCTTTATGACGACTTCCTTGTCCTCTTCGGGAAGATTGAGGGTGAGCCAGTTGCGGACAAGCTTTTCTTTTTCATCGCTTGTTAGCGCTTTGACACGTTTGTTCATCTCGGCGACGGTGGCGTTCTTCGTCCACTCTTTCGCCTCTTCCTGCGTCATGTCGCAGAGCTTTTTCTGGCAGGCTGTCATAACTAGCGCTCCTAGGCATAAAATCAATAACGCTGCTTTTTTCATAATGTTTCCTTAGGCTTCAATATCATCTCGCAGACTCTTTTGACTTCGGGCATAACGGCCCGGGAATCTCTGATTTTTCTTATGGTGGCCTTTTTCGTTTCTTCGCTGAGCTTGGCCTTCTTCAGGAAGTCCACGGTCTCCTTGGGGAACTTTCTCGCGGCCGTAGCTATGAGCCAGGCCTTGCCCATCATGACGTAATAAGGCGCGTCGCTGACATTTTTTATTTTGGCGAAAACTGTGCCGACGTATTCCGGAGTGAGGAAATGGTCCATGAGCGAAACTAGGGCGAACCTTGTTTCGAATTCCGATTTGGAGGAGAGATACGGACTGAGTAAGTTCAGGAAGGCCTCTCTTTCCTTCCGTAAGGGCTTCAAGGCCGCGCAGACGACGTCGCATACGGCCCAGTCCTGGACGCGCGGAATAAAGGCCTTGAGGGCGTTGAGGCGCCAGGCGTTGTCAGATCTGCTGTAGGCGATGACGAGGCCCCGGAGGATAGTTTCCTCAAACGATTGGTCCTTCCTTTCCTTGAGATATCCCTCCGCGTCGGTTTTGGCGATCTCTTTGGCGATAGAATGGAGGATCGGGATCCTGACGCCTACGATCTTGAGAGGCGTTCTGATGAAAGGCTTGACGAATTCCCGGAAGGCGGGATCGCAGTTCTCCGCCAGTTTTTGGCGGGCGAAAGCTACTACCTGGGCTTCTTTCATGCGATGGGGTCCTGGCAGACGTCGCGGCACATGCATTGCGAGCAGTCCTCGCCTTCCCAGATGCGCATGTAGTGATCGACAGCTTCGTCCACGATCTCGCGCTGGTCGGTCCAGATGCCGCTCTCGAAGTTTCTTCTATGCTCGCTTTTCATGCCAAGTCCGGAGCCGGTTATGTTGGCGGAGCCGATGTAAGCCAGGCGCAGGTCAACTATGACGAGCTTAGAGTGGACTCTCGGGCACATGCGGCGCTCCAGGTCGGTCGCCAGGATCGGGTTGCGGTCGAAATCCTCCAGGAAGCGGGGGCCGGGCTCCTTGCCGTGCAGGAGGCGCACTTCGATGTTTTTCTCGAGAAGAGAGGCCAATCTTGTGGGGAAGGAAACGACTTCGCTGCCCATCTCCACATAGGCGTCCTTAAGATTGGAGGTGGCGAGCCAGAGGCTCGATTTGGCCATGAAGGCCGCCCGCATCACGATGTCGTAATGGGCATGGTCGGAAATGTAGCTTAGCATCAGTCGATGATCTCCACGTTGGCTCTGGGAACGGTCGCTGTTTCGCCGGAATCGAGCCGGGCTTTCAAGACCCTGACTTTCGCTTCCGTATCTATCGCCACGGGCTGCTCGGGCAGTTCCGTAACTTTAGCCAGTTTCCCAAAGTAAGGTGATCTGATTATTCTTATCCTTGTGCCGATCTGCAGTTCTTTGGCGACCGCCAGAGAACTCTTCTCTTCTTTCGTTTCGCGGTATTCCAATATGGGGATGATGACTTCCGGGCGGACGACGCCGGCCCGGATCTGTGTGGAGCCGTTGAAGGAGGCGGTCTCGCCCTTGTGCTGCTTCAAAAGATCCAGCGTCCTCTTGTCCATCTCCAGTTTTCCGAAGCCTTCCGTCACTATGAGCGTGAAGCCTAAGTTTTCCTGGCCGGTGATGGCGACGCCGATGTATTCCCCTAAGATGTCGTGGAGGACGCTGTGCTCGATGGAGGCGACCACGATGCCTTTCACTTTGCACAGCTTCGCCATGTCGATGGCGTCTTTCTCTATCGACCTTCCGCCCACGATGATCTTGCCTTCGCATTCCTCGGTCAGGTTTTCCAAGGTTATGTCCTCGTCTTCGGAGACGATCATTATTTCCCCGCTAGATTCCCCTCCCAAGCCGAAGATGCCCTGGATGACGCAGGCCGTGCAGGAGACGTCAACGTCGGTCGCGGTCACTTTGGTGACCGTGCCGCTAAGGTAAGCGGGCACTTCCAGAATGGTGGCCGGTTCCCTGATGGCGATGTAGCCGTTGGTCGGCGAGATCTCCTCGATGAAGCCTTTGACCGGCGAGCGGCATTCGTTCCTTACAAGGTCGAAGAAGTGGGAAGTCTCGCCCAGAAGCTGATTCTTTTCAACGATGTCGCCCACATGGCAGCAAAGATGCTTTTCCATCCTGTCGTTGTCAAGCTCCAATATCTCCGCGGCTCTCACAAGCGTCAGCGGACCCTGATGGTTGGCCATGCCGACCGTCTGCTTAAAGGAAACGATGTCGCCCACTGAGACCGTGGCGTGCCCGCCCAGGGGAAGTTTGCGCGTTTTGGTGACTGCCGTCCTCGGCGCGATAAGGAGGCCAGGAGTGAATGCGTTGCCCATTACTTTCCGTCCTCCATATCAAATGCGCCTATGGCTTTCGCCCAAGAGCGGTTCTTGGCTATTCTCTCGGCGGGGTCGGTCGGCAAGACCAAAGGCCTGCCTCTGGTGTCGATGACGAGGCCCACGGCGCTGAAGCGCGCCTTCTTCTCGTATTCCACCCCCGGCCCTTCACCAGCATCCACTTCCCTTTCCGGACGGATGGTGAAGCTGAAAAGTTTTTCCGCCGTCTCGGTGAAGCGGTAGAGACGACCGGGATAGAGCTTGTAGTTCGTCTCGCCTTCCGGAGTGTTGATGGTCAGCTCCGCGCAGACTTCCTTTTCCTTCATCTGCCCCTTAAGGGAAAGTGAAGTGGCGATGGGAATAAGACAGTCGCGGTGCAGTACCTCCAGGGCGATGTCGGGCTCCACGCTGGAAAGTACGCCCAGGTGCGGCAGCATGAAGATGGAATCCACGTCCAGTTCCGTAATGCCCTCGGGCTCGAAGGAGTCCAGCATGATAAGGGCGGTCTGGCGGCGCCTGGGAGCGTGCGAGAGCGCGCCGCCGCTTCCGATGATAAGGTCCATGTCCCCGGCGTTGATCACAGCGGCGCCCTTCTGCTCGAAAGCTTCCGCCACGCTGCGCTGCCTTATGACGCCTTTTAAGCCGCCGGCCAAACGCATATGGTGGGCGAAGGAAAGGCGCAGCGCTTCTCTTACGATCGCCTGCTCAATCATAAGCTCCCTTTCCGTCTGGGGAATGGTGGTGGGGCGGATCATCTTGTTCAGCGCCATGTCCCATAGCTCGTTCACATTGCTTTCAAAGGGCAGCCAGCGCAGAATGTTCTCGAAGCCCGCCTCTTTCACCACATTGCAGATGTTGTAGCTCATGCCGTAGTTCGCGCTAACCGTTCTGGTGAAGCGGTTGTTGACGCTGGAGAAAACGTCGGTGGTGGCGCCGCCGATGTCCGCCGCCAGAACGTTGATCTTCTCTTTTTCGCCCACCGCGGCGATGCACTGTCCGAAAGCGGAGGGCGTCGGCATGATGGGAACGGAGACCCAGGACATGAGTTTCTCGTAGCCCGGAGCCTGGGCCATGACGTGCTCCAAAAAGAGGCGGTGTATCGCCTGCCCGGCGTCGTTCAGCTCCTCCTCTTCCATAGAGGGGCGCACATTCTTAACTTTTATGAGATCGACTTTCTTGCCGAGCACGTCCGTAACGAGAGGCAGCGCTTCGCTGTTGCCCGCGAAGATGACCGGCACTTTGAAGAGTTCGCCGAAGCGCGGCTTCGGGTCGGCCATCAGCAAAGTCTCCGCCATCTCCACCAAATGCTTCGTCGTTCCGCCTTCCGTGCCGCCGGAAAATAGCACCATGTCCGGCCTGATGTGGCGGATCCTCTCCACTCTTTCCTGCTCGGTCCTGCCGTCGTCGTAAGTAAAGGAATCTATGATGATGGCGCCGGCGCCCAGGGCCGCCCTCTGTGCGCTCTCCGCGGACAAAGACGCCACTACGCCGATGACCGCCATCTGCAGTCCTCCGCCGGCGGAGCTGGTGCTCAAATAAAGATCCGCGCCCTCGTTGGGATCGCCGCCCAAAATGATCTTGCCGTTCTCAACAAGTTTCCTTCCGGTGATCTCCTGGAGCTCCGTCACGGCGTTTATGACGCCGATGGTCACGTCGTCGAAAGGAGCCTCGACTGTCGTCGGCGCTTCTCCCCTGCCTGCCAGATGATAATTCCCTTCCGGCGTGCGGGTGATCAGTATCACCTTCGTGGTGGTGCTGCCGCAGTCCGTCGCGATGATGGCGTTTATCTTTTTTTCTTCCGCCATCAGGCTTCCCTCTCCAGTTCTTCTAAAAGTTCGGCAAGCGCTTCCCTGTCGTTCAGCGTCTCGTACAAAGGCTTCGCCTCGTAGCCGGCGATGGCCAGGAAGGGCTCGGCGCCCATCACGATGTTGGCGTAGATGGTCGCCAGCGGCCAGTTGGCTCTGACAAGGAAAGCCGCCAGGGGACCCAAGCCCCTTTCCTTAAGATCTTTGGCCAGGCGTAAACCGAATTCGCTTCTTCCTTCCATCAAAAGCCTCCCGTGATCATAAGGTTTCTGATCCAGAGCGCGATGGCGTCGATCCTGTCGATGAGCCAGCTCATTCTGGTGGCGATGGTGTTGCCGAAGACCGCGCCGAAGGCGATCATCATAACGATCCTGCCGGACCTGACCGCGCCTTTGGCGACGGTGGTCTTCATTTTCAGGCAGAAGACGAAATAGATCATGACCAAGACCATGGTCACGAGATAGACGAGATTGAAAACGTTCTTCCAGGTAATGGAAACATTTTCCAGTAAACTGATGTGCGGAACGTTGACCGGCCCGAAGGTCAAAAGAGGCTTCACGGCGCCCGCTATCTGCGGTATCGCTAAGTTAACGTTCTGCCCGAAAGCAATGCCGACCGCCACGCCCATCAGAAGGCCCAATACAAGCTTGTTGGTCCAGGCCAGCTTCTTGATATAGACCGTGAACCACAGCGCGGAGGGTATCAATCCTAAAAGCAGCAGCAACTGCCAGGCCGAGCCTTGGGCGGGACGCCCCACCATCGCCGCGAATCCGTCCGCCACCTTATAGACAAAAGACGGCAGGATCTGCTTGTCGATGACCTCGAAGAGCATGTAGGCCGCGGAAGATCCGATGATCACGTGCTCGAGCGTTCTGTAGAGCTTGTTGTCGCCGAAGATGAAGGAGAGCATGCCTATCGTGCAAAAGACCGCCACCCACTCTCCGAAGACCGCCACCGACCAGGTCCCGGCCTTGGAGCGCAGAGTAAACTCTCCCAGCAGAGCGATGATGAAAAGTATCGTGAAGACCAATGCGCCGATATTCAGGTAGCGCTTCTCGCCCACCGTCACGCTGGGCGCGGTCTTTTTCACCGGCAGTCCTAATCTTTCCCTTCGCCGCTCCAGGAGCATGCCGATGTTGCCCAACGCGATCAAAAGTATGATCAAAACTCTCGCCAACGTCAGCGCGTTCACTCTCGTGGAGCTTCCGCCGCTTTCATTCTCCTCTTCCCCGCTATCGGCGCCCGCCAGCTCAGGATAATTCTCTTTGAGCAGCGTCAAATATTCGCTGGCGCCGTTCATGCCGTCCAGGATACCAACCAGCTGCCTGGTGTCGAAGTAGGGATAAAGCCTGGTGCAGATCAGAGACCAACCCGCGGCGCCCACCGGGATCTCGGGATGTCTGGGTGAGAAAATACCGATAACGTGCTCGGACTCCACGTCGCCGCTGATCGTAATGATCATGGAAGCGTTGGCCAGAGATTTGAAGCCTTTCAGGATCGGCAGCTCATAAGCGGACGTTCCGTAGAGATCCTGCGCCACGCAGCCTAAAAAGTCACCTTCCAGATTCTGCAAAATAGGCCCGATGTTCGGTCCGGAAATGCCCTTGAACCCCAGGTTCGCGTAATCAACACCATACTTCAGCGAGTAATGTCCCCGCTCCAGTTCCGAATTGATAACTTCTTCCGAAGCGCGCGGCGCCATAGGATTCAGGGCCGGGCAAAAGACCACAAAAGGCTGCTTCAAAATCAAAAGATGCCTGACCAGCGCCACCATCTGCGGCCTGTTCTCGCCTCGGGAACTCGGGTCCCAGCTGCTCAGCAAAACCACCGGCACATCCGGCTTCTCCGCATGCACCTTCTCCACCGCCTTGTAGAGGCACCTTGTGGCATTGGAGACATAGACCGGCAGCGACCACTTGACGAAGAAGGGCACCGCCAGGCAAATCAAAAGCACAAGATAGATAACGTTTCTCGGTATCCTCTGAAGGTCGAATCTCATTTCGCTTCCTCCCCTTCAGAAAGATGATCCTCGATGCCCAGCCAGATCCTCCAGGAGACCGCCAAGGATGCGATGTAAACGCCTATTTGCAGCGCCCTGAAGACCGTGCCGTTCATGTCCTCACGCAAAAACCTCGCCAATTCCGGCAGCTGCAAATAGAAGAAGCGCGTGTTGCCCAGATACCGCGTCAGATAATTCCCCAAAGGATCGTAGCCGATCATCACGATCAACGCCACGCTCATCATCACGATGCCTTCCAGCGACTTTATCTTGAAGGCTCTGTACGCAGCGTAGGTGATGTAAAAACCCAGTATCGCCAAGACCGTCACCAAAAGAGGCGTGTAGATGTACGTGCGGTAAAACTCCACCGCGTCAAACGCTCCTTCCGGCCTTTCCTTTGAGAACCAGCCGTAAATAACGCAGATTGCGAAGACCGTGACAAAAGAAACGAAAACGATGAGACTGTACTGCCAGCCTTTCTTTCTGTTCATCAGAGTCATGATATGCACTCTGAAAACGTTGGCCAAGGCTATGCCGTAAGCCGTAGCGCCCACAAGGATGAGCACAGGCGCGCAGAATTCATTCACTATCTTTGTCAGCGTCAGTCCGCCGGACCAAGCTCCGCCCTCGATGGGCGTTCCCTCGAAGAGCCACTTCGCCAGATACAAGAGCCCGGGCAAAAAGATCGACAGCCAGATAAGTTTCTTCTTCATATCACTTCTGCAAAGTCTGTGCGATCTTTAAAACGATTGGTCCCAGCGTCGGTATGGAGGCCAGAACAGCCGCAACCACCACGCTCACGATAACGATAACTTTCACCATGTCCTGCCCGTACAGGCTGCCCGACAGTTTCGGGTCTCCGCTGATACTGGCGCTCACCGCGAAGAACTCTTCGCCTATGATCACGTAATCGCAGGCCGCGATGAAAAACGGTATCTGGAACAATTGGCTGGTCCCGGCGATCTGCATCGCCCCCACCACCTGCCCTGTCTCGGACAAAAGCAAAGACTCCAGCTCGTAATACCCGAAATAAAAACAGGCCGCCGGCCTTTCTTTCAGCATGTACCCCATGCTGGCCGCCGCGAAATACACCTGCCCGCCCGGGAAGAACCTGACGTCCGTCGGATTAAAAGCCCTGAGCTCCCCAATCGACTTGCAGGCTTCCTCATACGTCGTCTGCAGCAGCGTCAGCGTCCTTTCCATACACACCGGTATCAAAAGCCTGTTCCTGTACCTGGCGCTCACCGTCGCGATCTTATTCAGTATCGGCATGGAAGCGTACAGTTCCGGATGCGCCGTATCCGAAACGCCCGTACAGAAAAGCGACGGTCGCCCCATCTCCGTAGCTCTGCCCACCGCCTCTTCCATCTGCTCCAATCCGGGAATTGGACGAATGTTGAAGCGGTACCCCTTCTTCGCCAAATGCATGCCCAGCGTGATCAAACTCACGCACATTATAAAAAACACCCTCGGCACCAAATAAGTCAGCCAATCAAAAGGCGCCGCCTCGGCAGCCTCGGCAACCGCTTCGGGCTCCTCGCAGAACCCAAAAACGACCCCCGCTACCGCCAAAAACAGCAGAGCAAAAAATATCCCTCTTTTACCTAACACACACATTATCTCCAAGAAGAAATTATATCAAATCGTCAAATCGTGGCCGAAGTGGCGAAGCATCTCTATAAACAGATCCTGACCTGCCCTGAAAGTGTCCAGCAAACGCGCCCTCTGCTTATCGTTCTTTTGCCATTCCTGAAGCCCAAGATAGTAATACTGCCGCATCCCGTCCAAAACAAGGATCGGCGTTATGCCGTACTTCAAGCATTCCTTCAGCATGATCAACCGCCCGATGCGTCCGTTTCCATCCTGGAAAGGATGGATCCTTTCAAATCGGACATGGAATTCAGCAATGTCTTCAAACGAGTGCGCAGTCTTTCTATACCACATCAAAAGCTTTTTCATTTCCGCTTCCACCTTATCAGGCGGCGTTGTATCAAGAACGCCAACAGTATTCTCCAAACGTTTGTAATCACCAACCGCAAACCATTCCTTGCCGCTGTCGGCCGTACCGCTCTTCAATATCGCGTGCAGCCTTTTTATGTAGGGTTCCGTCAACATAGATCTTGCGCTGGCAATAACAGTATCAACAGCGCTGAAGTGATTAGCCGTCTCGATAATATCGTCAACAGGAACCTCAGCGCTGATTTTACCGACTGTTTTAGTCTCGAATATCCAGCGCGTCTGCTCATGCGTAAGACGGCTTCCTTCCATATGATTTGAATTGTAAGTGAAGTCTATCTGAAGCTGATGATAGATGCCGCCAGACAATTTCGACTTGCGCTCAGCATCCAAAACCGCTAAAACAGACCTAAATTTAGCCTGCTTTGCACGCACTTTGCGGGATGGCTTTTCAGCGCCCTCGGGAATCATCCAGGCTCCGTGCTCAAATTTTGCTCCGGCAACACGCCCAGAAGCACAATAAGAACGCACCTGTCTAGTTGATATTCCCCAACTTATGGCAATTTCATCTATCGTTACATATACCATTTCTATCCTCCTCGCGGAAGTTTATAATTTCATTCTCGGAAGTTTATCTCACAATAATTATACCATATTTTTCAAAGATAAACTTCCGCAGACGGCCAAGCGCCCCCCTTGTTTTTTGACCAATCTCGTGCTAAAATAGTTGAATATTAAACAGTTCTACATTGCGTGAGGGAAAAGTTATGAAAAAAACTTTCATCTTTTTTGTGTGCTTCTTCGCCATTCCAATTTTCTGCTTAGCCACACCCCTTTTTGCGGATGAAAGCTGCGATTGCTGCAATGTGCAGATCGGCCAATGTGCGAATTCACAAACAATTGTTCCCACAAATAAATTTGAGGAAACAAATCAAGTTCTGGAAGATTATCCAGAACAAGAAGAAAACAACGAAAAGCGCGAATCATCATTTTGGAAACGCATAAATCCAATAGAAGGTCCATTTTATATCATAGGAAGTCCTTTTCTTAGCACTATATACGTTATATCAGGAGGTTTGTTTGGGAATCAATCCGGATTGGAAATTTTTACCGAAATACCTTTAGAAACCATAGGATTCTTAACTATTGGTATTCTCGATACCTTAACCATCGGTACATTTGACAAAGAAGAAGATGTATTGAACTTTTTTTATTTCTATTAATAATCCGGTCACTCCAAAAATAGAAATTTTATAAAAACATTGCCATGTAATGAGGAAGCGTAATTTTCTTGCCGACCTTGCCAATGTTGCCGTTGACAAATTTATAGCCAACTTTTACATCAGAACGCTCAAGCATTTTGTTGAACGAGGATGACGATTCGTTTCCCGCTTTTACCTCGATAGGCACCACACCGGAATTTTTCTCAATAACAAAATCGATTTCCGATGTATTGGATTTTGGCATGTAATAACAAGGAGAATATCCTCTCCTCACCAAAGCCGACATAATCGCATTTTCATACAATCCGCCTTTAGCAGGCCCAGAAAGCGTGTTGTCAACAATTGGTAATTTCACATCAAAGCCCAGCATGCCAACCAAAATGCCTATGTCAGACGCGAAAAGTTTGAAACTATCATTGCGTTTATACGAAAAAAGAGGAAGCAAAGGGGTTTCAACATTGTAACATTGCAGAACAAGAGCGCTCTCGCGAAGCCAATCAATTGAAGATTTAAATTTTCTGCTTGATCCTCCTTTCTCAACAAGCGAATATTTAAACTTGCTGTTTTCTTTAGCAAGCTGGCTAGGAATAGAAAGGTAGCAGGCGCGAATTTTAGGCTTATCAACGGTCATTGCATACTTTGCTATGTCATCCAGATTAGCATCTATTATCTTACGCTGAACATCGTATGCCGATGAAAAACTGTTGTCTTCCACAAAACTTACCACCGCTTCCGGCATCCCGCCGACAACAATGTATTCACGATAGAGACGAAGCATTTTTTCATTGCTTGAAGAAGGCAACGGCGTTAAATAATTGAACGCTTCTCTAAGTATTTCCACAGAATTATCATTGTAACCTAGTGCCCAAAGAAATTCCTCAAAATCCAAAGACTGCATCATAAGCTGACGTTCGTAGCCAACAGGGATAGATGATTCACTACGCTCAAGATTGAGTTCTTTGCCGTCATTAAGAAATGTTAATCCAAGCAATGAGCCTGATCCTATAACATCAGCCCTTCCGTCTATGGCAAATGATTTAAATGCTGTACGAGCTTTCGGACATTTCTGTATCTCATCTAGAAAAATCAACGTTTTTCCAGGTATTAGTTTAAAATCCTGAAAAAAGACAGTTAGACGCTTGAAAAGATTATCGGCCTCAAAATTTTCCTCAAATATCTCACGGCATTCAGGTCTTAATATAAAATTGATGTAAAGATAACTTTCATAGTTCTCCTTGCCAAATTGATCTATAATGAAAGTTTTACCAATTTGCCTAGCGCCTTTAACAAGTAGGCACTCTTTTTTGTGACAATTTTTCCACTCAAGAAGTGTGTTATAAAATTTGCGTCTGAGCATTTTATAGTCCTCCAATTAGCTTTCACTTAAATTATACTAAATTTGATATTTAAATATCAAGATGCATATTTTGCGGAGGTGTTAACGTCAGCAATTGCAACTTTTGCGCCATATATTATGGTACAAAATGCATATTTCGCGGACAATTTCAAGCAATAAATGCATATTTTGCGGAGTCCCTCTGCCCCCCTTGTTTTTTGACCAATCTCGTGCTAGAATAGTTGAAAAGTAAATAATTTCATATTCAACTTTTTTAACAAAGGAGGACATTATGAAAAACCGTTTCTCTATCTTCCAAAACAAGGCTCTTTTTTGTCTCGTCATCGCGCTGATGTTCATTGCCCTTCCCCTTTCGGCGGAGGAAAGCTGCCGCGATTGCTGCTGTGAGGAAAGCAACGATCATGAATTCGAATGGACTGACCCTTTGGAAAAAACCGTCAAATTTGGATACGACATGTATGAATATGTTCCCCTGATGCGCGGACCGCTTCTTATCATTTCCGCTCCGGCTTTGGGCACAGGCATTGGAATGTTTGCCACGCATTGCGACTCGGTAAAGGAAAAATTATGGAAGCTGCCTTGCTTATCAGCTCTTGGTACGGGATGTGTTTTCTGCTACGGGGTGGCGCAGACATTCACATTTGGCAATCTTCAATAGGGAGGAAACTATGAAAAACACAATTAAAAAGTTCCTTCTTCTGGCCGTAACGTTCGTTTGCTTTGGCATCCCGCTATTTGCCGAAGAATGCGATTCAAATTGCGGAACGTCTGCCGATCAGCTTATGACCGTGCAAACAAACAGCGTGGCCGTCAATTGTCAAAACTCAAACACAAACAGCGCGTTCCAAAGCGAAGAGGAAAGGATGAAAAGAATCCGGAGACAGAGGTTTGTTGATGGGCTTAGCTATACTTTTTTCTGTCCTCTTTATGGATTGGAGGATGGAATCATCAATATTTCCCATAATACCGAGCATCCCTTTCAAGTTATGAATAATTTGGTGCTCGCGATTCCAATGTGCACCGTGGATTACTTAATATGCGGAACGCTCAAAACAGTGACACTGGGACATTTTTGGAACGACTCTCTAATTTTTCATATAACAGGAATGGATTGCCATTTCTATTAAAGGAGTACATTATGAAAAAAATATTTGTTTATTTCACTCTTGCTATCGCGCTTGTCTTGGCGACCGTTCCCCTGTCAGCTGAGGAATGCTGCTACACTTGCTGTTGTGAACCGAAAAGTCAAAGTGAAGAAATTTGCCGCGACGAAAATGAGGAGTTCAAAAGAGAATTAGCTCTTCTCTTCGACCCAAGTATAAAGGCAGCGCAGGTCGGATTTGGGATATTCATGATATTGGCTGCCCCGATTGGGTGCTATTTACAAGCAGAGCAAGATGCTACTCATAAATATGGACGATCGGAGAATTATCCCTTCGCTCTTATCGGGTATACATCTTGGTATATGATCAAGACTGAAAGTTACGCTTTTATCAAAACTGCAACTTTAGGATGCTTTTGCCGCGGATTGGCTTGGGACGAAAAATGGTAATATACATTTTAGGAGGCTGTTATGAAAAATTATTTTTCTTATTTCAGA
>Ga0310696_10003066_pt1 | contig 21243 bp, 24 predicted proteins | sample AusTroGonzalo_MG_4_FD_203885 | JGI IMG/M metagenome (GOLD analysis project Ga0310696, IMG submission 203885) | Bovine rumen microbial communities from tropical cattle in Woodstock, Queensland, Australia - Gonzalo_02 (v2) (version 2) | ecosystem: Host-associated > Mammals > Digestive system >... | reverse complement strand
TCTCAGAACGACTATCCAGTATCAAGTTAAGAATTAAACGGTTTGTTTCTTCTACCCAAGAGTAACCGAAATTACTCTCGCTTCTTGTACTACTTCTGTCTATGTAAATCTTTCAAAGAACTCTTTCTTTAGTGCCTTGCCCGTTGTTAGGCGAAAGCGGATGCAAAGGTACGACTTTTTTCTGAACCACCAAACATTTTACTACTTTTTTTCATAAAAAATTGCAGGTTTTCGTCTTATTTGACAAACCTGCAATCACACACCTTATTATATATAAGGGATCATCTCCTATTTCCAAAAAATCTCAGTAGATAGAGGAAGAGGTTGATGAAGTCCAAATACAAGGTCAAAGCAGCAAGAACTGCATATTTTTGGGTATGAGCACTGGCATCAGGGGCCATCTGGAACATCTTTTTGATCTTCTGAGTATCGTAAGCAGTGAGACCTACGAAGATAAGAACACCAAGATAAGTGATGAGAACATCCAGTCCGGTGCTACCCAAGAAGATATTCACTACGGTAGCAATGATGAGACCAATGAGAGCCATGATGAGGATACGTCCGATAGCCGAGAGGTCTTTCTTGATAAAGAAGCCCACTGCCGACATAGCACCGAAAGTGCCAGCTGTGACAAAGAAGGTAGTAGCCAGACTGGGAAGTGAATATGCCAGGAACAACGTAGAGAACGTCACACCATTAAGCAGGGCATAGACTATAAACATCAGTGTGGCAGTAGTGAGCGACAACTTTTCGATAGCCGCACTCAGAGACACAACCAGACCAATCTCCGCAATAAACAGGATCCATATAGCAGCACGGAAGTTCAATAACATATTAAGGAGCATCCCGTTACTTGCCACTATATAAGCCGTGAGACCAGTGATAGCCAAGGCCATTGTCATCCACAAGTATGTCTTCTGCATCAATATTGGGAAAGCTGCTGAAGACGTTAATTCACGTTCGCGTGAATAAGAACGATAGTTGATTTCTTCGTAATCCATATTTATATATATATCAAATTAAACGTCGCAAAGATACGTAGTTTTTATGTGTTTAAAGAAAAATAAAGACAATTTTTAAGATAAAAAACACTAAAGTCCCTGTTCGCGAGCCAAAATAGCCGAGAACTTACGTGCTCCCTGATCGGCCAAATGATCCGAGTCAAAGAAATCATCATCATGGAAACGAGCATCACGAGAGTAATCACACTTCACGGCGCCATACTTCAAGCAACAACTGTCGGTCACGGCATTAACCAGTTGCAACTGCCATGCTGGAGCCTTTCGCGTATAATCCCTACATACAGGCGTCTGAAGCAGGAATAATTTCACTTGATGCTGCTGGCACCATAAGGCGATAGAATCAACGTAATCCCGATTGCGATGCGTGTACTCCCAATTCACGAAAAGGTGCTGCCTCACATTCTTGTATAAGAAATCATCAGGGTTGCGACGGGCAGCGACATAATTATTGCCCCACCCCAGACTATCGCACATAATACTCTGGCCCTGCAGATAGAACTTCATTTTCTGAAGGACATACCCCGCATTTGACAATTCAAAGCCATACTTGGAAAACATGGAGTGAGCCCGATAGCCCATATACAACTGATAATAAGTGACACGTGCCGGTTCGTCACATTCCATCGGGACATCAAAGAGATTGGAATTATCAGCAACGAGGACCACCTGCCTTAACGCATCATACCTATCAGCATAATGGCGAAGCAAGAAATAATCCTGTTCCAAACGCTGCGAGGCATTACACAAATTAAAGGTGCTGTCACCCATAGCCGAAGGTATCAAGGCAAAATAACCATGAGAATTACCAAGCAGAAGCGTCTTGACGGAATGCGCATGTTGCAACATCCAGTCATTCTTCATGCGATAGGTATTGGGAATAGTGCGCATATACCACTCTGCCACCGCCAACATGCAGAGAGCAGGAATCAAGAACAGGACGACATGCAAAAGAAACTTCCTCATAGGCACCTCAGAACTGGAAATAGATAAACGTCTGTTGCTCGCCGCGGACAAAGAACGTCAACATGAATATGACATAATACACCATCCAGCGCGTCCAGCGGTAGCGTCCCAACCAACATCCGTCCAAATGAAGAGGACATATGTGGTCGCGCTGCACCCACTCGATGACGACCAGCAACAGACAATACAGGATTGTCACCTTACCATAGGCAGGCATTCCAAGATCCATGGATGTCAGAGTTACGCCAAGACGCTGCAGATATGCCGATGCCTCCGCCAGACTCTCGGCCCGGAACACCACCCATCCTAAGACCACCAAAGCAAAGGTGACACAGACAGAACCCAAATCCCTTGTCCTGACTTGTTCATCAGCATTGACATTCGACTTCCACAGCCAGCGTGCCATCACCAACAACACAGCATGATACACTCCCCAAACCACAAAGGTCCAGTTGGCACCATGCCACAGACCACTCAACAGGAAAACGATAAAGATATTCCTAAAAGTACGGAGCATCCCTACCCTGCTACCACCAAGCGGGATATAGAGGTAATCACGGAACCACGTCATCAGCGAGATATGCCAGCGACGCCAGAACTCACCTATAGAGCGCGAGAAATAAGGCAGACGGAAATTCTCCATCAAACGGATGCCAAATAGTTTTGCAGTGCCAATAGCGATATCAGAATATCCAGAGAAATCGCCATATATCTGGAAAGTAAACAGCACCATGCCACACAGGAGCGTCACAGCGTTAGCTTCAGCATAGCCATCCCAAATCTGATTGACAGCCAGAGCACAATTGTCGGCAATAACCAATTTCTTGAAGAATCCCCACAGGATACGACGCAAGCCATCAACAGCTTCTGTATAGTCAAAACGACGGCAAGCCAACATCTGCGGCAACAGGTTCGTGGCCCGCTCAATAGGACCTGCCACCAATTGCGGAAAGAACGCGATATAAGTACAGAAAGCCACCACATCCTTTGTAGGAGGGAGTTTTCCACGATAGACGTCAATGGAATAGCTCAGCGACTGGAATGTATAGAAACTGATACCCACAGGCAGGATGATGCGCCACGTAGGCATATCGAGTGCAAGTCCAAACTGTGCGAGAAGCTGTCCCAGACTGTTGGCAAAGAATCCGTAATACTTGAATACAGCAAGAATGCCCAGATTCAAACAGATATTAGCAGCAAGATACCACCGCTTATATGAGGATTTCCCAATAATGAGTCCACTGAAGAAACTGGAAAGCGATGTAATAAGAATCAATGCAAGGAAACGCCAGTCCCACCAACCATAAAACACATAACTGGCTATGAGAAGGCAGACGTTCTGTAGCTTCAACTGTTTCTGCATAGTCCAATACAGCAGGAAGACTATGGGCAAAAAAAACAGGAAAGATACAGAGACAAATGACATAGACGATTAGCTAAAGATCATATTCATAGATGTCATAGCACAAACCACGTCCGCCAAATCCCTCTTTCTGGAATGCCAGCGACTGATTAAGACCACTACCATCAGGATTCTCCGTAGAGCGTCCGAAGTCAAAATAGGGATAGTCAACATAGTCGTGAAGCATGATCTGCTCATAGATCAGGTCGATGGCTCCCAGGCTCTTTCCCTCTGGTGTTGCCGAACTATATTGAGCATGAACCACTTGCGACGAGAGGTAAAGGACGACACCGGCAATCACCTCACCATCCTTCACCGCTTCATAAAGAATGATATTCTCAGGGAAACGGTTTCTCAGCAGTTCAATCTCCTGAAGCGTGTGCACAGGTTTGATACCATATTTATTTCCAAGATTATCCGAAAGCACTTTCCAGAAATCCGCGTAATGGTCTGAGCGCCTCACAACGAGACCTGCTCTCTGAGCCCGCACCACCCCACGCCGACGTACACGTTCCCAACGCAGTCTGGCTTTCAGGAAAATATTAGTAGAGTAATCCCTTGCCACCATCCGCGCCTTACACACATGGAACAACGCATAAAGATCTTCCTCGGCAGGCAAGCGATGATAAATCCAGGGGATACACTTATAATACACCCGTTTGATACCAAGACTGCGAAGATAGTCGTTCAACTGTTGGAAGAGTTCCATCGTCTGCACGACCGACAGTTGGACACTCATCAGGAGGCCACCATAAGTCAATCCCTTATGGGTGAAATAGACATCGCCACTGACATGGCCGGGAAGTACTGCCAGCAATCTGTTTTTCTCAAAGAACATCAGAGAGTGATCATCGAAGCGGTCGCTATGATAATCCATATAGTTACGGTCGAAGAGGAATGTACCGTTCTTGGCTTCAGCCACAAACCGGTTCCATGCTTCAGCCCTCTCTGGAGTGTATCGGATAATATCGAACATTGCTATTTCGTAGTTGGATGATGATGAACGTATGCCAGGAATTCATCATAATCATAGATATAGTCCTCCTCTTCATAATGCTCAGAGGCAAGAACCATGCAGACAGCACCCGACGAGAAGTCGTCGAGGGTACGCCACACATTGGTATCAATCAGCAAACCTTGCCACGGATGATTCAGGAGAACAGTCTTTCGCTCGTAACCATTATCAAGGGTGACATGAAACGAGCCACTCAATGCCACGATCAACTGTTTGAGTCGCTTATGAGCATGTCCGCCACGACTTTCGCCTGCAGGCACGTCATAGACCCAATATGCCCGTTTGATATCAAAGGGCACCTTGTCGTTCCCCTCGGCAACAGTGAGGTTGCCGCGGGGATCAACAATCTTAGGTAAATCTATCAGTCTAATCTCTAAGTTTTGCATAAGGATCAGTTCCTAACACGGTCGTTGCCAGACGCTTAGCCTTATCACGGAGTGCATCGATATCGTCACCGACCTCACCATAGCAAAGAACGACACCCATACGACGGCCTTTGTGTGCCTCGGGTTTACCGAAGATACGGATACGGGTGCGGTCTTCACGCAAGGCATCCACAAGATTATAGTCGAGCAAAGAACGGTCAATAGGTGTAGAAGCCTCCTTTGGAGAAAGGATAACAGCCGATGCGCCGGCATGCTCCAGATGGATACCGGCAATAGGCAATCCCATCACTGCACGGAAATGCAATTCAAATTCCGAGAGATTAGTGGTATGTCCAAGTGTCACCATGCCTGTGTCATGTGGACGGGGTGACAGTTCGCTGAAGATAACCTCTCCTTGTTTGGTAAGGAAGAACTCTACGCCCCAGATTCCGGCTCCCGTCAGGGCTTTTGTTACCTTATCAGCCATCATCTGAGCCTGTTTCAAAGCCTCATCAGAAATCTTATATGGCTGCCATGATTCACGGTAGTCGCCCGATTTCTGAACATGTCCGATAGGAGGACAGAACAATGTAGGCCATCCATTCTTCTGAGTAACGGTGAGCAAGGTGAACTCTGAATCGAAGTCGATAAACTCCTCGATAATCACTTCCTTTACATCACCACGACTGCCTTCCATTGCCTCGCGGAAAGCCTGTTCCAGTTCATCATCGTTATGAACATAACTCTGTCCGTGACCACTTGACGACATCAATGGTTTCACTACACAGGGAAAGCCAATCTCATCGGCAGCAGCCTTGAACTCATCAAATGTCTTAGCATAAAAATATTTTGCCGTACGCAAGCCCAATTCCTTTGATGCCAAATCGCGAATTGCACGACGGTTCATCGTGAAATTCACAGCACGGGCAGAAGGAACAACCTGAATGCCCTGTTCCTCGAACTGGAAAAGACGTTCGGTACGGATAGCCTCAATCTCAGGTACGATGATGTCAGGCTGATGTTTTTTCACCACAGCCTCCAGCGCATCGCCATCAAGCATATTAAACACTTCACGCTCGTCGGCTACCTGCATAGCAGGTGCATTGTCATAGCGATCGCAAGCAATGACATACTGACCAGCACGCATAGCGGCAATTACGAACTCCTTGCCCAGTTCTCCTGAGCCTAACAAAAGTATTTTTTTCATAGAGAGCCTCCCCAAGTCCCTCCCAAGGAGGGGATGTTTGGTTACATATTTTTTATACGATTAATGACTTAATTATCTTAGACATGACAGATTCTATATCTGACAATACCTGTTGATTAGTAAAACGAATAACACGATAGCCCTTTTGCTGAATTTACCTATTCTGATACATATTATCGTAATACTTCTGATAGTCGCCAGAGGTAACATTATTCAGCCACTCCTGGTTGTCAAGATACCAACGAACAGTCTTCTCTATACCTTCCTCAAACTGGAGTGAGGGTTCCCAACCAAGTTCACGCTGCAGCTTAGAGCTATCGATAGCATAGCGCAAGTCATGACCTGCACGGTCGGTCACATAAGTAATAAGGTCCATATCCTCGCCCTCCTTACGACCAAGGAGGCGGTCAACGGTATTGATCAACACTTTGATGATATCTATGTTCTTCCACTCATTGAAACCACCGATATTATAAGTATCGGCAATCTTTCCCTTATGGAAAATGAGGTCGATAGCACGGGCATGGTCAACCACATAAAGCCAGTCGCGCACATTCTCACCCTTACCATAAACAGGCAGAGGCTTGCGATGACGGATATTATTAATAAAAAGAGGTATCAACTTCTCGGGGAACTGATAAGGACCGTAGTTGTTGGAACAATTGGTCACCACCACCGGCATGCCATAAGTATCGTGGAAGGCACGTACGAAATGGTCGCTTGAAGCCTTTGAGGCTGAATATGGTGAGTGGGGATTATACTTCGTCGTCTCCAGGAAGAACTTATCACCATAGGCCAGGTGATGCTCAGAGCTGGAAGCAGTAGTGGTAAATGGAGGTTCGATACCCTCGGGATGAGTCAGTTCCAGAGCACCATACACCTCGTCGGTAGAGATATGATAGAAGCGCTTGCCCTCATATTTTTCCGGCAGACTCTCCCAATACAGTTTGGCAGCCTGAAGGAGTGAGAGTGTACCCATGACGTTGGTACGGGCAAATGTGAAAGGATCCTTGATAGAACGGTCCACATGACTCTCGGCAGCCAGATGGATGATACCGTCGACCTTTTTCTCCTGCATCAGTTTATAGAATGCATCAAAGTCGCAGATATCCATCTTCACGAACTCATAGTTGGGTTTATCCTCAATATCCTTGAGATTAGCCAGATTACCTGCATAGGTTAGTTTATCCAGGTTGATGATATGATACTCTGGATACTTGTTCACGAAAAGGCGAACTACATGACTTCCAATAAAGCCAGCGCCACCGGTAATGACAATGTTCTTCATACTCTATTATGTTATTTGTTTTTATTCTTTAGTTTGCTAAATAGCGTCAGTGCGATATAGATTACGAAACAGATGCCATAGGTCTGGGCAGCATCATTCCAGGTCTTATCGAACCCGACGATATATGATATTAACGTGAGAACAGCGGCAACTATTGTGCCAGTGATAAAATCAATTACATATTCTTTCATTTTCTACGTGGATCTTCAAGGGTTATCACTTCCATATCCTTAAACGCAGACCCGTCGATGGTGAGTCGAACCAACGTACGTTCCTTATGCCAGCCTTGCAGACCTGCGGCACCAGGATTGATATGAAGCATTTTTAATGTTTGGTCGTATTTTACTTTCAGAATATGCGAGTGGCCTGCGATAAACAACTGCGGCGGATTGGTATAGAGCGTACGCATCACCGAGGAATCGTAATTGCCCGGATAGCCACCTATATGTTTGATAAGCACATCAACATCCTCGCACTTGAAACGATTCAGTTCACGGTACATCAGACGCAAGTCGCCACCATCACAATTTCCACAGACGGCACGGAAAGGACGGAACTCCGCCAGGCGGTCGGCCACTTCCACACTACCGATATCGCCTGCATGCCATATCTCATCACAAGGTTCGAAATAATGCAGGTACTTATCGTCCCAATAGCTGTGCGTATCACTGATGATGCCGATTCGTTTCATTTGAGGTTTAAGGTTTGAGGTTTAACTTCTTTCTGACAAACTCCGCTATCAGGCGAGCCGTCTCAACGGAACCCATGGCACCTGAGTCAATACAGAGATCGTAGCTGGCAGCATGTCCCCACTGTTTGCCTGTATAATAATTATAATAGGAGGCACGACGACTCTCTACATGCTGGATACGCTTCACAGCCTCATCGAATGACACCTGTTTCTCTTCCATAAAGAGCTGGGCACGTTTCTCGATAGGCGACGTGATAAACACATTGACCACATTGTCGAAATCACGCAACACATAATCGGCACAGCGTCCTACGAAAACACAAGATCCCTCTTGTGCCGCCTTGATAATGGCATCACTCTGGAACTTAAACAGACTCTCTTGCGAGAAGTTGTTCTGATAGAAATTGCTCCCACCGCTCCAGTTATTACCATAGGGAAAATGGAAGAACGAGCGCAGGAAACCCTTACGCTCATCACTCTGTCTGAAGAACTCCTCTGAGAAGCCACTCTCCTTCGCAGCCAGGTTCAGCAGTTCGCGGTCGTAGTATTTTGCCTGGAACTCATCAGCAAGCAGCTTTCCGATTTCCAGTCCGCCAGCACACACCTGACGACCCACATTGATGATTATATGCCTATCCATGATTCTTAAAATATCTCAAGTTCCACAATAAGACCGGTATCGTCATGGCAAATGACGAGAAGTCGCTCGCCGGCATGGAATACCACACACCGTCAATGCCCCACCACATAGGAAACACGTAAGCCATTGGCACCAGTATCAGCAACTGTCGTGACAACGACAGGAAGATACTGATTTTCACTTTTCCGATACACTGGAAGAAGTTGGTGATTACGGCCTGCGAGCCTACCACAAAGAATACCATCATATTCAGTTGGATGCCACGTGCCGACAGCTCTATCAGCTTGGCATCAACAGTAAATATCCGCGCTATTTCGTTGGGGAACAGCATAGCCAGCGACCAGCCCACCAGCAGGATAGAGGTGGCTGCAGCAATAGCCAACCACAGGCAGCGCAACATACGGTCGAATTTACCTGCACCGTAGTTATAGCCCACGATAGGCTGCATGCCTTGGTTCACACCCATCACGAACATAAAGAACACCATCACCATCGTGTTTGAGATGGAATAGGCGCCCACCGCCATATCACCGCCATAACGCACAAACTGATTATTCATGAATATTACGATGACACAAGAGGTGGTCTGCATCAGGAAGGGTGAGATACCGATGGCTACGATATTACGCACCAATTCACCTTTCAGACGGTAGATGCCGCGTTTTAAATGCAGCAGTTCGCGCTTATCGGCCAGTATCCGCATCTGCCAACAGAGCGCCAGCGTCTGCGAGACCACCGTTGCCATGGCAGCACCGCGAATGCCCCACCGGAACCACCATACGAACATAATGACCAGAATGATATTACAGGCCACCGTAAACAGCGTGGCATACATCGCATGACGCGGTTTTCCAGCTGCTCGCAGCACAGCATTCATACCGAAATACATGTGGGTGACCATATTACCCAGCAGGATAACCTGCATAAACTCACGGGCATAAGGCAGCGTCACGTCGGAAGCACCGAAGAAACGCAGGATCGGATTCAGGAACAGTAGACATACGGCCATGAACAGGAAACCGATAATCAGGTTCAGCGTCACCGTATTACCCAGCAGATGCTGAGCAGTCTGATAGTCACGCTGTCCTAATTTCACCGAGATACAGGTAGACGCACCCACGCCAACAGCAGCACCAAAGGCCGCGCTCAGGTTCATAAAGGGGAACGTGATACCCAAGCCTGCGATGGCATCCGGACCTACTACCTGACCGATGAAGGCACGGTCGATGATACTATACAGCGACGAAGCAGACATAGCGACAATGGCGGGCAACGCATATTGCCACAACAGTTGTCCCACAGGCTTCTGCCCCAGTTCCAGTGCTTTTTGTTTATTATCCATAATTCAAGTTGCAAAGGTAATGTTTTTTCCCGACACGACCAAAACTTACAACAAAGATTTGGCTGTTTCAAAAAATTTATGTAAGTTTGCAACCGATAAGAGGATACATCATGAAACAAACGATATGCTTTCTAATCGTACTCCTATGGAGCTTTACGATGTTTGCAGCAAAAATAAAATATCCAGGAAAAAAGACATATATCTACCGCTATGCGCTCATTGACAAAGCGGCAACGGAATATCAGTTGGACCAGCCTTTACGATTTCTGTCCCAGAAAAGTCTGGAGAGACGTCAACGCCAAGGCTTGAGCGTTGACTCTACCGACTTGCCTGTATGCAAGCAATATATCAGACAATTCCATAGGAAAGGCATTCACATTATTGGTACAAGCCGATGGCAGAACACCGTGATAGCAAGTTCTTCAGACTCCCTCTTATTAGCCAGTCTTGACACGTTGGCTATCGTCAAGAAGAGCACATGCGTCTTTATCTCGCCCGACTCCATCGAACACCCAGGAGAGATCCGTTGGAACGTACACGAGGAGTTCAACAGATGGGATTCCGTAAGAAACGACCCATACGGCATGGCGCGCCAACAAATTGAGACACTGGAAGGTATCTTTCTGCACGAAATGGGATTCAGGGGCAAAGGCATGACAATTGCCGTCTTGGACGGAGGTTTTCAGAACTACAATCGCATCCCTGCATTTAGAAAGACGAACATCCTAGGGACACATGATTTCATCAAGCCACGAGAAAACAAAAGATACGGTGCCTTCGAAAGCATTGACCACGGCACAAAGGTACTTTCTGCCATGGCGGCCTATGCACCCGAAGTAGCTATCGGTACAGCGCCAGAGGCTTCCTACTGGCTACTGCGTTGCGAAGACCCTCTCACCGAGCAACCGGTAGAAGAGGACTACTGGACAATGGCAGTAGAGATGGCTGACTCATTAGGAGCAGACATCATCAATTCCTCGTTGGGTTACTACGCTTTTGACAACGGGCGCGGCAATTATCGCCTACAGGATTTAAACGGAAAAACGGCATTGATTTCGCGCTCGGCTTCCATGTTGGCACAAAAAGGTATGATTCTCTGTAATTCCGCAGGAAACTCCGGCATGGGGCAATGGAAGAAAATCAGTGTGCCTTCCGATGCGCACAATATCCTGACGGTTGGTGCTATTGACAGAAACCGCCTATTGGCTGCCTTCTCCAGCATAGGTCCATCACAAGACGGACGCATAAAGCCCGACGTGGTAGCACAAGGTGCTCCCACCGTATTAATCTCAGGAAGAGGCACATTGGTACACGACATGGGGACATCGTTCTCTACCCCACTCGTCTGTGGATTGGTGGCATGTCTATGGCAGGCAATGCCAGAGAAAACGGCATCTGAAATCATGGATATCGTACGGCGCAATGCCAGTCAATATCACGAGCCAACCAACATCCTTGGCTATGGCATCCCCAATTTCCGTCAGGCGTATAACAACAACCGGAAGCACTAAATCCCTGAATCATGATGGACGCTTATTCACTCTTAGAACTCAACAGCATGGTGCGCCAATCCATCGAGCACACCTTGAATACAGAATACTGGGTCGAAGCCGAATTGTCTGAATGTAGAGAGAACAGAGGACACTGTTTCATGGAACTCATTCAGAAAGAAGAGCATAGCAACACGCCCATAGCGAGAGCCTCAGCCAAATGCTGGCAAAGCACATGGGGGATGCTTGGTCCTTATTTCGAACGAACCACCGGTCAACCACTCCATGCCGGACTGAAAGTGAGACTGCAGGTTTATCCCCAGTTTCATGAGGCTTACGGTTTTTCTTGGATCATCACCGATATTGACCCTACGTTTACGCTTGGCGATATGGCACGTCGCAGACAGGAAATTATCCGTCAACTCAAGGAAGAAGGTGTTTTTGACCTGCAGAAAGAACTGACACTACCCCTTTTCAGCCTGAATATCGCCGTCATATCCAGTCAGTCTGCTGCCGGCTACGGTGACTTCGTCAACCAGCTGTCAGACTCACCCTATGACTTCCACACACAACTGTTCCCCGCCATCATGCAAGGTGAACAGGTGGAAGAGAGTATTGTCAATGCCCTTAACGCCATTTACAACGTCTGCGCCGACCAACAGACACTTGCCTTTGATTGCGTTGTCATTATCAGAGGAGGAGGCGCCACGGCAGACTTATCAGGCTTCGATGCCCTAAAATTAGCCGAGAACGTAGCCCAATTCCCGATTCCCATCATCACAGGCATCGGACACGATCGCGACGAATCCATCCTTGACATGGTGAGCCATACACGAGTGAAGACGCCTACTGCTGCTGCACAACTACTGATCTCACATATGGACAGTACGTCACAGCGCATCGACACCTGCGGTGAACGTATCAATACATTCTTTTCGCTTTTAAAGACCCGTGAGGAGGCACGCATCGAGAAAATAGCTTCTTACCTCTCGCCACTCGTATTCCACCTCTTGGAACGCGAGCAACACAAGTTGGAAATGCTGGAGCAAAGAGCAAAAGCACTTGACCCCGCCCTGTTACTAAAACGTGGCTACAGCATCACGCTTCACAATGGACATCTACTGCGGAACGCTGCAGAAGTGGAACCTGGAACAGAATTAGAAACCCGCCTGGAACAAGGCACAATCATATCTATTGTAAAATGACCTACGAAGAATCATTGAAGCAACTGGAGGACATCGTCCGACAGATGGAAGCCGGCAACTACAGCATCGACCAACTGGCCGAGAAACTAACGCAGGCACAACAGCTCATTACACAGTGTAAAGAGAAATTATACAAAACAGATTCAGAAATCAAGAAAATTTTAGAAAAAAGATAGAAAAACTTGCAAGTTATAAGAAATATGTCTATCTTTGCACTAAAATCATAAACTAAATAGGAGAAAATGAAAGACCTAGACTGGAAAAACCTTTCCTTCGGCTATATGCCGACCGATTACAACGTTCGTTGCTACTATCGCGACGGCAAGTGGGGAGAAATTGAAGTTTGTTCTGACGAGTATTTGAAGCTACACATGGCAGCAACCTGCCTGCACTACGGACAGGAGGCTTTCGAAGGTTTGAAGGCCTACCGCTGCAAGGACGGTAAGGTACGCACATTCCGCGTAAAGGATAACGCCGAGCGTTTGCAATCCACCTGTCGTGGCATCTTGATGCCCGAAGTTCCCACAGAACTTTTCACAGAGATGGTTAACAAAGTGGTTCGTCTGAATCAGGAGTGGATTCCCACTTATGAGAGTGGTGCGACACTATACATCCGCCCTCTGCTGATCGGTACCAGCGCACAGGTTGGCGTACACCCTGCCAAGGAGTATTGCTTCCTGATTTTCGTTACCCCCGTAGGTCCATATTTCAAGGGTGGTTTCTCAAGCAATCCATACGTCATCATTCGCGACTACGACCGCAGTGCTCCTTTGGGTACTGGTAAATACAAGGTAGGTGGTAACTACGCAGCCAGCCTCTTTGCCAACAATCTGGCTCATGAGAAGGGTTATGCATGCGAGTTCTATCTGGATGCCAAGGAGAAGAAATATATTGACGAGTGTGGTGCTGCCAACTTCTTTGGCATCAAGAACAACACTTATGTCACACCAAAGTCAACCTCTATTCTCCCCTCTATCACCAACCGTTCACTGATGCAGGTGGCAGAAGACCTGGGTCTGAAGGTAGAACGTCGTCAGATTCCCGAAGAGGAGCTGGATACATTTGAAGAGGCAGGCGCATGCGGAACAGCAGCAGTCATATCACCTATTTCTTATATTGACGACCTTGACACAGGTAAGCGTTACAACTTTGGTGAGAAACCCGGTCCTATCTCAAAGAAGCTGTTTGACACCCTGCGTGGCATCCAGTACGGTGAGATTGAAGACAAGCACGGATGGACAACTGTAGTCATTGAGTAATAACCATTAAAAAAATCATTATGGAATACAACAATCAAGAGAATATATTCACACCACAGCCTAACGACTACAAAGTTTGGTCTATAGTCAATTTGGTGATATCTATCCTCTTTTGCTGCTCATGTACGGGTATTGTCAGTCTTGTGCTGTCAATTATTGCCCTCATGAAATCAAACGATGTCAACAAATACAACATGATGGGCGAGTCGTCGGCCTTGTTAGCACAGGATGCGTCAAAGACAGCCAAGACACTGAACATCATCAGTTCTATCCTGCTGGCAATTGGATTTATTACCAGCATTGCCTACATATTCGTCAATGGATTGACAGGCATTGCCAAGGCTCTGCAGTATTAATCCCCTATGACAATCAGGAAGGGATTATAGATTATACTTAGGTATAGCAGCGACAGCCGTCGTGCTGTCGCTGCTTTACCTTATCAATCCTGTTAAGAAGGAAAGGGCTGTCGTTCCCGATGGATGACAATCAGAATCATCCTGCATATTTAAGAAATATTACTAACGCCTAAATCTTTAAGAATATGGAACAAGAAAACAACCAAAACATTTACTTAGAGGCACCTGATAGCCATAAGGGAATGGCTATTGGAAGTTTGATATGCTCATTGATCTGTTGCTGTAGTGGTGGTATTGTGAGCATCATCAGTATCATAACAGGTATTATGGCTATCAAGTATGCCAATGAAACAGAGAAGTTGGTTGCAATGGGTGGCGACTACATGGAACAAGCCAAAGAAGCCTCTAGTAAAGCTGGTTTCTACACGAATCTCACCTACTTCCTATTTGCATTATGGACAATCATAGGCATATTGGTCATTTTGTTGGGTGGATTCTCTGCAATATCAGCAATATCCAATTTATTCAGTTAAGACTTGAAGAAGACGCTCATAGCATCCGCTGCAATACTGGTTATATTAACAGGAGTAGTATACTTCTATCTATTTAACCCTACAGAAACCTCGTTTGCACTACACTGTCCATTCAAGCAACTTACAGGATGGAGCTGTGCGGGGTGTGGGATGCAGCGATTCCTACATGCACTGATGCATGGAAGATTTTTGGAGGCTATCAGCTACAACTACATACTGATAATACTGATTCCCTACTCTATTCTATATGGATTGGAGAGGTTTATATATAAAGGAGAGGCCCAAGAGAAATTACGGAAAATCGTAGAAGGCAACTATGCAATATACACGCTATGTGCCATTGGGCCTATATGGATTATAGTAAGAAACATACTGAATATATAAATAGTTTATTAACCCTAAAACATTACGATTATGACACAGGAACAAATTGAGCAATTGTTGACTACTAACGAAGGAAAGATCGCAGAGGAGTGCATTGATCAGATTCGCGAGCGTCTGGCTAATGCCGACGAAGGTACTGCACAGGCAGCTTTCAGAGACCTGAAGAGCCCTGGTACTGCTACATTACTGGCTATTCTTGGCCCCTGGGATCGCCTGATTTACCTGAAAGAAGTAGGCATGGGTATCCTGAAGTGGATTACCTGCGGCGGATGCTGGATATGGTGGATTATTGACATGTTCACCGCTGGAAAACGTGCCCGTAAGTTCAATGCCGATATGATCCTATCAAAACTATAATTTAAGATTATGGAACAGGAAAAAATTGACCATCTGATCATGATGCATAGGTCGAAGTTCTCGCCAGAGTACATCGAGGCTATACGCAAACAACTGGAAGGAGTCGACTACGACAAAGCCATCGTTGCCTTTAGCGACGTCAAAGACCCCACTGTCATGCTGATTATCTCCATATTCCTTGGTGGTCTTGGAGTAGACCGTTTCATGATTGGCGATTATGTTTTGGGAGGCGGAAAACTAGGACTATTCATTGTTGGTTGGTTCCTATGCTTCTTCCCTTGGATTGGATGGGTTATCTGGGGAATTATAGACTGGTTCCTTATTATGGGAGCTACCCGTAAGTACAACTCTAACAAGGTGTTGGAACGTCTTGCACTTATAGGCTAAGACAATTCACCGACAATAACAAAAGACGCGCCTCTGGTTTGGGACGCGTCTTTTTTATCGCAAATGCTGCAACCAAGAATCAATTCTTCTTTTGCATCATCATGATATGGAAGAAACAACATTCTGAGGTTTTCCCTCCACAAAACAGCGTACGTTCTCCTCTGCGACGTGAAGCAGACGGACACGCGCCTCCTTCGTTGCCCATGCAATATGAGGAGTGATGAAGGCATTAGACTGCTTCAGCAGGGGATTCGTGATATTGGGAGGTTCGGTGGTGAGCACGTCGGCACAGAAGGCATAGAGACGCCCGGAAGAGAGGGCATCGGCTACAGCCTGATCGTCAACGAGCGGTCCCCTACCCGTGTTAATGACAATAGCCGTGGACTTCATCTGACGGATTGTGTCGGCATTGATAAAGTGACGGGTCTCCTCTGTCAACGGACAGTGAAGCGAGAGAACGTCTGACGAGGACAGGAGCGTAGGGAGGTCAACCTTGGCGATGCCAACAGGCAGGGACTCTGCCGACTTACTGGTCAGAGCGATAACCTTCATACCAAAGGCAAGTGCTATCTGTGCCACACGCATGCCAATATTTCCCAAACCCACTATACCGAAAGACTTGCCAGCCAATTCAGTCAGTTCTGTGTCCCAATAGCAGAAATCAGGACTACTGCTCCATCGGCCATTACGGTTCTGAAGAGCATAGTGCTCCGTACGGTTCGTCACCGTAAGCAGATGGGCAAATACCATCTGAGCCACGCTCTCAGTACTATAAGCAGGCACGTTGGTCACAATAATGCCACGTTCACTGGCAGCCTCTATATCTACCACATTATAGCCAGTGGCCAATACACCGACATATTTCAGAAGTGGCAATTGGGCAATCACCTCCTTATTGATAACAACTTTATTAGTCAGCACTATTTCAGCATCTTTTGCCCGTTCTACAGTCTGTTCTAGTGTAGTACGCTCATAGACATCCAAAGTGCCTAAATTCTCAAGACCCAGCCAGGACAAATCTCCTGGCTGGGCCGAGTAACCATCTAAAATGACTATCTTCATTGCCACTTATTCCTCAGGACTAAAGTCTTCTTTACTTACGCCGCAAACAGGGCAAGTCCAATCATCAGGCAGGTCTTCAAATGCTGTACCAGCAGGAATACCGCTATCTGGATCACCTACTGCAGGGTCATACACGTAACCACATACATTACACACATACTTTTTCATAGTCGTTTTTGTTTTTAGTTAGACATCTAATTCACTTTATCTCGGCTACAAATATAGTAAAAAAACAGTAATATATAGCAAATCACTAAATTATTTTAATAAAAAAATCAAAAAACGAGGCAATAATTAGTAGAAAATAGGTAACTTTGCGCAAAAATAGACATATGAGTAAAGGAAAATTGGCTAAGTTTGCCGACATGGAAACATACGAAAACGTCTTTCAATACCCTTATTCGGTAGTGAGCGATGTACCTTTTACCATGCGCGGACATTGGCGCGAGCAATATTTTAAGAATAACAACCCTATCGTGCTCGAACTGGGATGCGGTAAGGGAGAATATACAGTAGGACTGGCAAAACGCTACCCACAGATGAACTTCATCGGCGTTGACATCAAAGGAGCACGCATGTGGACTGGCGCTACTCAAGCAACACAAGAGGGACTGAAGAACGTAGCATTTCTACGCACTAACATCGAGATTATCGATCGTTTCTTTGCACCCGATGAGGTGCAGGAGATCTGGCTCACATTCAGTGATCCCCAGATGAAGAACCCACGCAAGCGTCTGAGCAGTACATATTTCATGGAGCGCTATCGTCGTTTCCTGACTGATAATGGTATCATACATCTAAAGACAGACTCCAATTTCCTGGCTACCTACACCAACTATATGGTAGACCATAACCATCTGCCTGTTGACCTACGGACAGACGACCTCTACAAGCAAGAAGACCAAGCCTTTGCCGAGGCCGCCTCAATCCAGACCTACTATGAGTCTATGTGGTTAGCACGCGGACTGAACATCAAATATCTGAAATTCCATCTTCCACATGAAGGAGCCTTAGAGGAGCCCAACGTAGAGATAGAACTGGACGATTATCGGAGTTATCACCGTTCGAAACGCAGTTCGCTGGAAACAGCAAAATAAAGAAAATAACATGAAACGATTTCTGATAAGCATACTATTGGTGGCCTGCCAATTATCATTTTGTGCAGCGCAACAGCTTACTGTGAGAGTTGACTCAGTGGGACAACTGGCAGGTAAGCTGACGGAAGACATTCGTTTTACCATGTCTGAACTGAAGGTTTGTGGTCCGCTTAACAGCAATGACCTCAGACTACTGCAGACAATCGCCGGACGTATGAAGCCAAAGCGTGCCAGTAATCATCATCTCTTTGTTCTCGACCTCTCAGAAGCCAGTATCCCAGAGTCAAAAGGTGTAGTCCGAATGCGTGCCGACGCATTCCCTTCAGCATTATTCCTCAACTGCAAAGATCTGGAACGCGTTGTCTTGCCAACCTCTCTGGCAGAGATAGGCCGTAGCTGTTTCAGCGGATGCATCAACCTGAAAGTCGTAGAGTTGCCCCAGACACTGAAACTAATTGGAGAGTATGCTTTCAGTGGCTGTCAGAATCTGACCGACATCACGATTCCTGCAAGTTTGGAGTCTATTCAAGGTCATGCTTTCGATGGCTGTACTTCCATTAATTGCATCGACATCCCAGAATTTGTGACAAACATCGATGCCTTTGCCTTTAATAACTGTAAGTCTTTAGAGACCGTCAACATAGAAGGACAGATAAAGCGCATCAATAACAACCTATTCTCAGGCTGCGAGAATCTGAGAAGTATCACCCTGCCCCAATCCGTCACCTATATTGGTAGTGAAGCTTTCAAGAATTGCACGGCGATGGAGACAGCAGAACTGCCAGAGGTGCTCTCAGAAATTAATGTCAATGCATTTGAGAACTGCCGTAACCTACGCGAAGTGCAACTCAATGTGGTTACAACCATCAATAGTGAGGCATTCAAAGGGTGTAGCAGCCTTGAACACTTTAAAGTTGAGAATCTTAAGCGTTTGGGATTAGGCGCTTTTCAGTACTGCCCTAATCTAAAAGATATTAGCATCGATGGTAACCTGACATCCATCAATGCCGAAACATTCGCTGGCTGTACCAGTCTTTCGACGGTGATTCTACCAGATGATATACGAACCATCGGAAAGCGCGCTTTTGCCGAATGCAAATCATTAGAAGACATTAAATTGCCTTCTTCTTTGGCCAAGATTGACGACGAAGTATTCTGTCACTGCTCGAGTCTGAAAAATATCTATATTCCCAAACTAACCAAAAAGATGGGAAAAGGCGTCTTTGAGAACTGTATCTCACTGGACAGCATCAATATTGAAGGCTTCGTAGAGAGACTGGACGACAGAGCATTTCGCAACTGCCACTCATTACGTGTGATATTACTCCCTGTATCTATCAAAGGCGTGGGCGAGAATACCTTTGAGCAGTGCAGTTCACTTTACGCTATCGAACTGCCTATCTCCTGTTCAGAGATTGGAGATAATGCATTCGAGAAATGTTCCTCTCTTACCACAATGATTATCCCTGCAGCTTGCACAGAGATAGGTAGTGCAGCCTTCCGAGAGTGTAGCGGATTGTCACGTATTGAGTTCCCCGCAGCCTTAAAGAAAATAGGTGGCAATGCCTTTGCAAAATGTGCCTCATTACGTGAGATAGCATTCAGTTCGCCAATTCCACCTTCAATCAGCAGCAGTTCATTCCGAAATGTGGTAACAGCAGCCTGCATTGTGTCTGTGCCTCGAGGTGCTAAAAGAAACTATGCAGAGGACAAGACGTGGAAGAAAATGGCAAAAATCGTAGAACAATAAATTATAAACAGTTAACAAACACATAATGACATTATATCCGAAACTGATAATGGACGCCCTTGCTACGGTGACGTATGCGGGCACAAAGAAAAACTTAGTAGAAAGTGAGATGGTGGCCGACACCCCATCTATCAACGGACAGAAAGTAAAGGTCATCCTAGTATTCCCACGCGACACAGACCCATTCCTGAAATCTACAGTAAAAGCAGCAGAGGCTGCCATCAAATATCATTGCGGTCAGGACGTAGAGGTGACAATCGAAACAGAATTCAAATCAAAGCCTCGTCCTGAAGTTGAGAAATTACTCCCCCAAGTAAAAAATATCATCGCCGTCAGTAGCGGTAAAGGTGGCGTTGGCAAGAGCACTGTATCTGCCAACCTTGCCATTGCCTTGGCTCGTCTGGGCTATAAGGTAGGATTATTGGATACAGATATCTTCGGTCCTTCCATGCCAAAGATGTTTCATGTGGAAGACGCACGTCCATACGCAATAAATAAAGACGGACGTGATCTCATAGAACCTATCGAGCAATATGGCGTCAAACTGCTTAGTATCGGATTCTTTGTAAATCCCGACACAGCAACACTTTGGCGTGGCGGTATGGCAACCAATGCCTTGAAGCAGCTCATTGCAGATGCCGATTGGGGCGAACTGGACTACTTTATCCTGGACACGCCTCCAGGCACCAGCGATATCCACCTGACGTTGCTACAGACACTTAGCATAACAGGTGCCGTCATCGTCTCTACTCCACAACAGGTAGCACTAGCTGATGCACGTAAAGGTATCGACATGTATCGCAACGAGAAAGTTAACGTACCCATCCTGGGTCTTATTGAGAATATGGCTTGGTTTACACCTGCCGAACTGCCAGAGAACAAATACTATATCTTTGGCAAGGAAGGATGTAAGCAACTGGCACAAGAGATGGACGTGCCCCTATTGGCACAGATACCACTCGTACAAAGCATCTGTGAGAGTGGTGACGAGGGAGCCCCTGCAGCCACGAAGGTAGACACCGTAACAGGTCAGGCCTTCCTCAATTTGGCACAAGCCGTTGTCACGGTAGTGAATCGTCGCAACAAAGACTTGCCGAAGACAAAGATCGTAAAAGTATAGAAAAAGCAACAGGTCATTTCCACATTGGGAAATGACCTGTTTTCGTATTGAAGTCTCCGCTTATCTCAGTTCTTTCAGGTTCCACTTCGAGTTATCAGTGTTGAAGTCCCACTCTGCCAGAGTAGGCGTTGAGTCAGCGATGCTATAAAGACAGAGCTTCTTGTTCACGCCGGCCTCACCGGGAATACGCTTAGGCATGATACGGAAAGTACCGTCAACAGCCTGTTCGATACGCCAGAGCTGCTCGTCAGCACCAGTAAAGGCAGGCACGGTGCTCACCTCCTTGTTGGCAGTAGCACAGAGAGCAC
>Ga0310696_10003062_pt1 | contig 21268 bp, 35 predicted proteins | sample AusTroGonzalo_MG_4_FD_203885 | JGI IMG/M metagenome (GOLD analysis project Ga0310696, IMG submission 203885) | Bovine rumen microbial communities from tropical cattle in Woodstock, Queensland, Australia - Gonzalo_02 (v2) (version 2) | ecosystem: Host-associated > Mammals > Digestive system >... | reverse complement strand
GCCGCTTGAAGTTCTTGTTCAATGCGGCGTGCCTCTGCTTCCGGCGACTCAGCCGTATCTACGCTTCCGACCGCATGTCTTCGTTCCCTGAGTCTTCTGAAGGCGGCGTCAATTTTTTTACCATTAACCCGTAACACAGCTTCAGCAGAAGATTCAACAGGTATGGTACCTTAGAGAACTTCTCTCCAAGGTCTCCACCGTTGTAAGTAAATTCAAGCACTATTTCACCCTTACGTGTGAACTTAAGGTGCTTATTCATTACCATCTGTGAAGCAAGAGACAACGTATTATCAATAGTTGGCTCTTCTTCATAAGCTCGGAGTAATACAAGAGGTGGAAGTTCATTACCCCCGTCCTCTATATCGATTACTACATCATTAAGCCAGTCCTGGCCTTTCGTAAACGCTTTGAGTATACCATTATACTCTTTTGAACCAAATTCCATTTTCTGCCTCCTTTAATGGTCTTGGAATTTATGCTGTAACAGCTGTTGCGTTATCAGCAGAGAAATTAACTGTCCAGTTAAGGTAGTTAATTGATACATTGTAGTTAGGTGCATCATTACCTGCGAGACCTACTGGGTCTACAGATGCGATTGTACAACCCTGGAATTCAATAACTGTGTAAAGACCACAGAACTTGAAGATAACCTGAATTGTTGCACCTTCTGAATCTCCACCTACCTGAGCCTGCTGTATCTGTGCAAGGAACACGAGGTCAAATACGCGATCTGCGTTTGGACCAATGGCAGCTCCTGCAGGACGATACATAGCGCCGGCTGGATTAGCTCCTTCATCGTTAGGAGCAGGCGTAGATACCTTAGTACAGTTGATGTTCAAGGTACCTGAACGGTTGTTGTTTGTAAGAGCAACGGCGCCACCACCGAGGATTGGTACCTGTATAGAAGATGCAATCTGCTGTACTGCTCTTAAGAATTCACCATCAAGACGGAATCCTGATACATCTACAGGCATTGTAGTATCGATATCAGGAATCTCCTGTCCATTCAACTGCATGATGTTGCTAGGAGCCTTAAGTTTGTGACCGTTACCATTGTACTGATATTTGATGTCTACGGCTCCAACGGCCTGAATACCACGAATTATCGGCTGTCCCATTTTATTCTCCTATGTACAAAGTACCTGTGATCTGTACTTCACGAACCTGGTCGACATATGTTGCCTTCCAAGCATCCGGAATAACAATAACGTCTTTAGCAGCCTTTGGCAATTCTTCGAATGCCGGTGCTGTAAACATTACCTTCTTCAAACGCTGTGAACCTGAATCTCCAAACAAGAGGATTGTACTACGGAGGAGTGACAATAGTCCGGCGTAGTTAGATTCATTCTTCAAGAAGTTTGGAGTAGTAATCTGTTCTGCAATGCGGATTTTTGTCATATATGTAATATATGAAAGAATCCAAGTTGCCTGAACAGTATCTCCCTTAACTGTCTCTGCTCCCTTAGCAGCTACACTGCCTGAGTTATTTCCAACAGGTTTGAATGTCTGGATATGGTTGGTAAACAACATATCACGCACTGTCTTTGGAAGGTTTGTACCTTCCGCACCTGAAGGGGTAATCATGGTTGACTTAATCATATCCATTGAGTTACCGATGCTTGTTCCTGAGCCGTTCAATGTACTCATTGCGAGGCCGAGAGAATATAAAGCACCATTACGGGTCACATCCTGGTGTGCTGAGAAGAATGCATCTGTGTCAGCATTCTTAATTGCTGCGTACAGTACATCTGAATCCAATGTTTCAGGTGTAGATGTAGTAAACGGATAGTAAGGAGCTGATGACAAAAGTCCTTTGTCGTTAGCACAAAGCTTTGCAAGCTCTACTGCTACGTCAGCAGCTACTGCAAATGATGCCGCATCGAGAGGAAGTGTTGGAGCAGCACATACTGTTTTGTGGTATGCATAAGCTTTCAACAGGGCATATGCCTCATTCAACTTCTCAATGAATTCTGTTGATGTAGGGTCAGCTACGTAGCTGTACTGATTTGTTTCACCTGTTGCTTCAGGCACCTTACCTGCAGGAATTACAGCAGGCTGTGTCATAGCTACATCCGTGAAGAAATCAACTCCGTTTTCTGAGTAAACAATAACTGTTTCACCTACGGCGTGAGGAGCACACGCAATAAGAATACAGTCTCCCGAGAATCCGTTGCAGAACAGGTCATACAACCAAGAACGAAGTGTTCCTGTTGTGTAGTCTGCAAAGTTGTCGGCTGTGACAGAAAGTCCCTTGATTGTTGAGGAACCAGGTACGAGCGTCCAGCCTAAAGCGGATGCATCCACAAAACGGTCTGACTCTACGAAAATCATTACCTTCCAAAAGTTGTCACCGACCTGAGCCGATTTAACAACCCTAGTTGTGAATGCAACGTCTTCCTGGGCTACCGACCCAAGAAAATCATTTGTATCCATATAATCCTCCTATACTCATACCTTATCAAACCAAGGTACTTGTTTAGTATCTACTATATAAGATGTCTGGGCAGATAAGTCGACTATCCACGCCATATCATCATTATATCCACCATTACGTACTGGATAGGTAAACGATGTCCTATCCGTATAGTTAATCTGAGACTGTGACTTCTCGAACGCTTCTGTAACATCCGTTCTGTCTTCCCAGAGTAACACCTGGTCTGCAAGTTCTTCAGCCTGCGGACCAACAAATGAAAGCCTAAAACTTACCCTTACTGGCTTAGTCATATCTGAACGCATCTGTGACGCTCTTACATATGGCTTCTTGTTTAAGATACGATATCCTATCCAGGTATGTACCTTATCATTCGGGTCTGTTGTAGGCAGGAACCAATTCGTACTGATAGGAACAAGGTACTGGTCCTCAACACCAAAGATTTCCTTCAGTGCTGTACGTAAAATCTCAGCATTAAGCAAAATACGGCTCCTTAACCTTTAGGTCTTCCGTCTTGTCTATTGTAGCGCCAGTAACACGTTCTATTGTATAGATGTGATAACCAGCGGCCTTATCGTACCCTACGTCGTGAGTTAATCGTAACACGAAGCGAGGGTCTGATAATTGTCTTACATATGTACCAATCTGTACTTTCTTACCGTTGATATTATCAATATAGAACTCATCAGAGTTCGTAATATCAAGGCCTGTATTGCCTGAAGTATACTTACGGCGTTTAATCCCACCCCCTTCATTCGGCATATATACAGCAATTACCCTTCGTTTGTCAGAGGCATCTTCTTTATCCCATACATCAAACGGTTCTCGCAACTCAGGGAATGTCTCAATGAAGTCTCCGTAAACACCACTCATGCGAACACCATATAAGTTTCAGGAGCGCTCTGTATCATTGTCAATGCTTCCATACCATACTGGTTGGTAGTAAGCATTGCCAAAGTAGATTCTTCCTGACGAACCATATTCTTATACTTAATAAAAATAGGTCCGGCCTTCTTTGAACCTATAGGCATTCCACCTGTTCCGGCTACTCCTATAGCATTCTCTGGATACATTTGTACCAATTTCCATGCGACCAGGTAATTAATGCACAGTTCTCGCTTAGCACGTGCATCGTCCGGAGGCAGAAACGACCATAACGAATACACGCCTGAAAACTGTGCATTAATTATCTGAAGCGCAGAGAGAAACTGGTCGTCCGACAGGCCCTCAAACCTATCCTTAAACTTGAAATCGTTTAATTCAACGAAATGTGTATCTGTCGGACAACCCATGTTTATTCCTCACTTTCGCCACCGAGCTTCTTGATTTGCTTCTTAAGCTTCTCGATAGTCTTATCACGTGCCTCGATTTCCTGTGATGCCTTTGCATCCAGTTCCTCGAGTGCTTTCTTCTTTTCCTCTTCGCACTGCTGACGTACTTCGTCCTTGATTTTTTCAATATCAATGCCTGTAGTATTAGCAAGCTGTGCTCTGAGAGATTCACACTCTGCCTTAACGGTATCCAACTCAGCCTTAAGCTGCGTATTTGTTACCTGAAGGTGTGGAACAGAGTTTCTAAGTTCAGCAGGTTCTTCACTGAGTACAGTAATTCCACCTGCCTTAATAAGACTTGCAACAACAGGGAGTGAAGAGATCTCAGCGTATTCATCATCCCCTACTTTGAGCCAGCGATTATCGCGGGTATCACACTGAGGGATAACATACTGCTTATCTCCTGTTCCTACTGTCCAAGCTTTCTGTGATGTACTTTTCAACCACTTCATATCTGCCTCCCGGGGCCCGAAGGCCCCTTACCATTAGCCCTGTGTACCGAATCCGGCCCACACTTCTGTGGCTGCAGGAATAGGTGCAATGATACCAGCAACACGTTTGAGTGTCTTGTACTGGTCATTGTACATACCAGGGATAACAGGGAATACAAACTTGTCAAGGGCTGTTGCCCAGAAGTTTGTAGGCTGTTTTTCGTTCTTTGGACCACCTCCAATCTCTGGAGCCTGGATTACCATGTAGTCGAAGCTGTTTGGATTGAAGATTGAGTTTGCCTTCAAGAGTGGGTCTGCAACCCATTCGATTGTAGGTGTTGAACCATTTGGTCCCTTACCTGCCAAGTATGACTTAGCAAATGTCTGCATTGCTGTTGTAGCATCGTAAACATCACTGTAAGGCATAGATGTGAGGTAGTTGAATGCCTCAGGAGAAACAGCAATCTTGAGGTGGTCGAACTTGTTGTCGGCACGTGTCAAGAAGTCGTTAATCTTTCCTGCGATAAGGCGGAATGCATCAGAACCACGTGTTGTAGAACTGTTGCTTGTGAAGATATCCTTCATTGACTTTCCGCTGTCCCAAGACTTGATTGGGTTAATATCCATCAAGCCATAAGTCTTTGTCTCAGCGTTGCCGTAGTACATCATGATACATTCCATCATGTCGAGGGCATAGTTGAGATATGACTGCTTGCGTGAAAGTGGACTTGAGCCTACAGGGCCCCAATTGCTGCGGCGTTTTTCCTCAAGTGTGAGTGAGTAAGTACCCATCATGTTGATGATAGGTGCACTCATCATACCGTTGAGTACATTTACATCATTGGTCATGTTGTTCTGAAGTGAACCAGTCTGACCGATTACGCCCCATCCTGCATACTGCTCAAGGAACAGTGTGAAAATCTCAGCCCATGGGTTGTTACCTGCATGTTCTGTACGTACTACTTCCTTAGCACGTGAATATGCAAGAGGCTCTTTCCATACCTTTGAAAGGTATGTAATGTTCCAAGGTGAGAACAACTGGCCTGCAATTGGGTCAAATCCTTCATCACCTGCCATTACGAAGTTCTGGTCAAACTTACCAGACTCGCCATTGTATTTTGGATGAATCTGTACCTTAGATGGGTCAGCTTTCAACATAGCCTCTACGGCTGCTGTGATGTGCTTCTCGCCAATAAGACCTTCATCACCTGCAAACACTGCACAATCTGCTGCGTGTGCAGGAACACCGAAACCTGCTTCTGTAGCAAGTCCTACAGAGATTTCACAATCTCCAAGAGCTTTACGGAGCCCTGGGTCTGAATTGATGAATTCATCTGTCATGCCTACGAGGCGATTAAATCCTGCGCCTACATTAAACTTAGCCATTTCTGCGCCTCCTTAAGCTACTGTATAAGCGGCTGAAAGAACTGCTGATGGGTCATATCCTTCAGCAACTGCAATAGCCTTAACGGTAACACCAGCTGTGACAACGATTGGGTCGTTGGCATCAAATACTGGAGATGACATATTAGGTGTTGTACCATCCAATGTGTAGTGGATTGTAGCACCCTTAGTTGTTGTTGCCAATGTAACTTTTGTACCACTTACAACTTCACCTGCAGCAGGGGAAGCAGTAGGAGTAGCAACCTGAGTTACTGTCTCACGAGACTGTGCAACTGTGAATGATGGCATACCAAATGCAACCTTGGCTCCGTTAGGGTCAAGTGTTTCGTATACATAAGCGTTAAGCTTTGTATAACCACTAGCACTGATATCAGTACCATTGTTGAATGCCAACATACCATCATTGTTACGACACCAAACTGTTGAGCCTTCCATTGGAGCGCTCTTTGATGTATCGTATTCACGAACTTCAATGATACCCATTGTAGTAATGGTCATTGGACGTCCTGCGAAGTAGTAGTTCTGCTGTGCAGGATCTGCACGCATGATTGTTGGGTCAAGCATTGCGATACCTTTGATAACGCGGCCTGTGTCTGTACCCATCTTGAACTCTCTGCGGTTTGTAGCAGGAGCAATACTTACTACACGTCCGAACAGTACGTTTTCGCCGGCAATACCACCCTGAGTGAGTGGGAGTTTGTCAACGAATACTGGAACACCAGTGACTGGTGCATTTCCTTTGAAACTTACAGGGTCAAAGGGTCCCATATTTCCGTAGTATTCCATACTTTACCCCCAGATTTCCTTCATGAAGTCATCACTTGACTTTGCACCTGTAGAAGCGGAATCGCCTCCAAGTGGTGTTTCAAGTTCTGAACTCTCGTCACCTGCTGTAGACTGTTTAGCAGGTTCCTGTTTAGACTGTGCTGCCAACATGATAGCGGCAGTCTTCTGAGCGATAGCATCGATTTCATCTCCGCTAAGCTTACCCATACAGCCGTCGCCTGCTGACTTCTCGTCCTTTTTGTTTTTGTCTTCGTCACCGGCTTCTTTAACGGTAACATCCTTTTTATCTCCATCTTTCTTGACTTCGATATCTTTGGTTTCTTTACCGTCTTTCTTAACCTCGACGTTTTTGTCATCGCCGTCTTTCTTAACGACAACTTCTTTTTCATCCCCTGCGAGATGTTCGTTGTAGTAGGCTGTAACAATCTCTACAGCTTTCTTTACAACTTCAGGCTTTTCATCTCCTGCCATTTCGAGTTCCCCAAGATACTCATTGAATGTAGTATCTGAGTCACCTACGATAGCACGAATCTTCTGAACCTGAGCCTTTGGTTCTGCGCCCAGCGCGATAGAGTCAAGGTATACAGGAACGAGGGAACGTCCACTGTCACCGGCAACTTTCTGCTGAGAGCCGAAAATCTTGTTAAAGATTCCCATGTTTGTGCCTCCATTTGATTTTTGGTGTATGAATCTCTCCAACGGAGATAATTCGTCAAGAGAGTCCATAACCATACATTGTGGTCCGCCTCTCGCGACCTTACAGATTAAAAGGTGATTAACATCATTAAAGCCTACAAGCTCTGCCTGATATTCAACACCATTGTGGATACCCTTCTTCCACTTCATTATTGGGTCATAGCCAACACTGAGCTGTCCATACTGCTCATAGGCATCAACACCGTCTCCTGCTACGATTGTACCTGTAGTATACAAGTATGTCTCGCCGTCATCTTTGTCAACTTCAGATTCAACAGTATCTCCCACCATACCAACAACAAGGTCATGGGCGTTCTGTCTGTCTACTTTAACATGATGACCTGTTATGATAGGTACTCTTGCGAAGTATGATTTGTACTTCTCGAGTACCTCAGGTGGACGATATACGTTAATGTATTCAAGATTAGAGTATTCAGAAGGTACAGGGTCGAGATGGAGAAGATGGGCTTCACGGCGCGCATAGGTGTAGATACCAGAACCGCAGATACGCATGTTCTTAACAATTCGGTCACCTATGTTCGTGGATTTAGGAGTCAAATCCTTAATTGCCATATCACCAACAATTTTCATTTATTAACCCCATAATACAGCATCTTTTGTGCTGTCACGTGTATATGTTCCTTCACCAACAGTGAACTCCGTGTCGCTTACCTTTGCGTAATCGCCTACAGTACCTTCACTAAGGGCGATTACTTCAAGGGAGTTGTCAGGTGAACCGATTGCGATACACTTGATGTTTGTGATTGCATCCGGAGCTGTTGCAACATTAAGGTATATGAATTTATCACCTATTGCCCAAGCATATGCTGTAGCTCCTGGTGTAGGGATGTTTGAAAGTGTAACTGTGTTCTTTTTCATTGACTCATAGTCAGTATCCGGCTTAATTACAACCGGTTCAGTATACGCAGATACATCAATTGTTGTTGCTTTGTTTGTCTGGACATCACCACCAGCTGTAGCCTCTTCGAAAGTTCTGCCTTGCAACTCTTCAGGACAATCATAGCCTGTTGGTTTTAACAGGTCGCTCAATAGCATAGTTGACGGGATTTGTGCACTCATAACGGTACCTCTCTTTTATAGTATTATAATGACGGTTTCAAAAACCCTCACGGTCATTTATATGAATAAACCAATTATTATACCGACGCCACAGCTAATTACTGCTATCAGTATGTTTCGCAGAACGGAGAATATTGCGAGCCTTGTCGATGCATTCTTGGCTTCGTCTAGTGTTTCCTTCTGACTGTCCAATAAGTTCTCTCGTTCGTTCGACTGCTGCTTCAGCTCTGTCAATTGATTCTTTAGTTCGCTGTTCTGTGTCTTCAAGTCGTCTATTATCTTCTGTTGCTCTTGCGATATCATCTCTAACTCGTCTAGAGTCGCTTCCAGTTCCTGTGCCTGTTCGTCCGTCAGTATTACGTCTGCAAACAAACCATATGGTGCCAAGAACAACGGTAATAGTAGCAACAGCCGCAAGTATTTTTTCATACATCACTGTCCTCCTAAACTATTAATAATTGAAGGGATGTTGGCCACAATAGCACCTATAATAGCTGCGCCTATATAGCGAAGCACGGTACGAACTGTTGCTTTAGCTTTTTCACCATCCGCCTTCTCTAATGCATCAACCCTGTGCTCAAGTTTTTCGAATGCTGATTCTATCTTATCGAACTTGGTGGCTCCCCTCTTCAGAGAACCCTCTATTTGGTCCAACCGTGTATCGTGTTTTTGCAACAGCTGAGGCATACCTTTAATACTATCCTGAATGCTGTCGACTTTCGCACTGATATCGCTGACACTCTTAATAAGTGTTATCAGCTGTTCCTCAACGTTCATCGCTTGCTCCTCTTTCATCGCTTACCTCCTTCGCCGTAGCCTTCTGTGCTACGTTACCAGTTGTATAAGCCACAAACAACCCTACGATATATGGAGCCATGCCTTCACCCTTGCCGATGATGCCCATAACAATAAATGTGATTAAGCACAGCACGAATGCTATGAACTTTCTGCCAATGTGGAATTTCGACTTTGTTTCTGCCATGTCCGGACCTCTTTTATTTTAATTTATTTGATAATCTCTAAAGCAATTTTTTAATTTTTACTTGGCCTTAGTAAAAGAACCTGTGGTGGTAGCTTTACCTTTTACGTTACCCTGTGGCTGTCCCATTTCAGTTTTCTGTTTACCCAACTCTAACTGCTGCTGCATAACCTTCTCGTATGACTCTTTAGCCATTGCTAATATCTCATCAGTAATCTTAACTGTTGGGAAGAACTGTGCACTAAGCTGAATAGCTACATCCGGGCTTACACCTGCGTTAACAAATGACGAAACAGATGCTGCGAAACGTGCTCCAACTTCGGCCAAGTCTTTTTCAGTACTAATGATTGGTTTACTGAAGGTCATCTTCAGTTCATCACGATGCCCCCATTCTTCACTATCTGTTCCGAATACGTGTGCAATCAAAGCTTCTGTACATGGGGCCAAACAACGCTCAAGGAAGCGCTGCTTCATCTGTAATGTTTCAGACTGCTTAAGTAATGATTCGGTAGTATTATCGCTAAAGCCTTTGTTCGGTGTATGCCATAATACAGGCTCAGGTAATTCAGCTTGTGATGCTAGGTTAGATTTCATTGCACCGATGAACTGCTCAAAACCACTATATGTACGGTCTACAACTTCTACGTCACCGACCATATTAACTGCTTTCGGACTAAGGGCAGACCATTCAGACATCTTCTCTTCATTAATCTGCATTAACTCACGAACTTTCTGTGGCCCGATTGTTGCATTCAATGCATCCAATGGCATCTTGTAAAGTACGAGAGACATCTGCTGTGCCATAACAGGGATAGACTGGCATACGATTTCATACCCATAATATGAACGCAACCATCCACTCATGTCTGATGGGGCCCATCCGATGTTATAAAGTGAAACCCAATACGGTACGGGTTTCGGTTTAATCATTGCTATTCGAGTTGTACTAATCTCAAGAGCGCTCAATGGGATGAATATCGTCTTAGGTCTTAAATAATCCTTTGCTGTAACGATGTAGGATGGAACAACGACTGTATTCCATCGGTCGGTATTAACCCATCTATCGATACATCCTTTCTGTAAGCCTAACTGGTCCAACGGACGTTTATATGAAGATGGACTATCTTTCTTAAACACTGGATAAAGGATTGAACCACCATAGATATATCCGTCTGCTGAGGCATCACTAACGTGGTCATTAAAACCTGTTGTTTCAGCAGCAGCTTCCATCATCTCAATTTTATCATTGGTCCATAACTTCTTATTTTCTGATTTGAATGAGGCACCATGCATTACCATACCACGTGCTTTCTTATCAATAATTGTGGCAGGTAATCCACCGGGTGCGTAAACTGAAGAGCCTTCCCATGGACCCATCATTACAGGAATCTGTGAATGAGTGAACACCGATGGGTCAATCATCGTACCGACTTTATTCTTCGTATTAACGACATTATCGCCACATAGTGCTTTATTGAAACTGAGGAATGTTTCGGCGAATGCTTCTGATGGTGAGACTATAGAGCCACCATGTTCAACGTAGCGTGCTTTGACATGCTCGTATCCTTTATCACTAATGGCACGGCAGTCGCTAGCTGTCAGGCGTAGCATAGGTTCAGAATCACCGGCTATGGTCGCTGGTCGCGCCCCCTTAGCAATGATTTCATATACCTCTTTGAGATACTGGTCATCTACCTTACTTGCTAACGCCTGTGCTTTCTGTAAGTACATCCCTAAACCTCTTAATCCTGAACGGTATAAATGCGATACTGAATAATAGAACCTTCCTTCACTGTTACCGAATCACGCAATGTGTCAAAGTAACGACGGCGGAAGTGTTTGAATTGTGTACGTGGATTGAAATAAACAGCTTCAGTATAATCATTATCACGTATCGGTGGTAAAACTTCAACGTCCCTTCTTGTCCATTTTTTACCATTGGTCAACAGACTGAGTACTTTACAACCATCGTCTTTAATGAAGCACTCGTTATTCATTAAACTTTTAGATTGACAAACACGGAGGGCTTCAATCAGGTCAATATATGGCAATCCGTGGTCATGGCGGTATTCATCCGCAATTGAACAGAGAACCAAAAAATGACATGCCTCGTGGTGCATGGTGAGGAAAAATGTCTGTAAACCTTCGTACCGTTCTTTGACTGTCATCGTTACCACCCTTAATATACAGCTATTGCAGCCTGGCCGTATAGTATGGCACTCGTCTGAGCTGGTTTGACTGCAGCTGTTGCATATCCTACACTTTCATAAGCCTGCATTGTACACTGATGTTCAGTATCTCTATAATAGCATATAGTGAAACTTCCTGCTATCGGACATCCTTTCAATACAACATGTATTCCACAATGCGGACTTTGAAGACTGTCACAGATTTCCAAGCTTGGTGATATTATTGCAGGAGCAGTACCGACATAATAACATCGATACCCATATATATATACAGGGCACATACTTGGATATCTACAACATGTGAGACAACATACAATTGCTGGATGAAAGCGCTGAAGAAGCTCATATAACCATGGAATACATTTACAGAGGCACGCGCCGTGGGAGACAGTCCATGTGTCATAATTACATGCGCTAATAAATGATGAACAAGTATTACACTTATAATAACAATCTACCCATCGCTGACTTATATACATACATGTGAACGCACAATACCACCATGTACATATGCCTACTCGGTCAATACAACATACTGAGAGTATGTTATCGCAATGTACGTGGTCGCTTCTTGCTGCTGTGTCACAAGTTCCTGCGGATGCTGCGTTACCTAAGTTAGCAGGCGTGGTATTACCTAAAGCTGCCTGATGCGCTACCTTATACCAGATATCATAAACAGCTTTTTGTGATGCTACCATTCCTGCATTACCACAATTGCAATCGCAGGTATCTGTAATCATTAAATGACCGTAACAAGAGGCGTTACCTACGCCGTATGCTGTAGTTACTGAGGCATGGTCGTTGTCTGCCTTTTCAGCATCTCGACAACCGGCTACATCCCATATACTTGAGAATACTGTATCGTAGTTGGCCTTAAGTTCATTTATAGCACCCGTTATTTCGGTACATACTGTAGCTAACTGTGAAGCATTACCTACACAATTAGCTGTCATTATACCCGTTGTCTGGTCGATAGATACTTCACCTGGGACAGAAGAGGATTTTACTGAACCTGCTTTCTCTGCTGTACCAACAACCCGAAATATATTATCTAAAGCCTGATAGAGCTGATTAGAACAAGATGGGTTAGGTGTAACACCTGCGCAACATAAAACCGTATTAATCTCATCTATTAATACGCGTGCAGCATACTTGATGCAGTGAATAGCTTCATTAGTTGCATTCCATAGATATCCCCATGACTGTGCTGGTACTGTAGCTAATGGGTTAAGTCCTGCTTCAGCCTGCTCACGTGTTAATACACATCTTTCGCCGCACTGAGCATATGGCATATCGTTACAACAGTAATCAATTGTGTTTGGAATTGGGTTAGTAATAAGCATGTTCGTACTCCTAAAATACTGATACGTACGCTGCGTATTGCGAACATGTAAAACCTACGGACTGTTTACACCCTATAAAGAAAACGGAACAGCATGCAGAGAGAATAAGTACACTATGGTCCGTATTGTTGCAAATACGTTGCTGTCCAGACACTGTTGTCTTATATACCGGACACGAAGAACTACAAGTTACTGTGTAATAACGTAGCATAGATCCACATCTTACCCAAGTTGGAAGAGGATGCACGTGGTCAGAACGGGCTGCTGTCAGGGCTGTTCCCGCCTGGGCGGCTCCCAGTGGACACGCTGCTGTATCACCTAATGTTACTGATGATTGCATGGCTGTCACGTATGTACAGTGAAGAGCGAGCTGAGATGCTGCTATTCCATCGCATGCACATCCGACTAATGAATCGTAAGTGTCTGATACTTTCAGATGACCATATGCTGAAGCTGTACCAACACCGTAGTCTGTTGTAGCCGAAGCGTGATTAACGGGTGCCTTAGCATTCTGCAATGATGTCAAACATCCGTTTATATCACTAACGCAACAATCATATGTTGATTTGAGTTCGTTTATTGCTCCAACTATCGTATGTGCTGTCGTTGTTAAGTTATTTGCATTACCTACGCAATTAGCTGTCATTATACCGTTTGCATCAATCGATACTTCACCCGGGCATGATGATGACTTTACTGAACCTGCTACTGTCGCATTACCGATAATTGTCTTCATCTTATCGATAGATTGGTATAACTGGTCTACTGCAACAGGATTAACACAAACACCGGCCTGCTGTAATACTGTATTTACCTCATCTATGAGAACACCTATTGCGTAGCGAGCACAGTTTACTGCCCTATTGGTATCATACCACAGGCAGTTCCACCAGGCTGCAGGCAATGAATCGAGTGGAACGACACCTGAACGTAGTTGTTCCGCGTTCGGTTCACATCTATATACCGCGCTTGAACCGTAGTTACATACAGCAGGCACTGGATTATTACTTATCATTATGCTGCCTCCTTCTCAACGTAAGCGACATGGTGAACAGCTCTTATCGCCTCGAGTATCATATCATAGCCGTTAATCTGATGAATTATGTGCCAGTAGCCGTATTCGAAAGCATCTCCCCAGTGGTCTAAGGCCTTAGGGCCCTTACCTTTGCGTGGTTTACCTGTATCATCGAAATCGCGTGTCTGTAAACACATTTTTAATTCATCTAAGCCCTCAAATATATCGAGCTGATTAAAGCGGAAGCCTTTATTAACACCTGTGATACGTTCTGTAACAGATGGGTTAACGTTATTCCACCATATCTCAATGTCATATGTATCGAACTCTTCTACAAATCCAGACATGATTTCTTTACCGTTTGCATCCGGAATCATAACAATACGATTTGTAGGATACATTTCACGCAATAAATGTGCTGCATCGCCGACATAGTTCCAATGCTTGCAATCTACTGCATGTATTCGGCCTCCTCTTTCAATCAACATAACAGCCGCGTTATAACCTGCATTAAAGTCCTGCCCTACATATATTGTTTCACCCGTATAAGTCTTCTTACCTGTCTCCGGGTCAATGATAACTTCACCTTCACGGATAGGAAATCTCATATAAATATGTTTGTTAGGTGCGAACTCTGGATATACACGGCCAACACTTAAATTAACGAATTTACCCTCCAGGAAGGCTTCAGCCTCCTCCGGCGTATATAATTTACGTAACAACTTTAACTGGCCCGGGGCAAGATATGGATTGTCGGCTGTGCGCGCACGTATTACAGCGTACGGTACTTTGTTCTTCTTAAACTCTTCAGTTAACATATACGTTCCACCCAGGCCCTGTGCTGTTGTTGAGAAGAAAATAAATGGTTCGCGGGCAGGCATTGCTCCATTTAATGAAGCAGGAATCATTGCTCTACATCTCTCTTGTATTGCAGTTACTATCTTTTTCACGCGGTCTGCCGGAACCTCGTCTATCTCGTCGCATATAGCTGCATGAAAGTTGAATGCGTATATGTCGTCTGGGTTTTGCATTGCTAAATATACGAATGTTATTTGTCCCACTGTGAGAGTTCCGGCTTGACTGTTGTCACGGTAAGGAATACCGGCTGCGTCAAATGCACGCTCTAGGTCAGCTAACACTGTTTGTTTCAGTAGTTTGATTGTTACACCTAAGATGCCGATTGTGATTGGGGCAGGGCTGTTAACGTAACACGAGTAAAGGAACATGCAGAGCATCACGTCAGTCATTGACTTACCGGCACCGAACCCTCCGATAAGGAACACGTAAGGTACTTCAGGATGCATGCGGATAGTATTTATACTGGCTGATTGGTGTTTAAGACACTGCTTAACCGTTACACTCATGCTTTAGTCTCCGCTTATCGATGTCGTAACACCTGCTTCTGATGTCGGTGAGCCCTCTTCAGTGGTAGGTGCAAAGATGTCGACTGTATCCAATTTAGCCGGGTCTGTTGCATCGATATGTAAGTGGATAGGTGGATGTTCGTTCATTGGCTTGCCACTGTAACGAGGGAACATGTGCTCAAGCATCCATGTTGTAGCTGTCTCACGACCAACCTTAGCCTGCTTCTGACTGATATCATTCATACGCTTCAACAAGCCGAATTCGTATTCCTTAATGATACGATGCCACTTGAGCTGTAATCCGGTGTCCTCAGCAACAGCTTCAATTTCCTGAGCCGTAAGACCGGCATAAATGTAGGCGTCTTCAAGCGCTATACCTACCCGTAGAGCGTTGTGGATTTTATCCTCTTTATCTACGGTTAATTGCATACCGGTACCTCTTTGGTATTATTTTAACGCGACTGTGCTGGATTTACAAGGTCATTTTTACAAACTTAAGCCGGCTAATGCATCCGGTGTATATTTCTTCCACCAGTCTATGAACCCCTGTGGATTGTCCTCGAATGCCTTACTCTTCCATTCCATTACAGGATCTCCGATAATCTGCATTTCATCAATGATAAGTCCATCTGCCATGCCGAAATCATTAAAAGCTTCCGGGTGTTCATCGAACCATTTCTTACCGTGCGGTGTTCCGATTACTGGGTAGATGACGTAAGTATAAGGGTCATTTCTCCTGTAGTGATAACCGCCTCCCTCATCTTTACCGTGGTCATGTACCCATCGTGCTGAATCGTATAGGTTTTGCTCTACGAAGAAGCCCTGTCCGCGTATGTCCACATTAACACCCTCTTTATGGAACTGTGTTGTACCCATGAATTCCTCATGACCGAACACTGCCCCAACAGGAGACAACAACTTGTCTGGAGTTAGAGGATTGTACCTGAACAGCCGATAATATATCAGGTTCGGGTCCCCACGGTTGTGGGCTTCAAGGAACGCGAATTCTGGGTCAATGGCAGCGATTTCTTCATTAGTCATACTTCAATTTTAAGCCTTTAATAGAAGAAAGTCAGTTTCCAAAAAGGGACCCTGAATAGATGGCCGAAAAATATTTTGCAGGGCCTGTGGTGCAGGAAAGGTATATTTTGGACCCTGAACCGGGAGGGATGGTGCGTGTTGCCGGGATAGAGGGTACATTTATATATCCTCGAACACAGTAAAATTGGGTCCCTATACCCACACAATGATAGGGAAGGAGCTAACTATGTCAGAGATCGATATTGAACTGACAGCGGCTTGTAACCGATTACGTGTAGTAATACGTAATGAACAACAATTGGAGCTTAACGCTGAGAAGTGGGAAGCTATGGCCAAGACTTCAACAATACAGAGGAGGTTAAAGAATGAAGCTAATGGTATTAAAGTTAATGTATCGTTTAACAAACGATAGACGATGGCTTCTAAGGTATATCGATGCCTTAGATGAACAGATTTACAACGATATCATACGATGGAGGAATGAAAATGGAAGGTAAACTTATTAAGTTCTCTTCTAAGGAAGAAGTGATGTGGACAGCTAAGCTGGATGACAGAGATATGGAAATCCTTAAGGATGTATTAGAGGCTCATCTCGAGTATCTATATGATACTCTTAAGGATTGTGTGGTAAGTGATGATACCCGTCGTCAGTATGAAGACGAACAGGTACGCATCAGTAGAATGTTGGGTCTTATAGATAAGGAGGACTAATATGGAAAGAAAATTAGATGTTGATGGTACAGATATGTACATCATTCTTAAAGCTGTTGCTATCTATCAGAAGCATTCTTATGAACCATCGATAATTAAGGAAGCTTGGGACAGATTTGCAGAGTTCGCACAGTCACAGTTCCCTGCACGATTCGATTCAGGTGAATTGGAAAGTATCTGGGAAGCGGATATTGACTGTTAGTTATTGAGCGGGATATTAGACTGTCTTCACCCGTGGAAAGAAAATCCTAACTAACTATTCTAATGTTCATATAGAGGAGGAAACAATTATGAACAAAACACAGATGATCGCTGCTGTAGCAGCAAAGGTACAGGAACAGTTGGATGTCATTGATTCAATGAAGAAGAATCTCGAGTTGTCGGAGAACACCGTACGTACTCAGACTTATCAGAGAACACATGAGATTCACAACCTGCTTATCATCAAGACTCTCTTGGAGGGTAAGGACCTCGAGGGAGATGTAATGAAGTGGTTCGAGAGTGCAACAACACTTACCGCAACACGTAAGGCAAGAACAACAATCGAATTCCACGACGGAGACGACCTCTTGAAGATTATGGATGAACATCCAAACAAATCTTACAAGGAACTGAAGGAACTGTTGATTAAACAGGGCTTCATGCTTGATGGTCACACAGTAAGAAAGTAAAACTCTGTCGAAGAGAGTTTATCATTATTCAAGCTAAGGAGTTATATTATGAACAAGAATACATTCTTGAAGAAAATGGAGTTGGTGTACAACTTATTCGAAGGTCTCGAGTCTTTACTCGATGGTGATGGTTATAATACATTGACACGTAGTATAAGGTACGACAGAGACGAAGAGTGTTTCGTACACGAGGATCATGGGTATACATCAGGCATTATGGACGATATTCATTACATCCGTATCATCGATGAAGAAGAACTTGGATGGGAATGGGTTAAAGGAGCTATTAGATTGATAGACTACACATGCAATGTCCATGGTATAGAACTGAATCACAAACTTACAGAGGAGGACTACAAGTGGCTTGACCAGTACAATAAAAAGCATGTATCGAAATCTATGGTTGTTGAGACCAATATGGAAATACTGAGAAACTTCAATGAGAATGATATCGTAGACTAAATTAAATAGACCCACCGGTCGGTCAGTAGGCCGGTAAGGAACTAATTATGAGTATGGCAAACGTATGTAACTTGAAGACAGAGATCTTCAATGAGGCGCTCTTAAGAGCAGTGAAGAACAACATCTCCGATGTACCAAAGGAGATGAACGAGTTGGAAGACGAGTTCGGTAACATTACATTTAGAAATGTAATGCACGAGATGATTCGTCAAGAAGTACAAGGTATAATGCTCGAGAAGTATTTCCTCAAGTATGGTGATATGGATAAGGCACAACCAGAATATGATAAATGGTGTGACCTTGCAAGCCTTGATATGTACGAGGATTTATGGAAATGGATAGACAACGCATGTCCATTCGCAATTGATGACCCAGATTGCGTTGAATTGTTTGGGTTCAATGATACTAATTGGAATAAGATTTAAGGAGGTACTAAATGAAAGAACAACCAACAATTAACGGTAAGTACATAGCTGCCGTTATATGGTCCAAAGACTTCGACGGTAAGTCAGTGTTCGACTTAATGGAGCAATGGCCAAAAATGCCGTTCGCACACGTCAAGTTCGTCATCAGAGCTGAAGGCGGTTACATTGATGACGAAGGTATTATTCACCGTGGTACTGCAACCAAGAAGGTTGGAGTAATAGCTTAACAACGTAGTGGGCTGCGCATACTATAAACGCAGAAGGAAATAATTATGTATAAGATTAAACAGACAACAGACAACACTTACTTAGTGTATGATGAAGAGCGTTGGCTTGCTCTTGAGGTAGCAGAGAATCACGAGAGGGGATGTCTCGAGGTCACTCACTATGGTCGTGGAGAAATTGCAGTACAGACTATCTTTAGTCCTCACTTCAATCTCGAAGTAGAGATAGAGAAGCCTGTAGACAAGAACTTTGAACGAATCGTAATCAGAACTGGATATGATACAGTGTCATGGGAACACTGTGACGACCCTATGTTAGTACAGTAAGGAGGACTAATATGAAAGATTCACCAGTAGTAAGAATCACAATGGAAGGCGTAGAGGGCTACGTAGAGGTTACTAGAGCAGTAATGGATGCTCTTGTTTTCACAACAACTGACCATCAGGAGTATGCTGAAGAGAACTACACAGACGGTAGTAAAGCGGCTGCTGAAGAGTTGGAGCAGAGTATGAAAGACATCTTAGGCTATCTGTGGCAGAATGAGGACGACATCTAATTAAGGTATCGGAGAGAGTTTATCGACGTACTTACAAGTACGAAGGAGGTGTACCATGTACTGGCCAACCGCACCCTAGGCGAGGAGTCTAAGTTCATTGTATTGTCACTGTTTCTGTCTACTTGATCAGGCATAACCAGGTCAAGCCGCTATTAAGACTATGAGGAGCGGTCATCCTCACGGGACGTCCCCCGCCCGGCATCTGCGCAAAATTCGCCCATTTTTTAACCGCGGGGTCCCCACGCCTCGTAGCTTTCCCCTTTTTCCTGTCGCCCAAAAATATTTTTGTGTACGGGGTTGAAATTCCTCATCAATTATAATATAATATAAGTATGATAAAGATTAAGAGTACGACATTACAAATTACCGCATCCTATTTATCTAACAAGCGGTATGCTTGTTCAATAACCGGATTAATCCGGAACAACGGAGCTGGTACACATCGCCAGCTTCAACAACAAGGAGGCCTACTATGGCTACAATCAAAACATCCCTCGTCGAGGAGAAAATCGACGAACTCAAGAAGGCTATCGCCACAATGAAGACTCGCAACATTGAGGACCCTACGGACCCAACTTACATTGCGAAGTCAACTCGTAACACTCAGCTCTACCACATGGGTAGAGAAAAGCGTGTACTTCATCTCATCCTGTCTCTTCTTAAGGCGAACCCAAACATCACCCTGTCGCCTGAAGATAGCGACACTTTTGCACTCATCACAACACTTGCTTCTGAGCGCTCTACAACAAAGTACGTATTCAGCGTAGGGGACGATCTGTTGGACATCATGACTAAGTATGAGAACCTGAGCCGCAAAGACTTGGACGCTAAACTCGAAAAGCTCAGTCTCAAAATGGACTACGCAGGAACAAAGAAGGTTGTCAAAGCATAGCCTCTGACACATACCACGGCCTGGTGTACTGTATGCGCACTGGGCTATTGGTCTATCCAGTACTCTAAATTGACCCAGAGGAGGGGTCTATAAATGAACGTAATTATCCACACAACCGATGGAGATTATCGCATGTCGGTAATCTATGACAAGTCTACTAGAGTATATATGCTCATATTCTCAAGTACACGTAACAATCATGGACAGCAGTACACCTGTAAGTCCTACGCAGACGCTGTGAATCGATTCCTAGCAAACTGTCGTTTCTATGATGTCAAGCAGATGCCTGTAATTCCATCCGAGGCTACATTTCTCGGGTATGATGAAGGTCAGCTCTGGCCTAAGGAGAAAGCATATGCCAAGAGTCGTGCTTAAGCGTACCGGCAATAATGAGCCACTACCGCCTCATGAACAGTCCCTGCTCAACCAATTAGTATTCAAACTTCTATGCAACACCGAGGTGTTCTCTCTTCTCAGCAGTGTAGACGCACCACAGCGTGAAGCTGCGATGCAGGAAGCACTGAGATGGAGCTTAGTACATGATTTGGTTGCAGATGAACAAGGATAAGTGATTCTGGTCTACGGAACAAGTAATTCTGGTCCCTGTACACTTGTGTATAGGGCCGTAATACTGTTCAATGGTACACTATTACAATCTTGTAAGTGGACTAAAAATGGATGGATTCTGACGACAAAAATAATAATGGAAATACCGTATTACAACGAGATTTGAAAAATCTGCTTTTTTGACTCTTCAACAAAAAGCAGGCTAAACGAAAGTCGTTTTCTGAAATATTATATCTCAAATCTCTATCTCGTTATAATACAACAAGTTAGCTGATTCTTGAACCAGATAACATTGCCATATGTCAACAATCCATCCATTTCAGGAACAAAAAACTCTGCGTCAAATGGAACCTTTTGGAGTTCGTTCCGATGGGTTCCATCTCGAAAGAAAAAAATTAGCGCTTTTTGCTTACAAAATCTTTCAAGATGAGTTATAATTAACATAAAATTAAGATTACTGCATAGGCAGGAGGACAAAAATGACTGACGAATTAAGACAGCGCGCTAATCGCGTGCACAAAGAGCTTGAGGACCTCACAGCTCAACTCAACATCGTGGAATCATTCTTACACACAACTGATGAACTGTGGGTCAGTGACCACACAAATGGTGAAATTAAGGTATCGGAAACAACCCGATTAGACATCATCGACCTGTTACTCAAAGACA
>Ga0310696_10003060_pt1 | contig 21274 bp, 13 predicted proteins | sample AusTroGonzalo_MG_4_FD_203885 | JGI IMG/M metagenome (GOLD analysis project Ga0310696, IMG submission 203885) | Bovine rumen microbial communities from tropical cattle in Woodstock, Queensland, Australia - Gonzalo_02 (v2) (version 2) | ecosystem: Host-associated > Mammals > Digestive system >... | reverse complement strand
AAATTGCCAAAAAAATCAAGCATACGTTTACGGCGCAACAAGTTCGCGATTCATTAAAGCTTTTGATGAAGATCAATTTGCTCAAGGCGCTTGGCGAAAATGTCTACGAGCAGACAGATAAAGTCATTACGGGCTCAGGCGAAGCGCTTAAGCTTGCGCTCCGCTCCATGAACGGGCAGATGATTGACCTTGCCCGCGAAGCCATTGAAAAAATCGCTCCGGGTGAACGCAACATTTCGGGCGTGACGATTGGCGTTGACGAAACCGCAGTGAAGCGTATCTCCGAAGAGGTGAACCGTTTTCGCAAACAAGTTATCACCATCGCCGGTGAATCCAAGAAAATCAACCAAGTTTATCGTTTAAATCTACAGCTTTTCCCGCTGACGGAAAAAGTGTAAGGAGGAAACCATGAATATCAAAAAAATCATTCCGCTTTCGCTCGCTGCCATGAGCATGATGGGCGCCTTTACCGCTTGTTCTGATAATAAAGTGGTGGGGGCTGATGAACAAACAAACACGATGGCTGAACTTTCTAGTTCTTCTGAACAGTCTAGTTCATCCCTATTCTTGGATTCAAAGAGTATGGCTTCTCTGGTAATGGCTAAAGTGATGGAACATGCTGATGAAATGTCTATTTTTTCAATCCATATGGCACCAACTGGTGAAATTATTTTTGAAGACTCTGTCAATGCAAATGCTTCTTTTGAAAACCGAATTAGTTCAATCATTAATAATGATCAAGTCGAGTGGAAACATTATCAGCTGGGTGAAGATGCTGTGGATGAAGAATCCTATGCTATTGCTTTAAAGAAAGCTAATAAAGTGTATGGACCATTGTATTATGGTAAAATGAAAGGAAGCGCGGGTTTTTCGTGTCCTCAAAATGAAGCTAGGCCTTCTTATTCTTTAAGATTTACAGATGCTGCTGTTATAAAAGAGTTGCGTCAGAATACATCATTTCTGTCGTTTTTAAAGGGAGATACGGCTGTTCCAATTCCTAGTCTTTCTTTAGAACAATTTGAACGCGACTGTGAAGCAGAGAATGGAAGATTCTGGTATGAAGAGTATGGTATACATGAAACGCGCGGAACCTATGATGATGGAAAAGCGTTGTGGGGCGATTATACTGATGCACGTGCGTTTTGCTCAATTTACTATGTAGATCCCGATGCATTTGAATGCTATAGCGCCAAGCCTTATATTGGAGATTGCCAAGTGGAAAAAAATTTTTTCAGTGCATACGACCAGGATTTGCTTTATTCGGATAAAGAATATTTAGATAGCGCGGTTGCCCTTTTTGATGTATATGAGGACAGTTTGAAAACGCTTGTAAAAAATTTCCCATCGGACTCCAATATGACGTACAAAGACCCTTATTGGGAAAAGTATGTTAGGCTGATGTTGGACTTGTGTACTACTACTTTAGATCATTAAAAAAACATCCCATAACTCCTTACATAAAAAGCTCCCGCTCAATGAGCGGGAGCTTCTCCTTTAATCAGCGAATTTTTACTTGATCTTCAAAGACCAGGCCTTATTGCCGATTTTTACCACATATACACCCTTTGCGCCGGTGTAAACTTTCTGTTCAAGGCCAATGCCCTTGGTGGTGCGGACAACGTTACCGAGGCTATTGAATACCGTGATGCTCAAGCCCTGGGCATTCTGAACGGTGATGTAGCCGCTTGCGTCCACATAGGCGGCAAGGTGGCGCCCGTCAAATGCTTGCATCGGGAGGGCGGTTGTGCTGCTCGAAGAAACGGCCGGTTCGCTAGAGCTGGACTGCGGCGGTTCTGCGCTGCTAGAAGATTCCGGAGCGGCAGCGTCGGCGTTCTTCACGACAATTTTGCCTGCGTTCGGAACTGCGTCAAAGTAAACGTAACCGCCATCTACCTTGGATTCGAGCTTGGCTTCGCCCTGCGTGACTTCCACCTTGCTCCAGTCGGTCTTCACCTTGATGGAAAGCGGATAATCGTACTTGGAAATATTGTCGGCTATAGAGTGCTTAAGCTCAAACGTCATGGTGTTTGCGGCACCGCCGTCCTGCGGCTCAATCTTCGCGGCCTTGCGTTCCTTGATGTACATGGCGACAAAGCCCATCGGAGCAACCCAAATGTCCTTGTCGTTGTCCTTTGCCCACTTCAATGCGCCTTCAATAGCGCCGAGATCGGTCGGGGAGTAGGTGGCGTTGCCGTTGTTCTTGCCCTGGAATCCATGCGTGAGGAATGCGACCCAGCCGTTGCTCTTCACGACGTTTTGCATCTGGCCGGTAAAGTCGTTTGTGCTCTTGAGCTGGCCTTCGGCTCCAGTCATGATTGCCGGGGTCTTCGCCCAGTTGGAGGGGCCGTCCTTGCCCATGGCATCGGACATTCCCTGCCAGCTACCGTTGCAGATACGTCCCACGATGTAGTTTTGGAGAACGGCACTTTCGCTAGGTACGTTGCAGTTCGGATAGGCGACAGTGACAATGCCGTACTTCTGCTTAATCTTGCCTTCGATATTCTTCTTGGAGGAGGCTTCTTCGCCACTCATGTTGTTGCCGTGGCTATTGCTGTGGCTTGCGATTTCGTGACCGTTGTCGGCCATGCCCTGGAAACCGCTCCAGTTGGGGTTCCAGTTGTAAACCAGGTTGAAGGTGCCCTTGTATCCGTACTTGTCGAATACCGGAGCGGCGTCGCTGACTTGGCTCGGGGCGCCATCGTCAAATGTAAAGGAGGCTGCGCCCTTGCGGAAACCCGACCAGGTTGCGATTTCTGCATCCTGTGCGAATGCGGCGCCTGCGGCAAACATTCCAACTGCGACAGAGGCAATAGAAATTTTTTTGTAGTTCATTATCCACACCTTGTTAATATGTATTATGCGAAAATAATTTACCCCCATATATAAAGAACCGTCCCACGTTAAATTTCTTTTTGTTGTATAGTAATGCAACAGGGAAAATGAGAGTTCTGAGTTACTAGTTACTAGAGAATTTTATTTCTAGAATCACTAGTAACTATTAACTAGTGACTAGTAACTGCGGCGGGGCCGCTCTAAATTCTATATTTCCCTACATGGATTTACAGTCGATTCTCTCCTCCGTTCTGGATGAAGTTTACGAAAAAAACGAGTACCCGGCGCTCGCTGCGCTCCAAAGCGAATGGGCCGAGACACGTCCGTTCAATGGCCTCCGCGTATTGGTGGCGACCCCGATTTACCGCAATACGATGACCGAGTATCGCGCGCTCGTGGCTGGCGGGGCGAACCTCCTTGTTGGACTTTCGGGGATGAACGATCCCGATGTTGTAGATTTTATGATGGAGTGGGGCGTGCCTGTGGTAACGCCTGCGGATATGCTAGAAGCGGAATCCCGTGGCGAATTTGTGGACTTGGTTCTTGACTGTGCTGGGCCATTTGCGGTGCTCCATCCGCGAATTGGCTTTGTGGAACTCACGCGTTCGGGCGTCCAGTATTATAAAAATGCCGAAAAACCGGTTTTTGTTGCCGATAGCGGTATCGTCAAGCGCATTGAAACCTCGCTAGGTACAGGTGATGGCTATTTCCGAGCTCTTGAAAAGTTGGGTTTTGGGGACGATTTTGAAGGCAAAAAGTTATTGGTTTTTGGTAGTGGCAAAGTTGGTTCCGGAATTGCGCTCCAGGGGGTGCGTCGAGGTTGTGCTGTAACTGTCGTGACGGATTTGAATCGTTCTGAAAGTGCTTTGAATCTTGAAAAAGCTCAAAATTCTATGCAGCCTGGAAATGCCTCAAATTTGATGCCGGCGGGCGATTTTTCGGCGGTGCTTCTGCAAAACGGCGTTGGAGTTGTCGATTGCCATGATTATGCGGCTGTGGCTGATTTGATTAAAAAATCCGACTTCGTTGTGACCGCGACGGGCGTCAAGAATGCCCTTGCTGTACCAGAATTGACAGAAGCTCTGCTCTCTGCCAAGGCGATTCTTGCCAATATGGGTGTCGAGGACGAATATGGCGCGTCTATCCCGGCTGAGATGGTGCTTAACGCCAAAGGTCCGCTGAACTTCATTCTTGAAGAACCGACGCACTTGAAATACATTGACACGTCGCTTGCGCTCCATGCGGCCCTTGCCGAACGCCTGGTTCAGGAATCGGCGACTCCTGGTGATACGTCTTCCGATGTCTCGTCTTTTGCAGAAAATGCCGCTGGTTTACGCTTCCCGCCGCAAGAAATAGAACAGCGTCTCCTCTCCATTGCCATTCAAGAAGGCGTCATTGGGCCTGAAATTTGCGGAATGCTCGGTGGCATCCCTGCTGAAATTGATTAATCCCGTCACCCCGGTCTTAGTGCCGGGGCGCCTTACACAGTAAATTTGAAGGACTCTCGATGACTCCCGAGAACATGAAAAAGGTCGTCGATCTCTGCAACCAGATTTCGAACATCACCTACGAGAATTTGACGAAAATCATCCGTCTGGAACAGACGGGGAGCGCTACAGGCGCGCGAAAGCTTGACGACAGTGACCAGAACGATATTGATTCCTGGATGGGTGGTGGAACCTGCTTCAGCATGACGTGGCACCTTTACCAGGCGCTTACGGATATGGGCTTCAAGCCGCGTCTTGTCATGGGTCACAAACGCAAAGAACGCAATATCCACTGCGCCCTCATCTTGCCCGACCCTGATGGTTCCTCGCCACTCTCGTCCCTCTCGTCTCTAGTCTCTCCTCTCTCGTCTAACTCATACCTCCTTGACCCCGGTTACCTGATTTTTGACCCGCTCCAGATGCCGCTCCCGCAGCCATTTGGCACGGGCGATGCGTTTTTCCCGCTTTCCCCGAACTGCGTGCGTCTCGTGCGCCCGACCATGGAATCTATGGAACTCTGGACGGGGGGCGCGGGTGCCCCGATGAAGCTTCGCTTTGAGTACCCCGTCGAAGGCGTTTCTGTCGAAGAATTCAAACACCACTGGAACGAGAGTTTCTACCGTGAAATGATGACGTACCCGGTCCTAAACCGCCTTGACCGCGAAAAGGGCGTCCAGTATTACTACCAGAAAGGGAATCTCGTCGTCCGCAACGCAACAGGCTCAAAAATGACGAAAATCGAGCCCGCCGACCGTGTGCAGACCCTCAGCGATATCTTCAAGCTGTCGCCTTCCATCATTGAGCAGGCCCTCCAGATTCTTGAGAAAAAGCACTAATAAATAAGCTTGGCAATCGCCCCCGATTTTTCTATCTTTGCGCGCGAAAAACGAGGTTTTTGCGACGTTTTCCGCATTTTGCGGTTATCTTGAGCGGCTCTGCGCATCCAGCGCCAACCATTTGCGTCTTGCGGGCCTCACGGGTGTTTAATGGAAGATGTCATAAACAACAAAAAGCTTAACGCGATGGGGACGGCTAGCATTCCGAAGATTGTCTTGCAGTTTTCGGTCCCTGCCATCATCAGCATGCTCGTCGAAGCGCTCTACAACATTGTGGACCGCTATTTCGTGGGTCAGGGCGTCGGTAGCCTTGGCATCGGCGGCATCACCATCTGCTTCCCGATAGCCCTTTTCATTATGGCCATGTCCATGATGATTGGCGTGGGCGGCAACACGCTTTTTGCCATCCGTCTCGGCGAACGCAAGTACCAGCAGGCGGCTATCATCCTTAATAACTCCTTTGTTTTGCTCATCATCATGGCGGTGAGCTCCTTTACGCTTGGTCAGATTTTCATGGTGCCGCTCCTCAAGCTCTTTGGTGCAAGCGACCAGCTTTTGCCCGTGGCTTCGAGCTACATGCGCATCATCTTGTGCGGTGCGATTTTCCAAACGATTGTCCCCGGCATGAACCACTTTATCCGCAGTATGGGTCACCCGAAAACGGCCATGACCCGCGTGATGATTGGCGCCGGCAGTAACGTGATTCTCGACTGGCTTTTCATCATGAAGTTCAACTGGGGCATCGAGGGTGCTGCCTGGGCGACCGTTTTGAGCCAGTTTATCGGCGGCCTTTCCGTGATGCAGTTCTTCGTGAAAAAGACGACTCCGATCAAGGTCAACCGCCGTTATATGAAGCTCCGCTTCCCGTACGTGCGCAAAATCTTCATTCTCGGCCTACCGCCGAGCATTATGCAGATTAGCAACAGCCTTTTGAACGCTATTTTGGCGCGCAGCCTCACATCGTATGGCACACGCGATTTGCCGATAGTGAACGGTATGACGGGTGGCGACCAGGCGATTGCCGCATTCGGAATCCTGATGAGCATCGTTTCCATGATTATTTTGCCGCTTATGGGCTTTGTGACGGGCTCGCAACCGATTATTGGGTATAATTACGGTGCAAAGTACAACAACCGTGTCCGCGATGCGCTCAAGTTCACCATGCTCTATGCCACGGCTTTCATCGTAATTGCGTGGATTCTCGTGATGACAAATACGATTGCGTTTGTGGCGCCTTTTGTACCGAACGATCAGAACATGCAGCAGCTCACGTGCAAGGCGCTCCGCACGTTCATTTGCATGATGCCGTTTGTACCGCTTGGTATGGTGTCGGGTAACTTTTTCCAGGGAACGGGCAAGGCTTGGCGTTCGATGTTCCTGAACGCTTGCCGTCAGCTCATTTTGCTGATTCCGTTCTTGTTGATTATGCCGCGTTTCTTCGGGCTCCGTGGCGTGTTCATGGCTCAACCTATCGCTGACTTTGTGACGGCCTTCATCGCCATCATCATGCTCCGCGCCGAACTCAAGAACATCCCGCGCATTTAGCCATTACATCATAAAAAGGCGATGCCCCATCAAGTGGGGCATGACATCCTTCGCTTTGTCATTCAACTTCGTGGCATGACTGCTGCGGGTATCAAATGCGAGTCCACAAGTGGTCTCTCGCTTGATACCCTTGCATGTCATTCCCGCCACCGAACTCTTTGATCACTTAGTGCTTTGACGCTTTGCGTCAGCATCTTCGGCTCAATCATGACAGTCTGCAAGCAGACTGTCGCGACACTCGCCTTGAATGCTACTAGCACTTATGTGAGCATGATCCGCGTATGGGGAGGGAATCTCCATCTCGTCGTCTTCTCGTTATAAAAAGGAGATGCCGGATCAGAGTCCGGCATGACAATTTGGGCTGTTACATGTTTGCAGTATTGAGCAATCCATCGCTTTCGGCGATGAGTTCGTTCATCTGCGTGACTTCTGTGCCCTGTCGCGACACAAGCCCAATGGAAATCGTCACCGGGATTCTTGAATCCATCCACGAGAATATGTGACGCTCGATGGCTTTGCATAATTTGTCGGCGCGCTTTTTGGCGTCTTCGGGTGAAATCCCGTTCATGAGAATCAGGAACTTTTCGCTATCGTAACGTGCGAGCAAGTCGGAATCGCGCTTCTCGTCGTTCAACAATCGGGCCACTTCCTTTAAGATCAATTCGCTACACATTTCACCGCAAGAGTCGATGATATGCTTGAAATTGTCCACGCGAATCATTGCCACATGGACAAACGCCCTTCCGCGACGTGCGCAAACCAGTTCGCCTGCCGAACGGTCCATGAACGCCTGGCGGTTCAGAATCCCCGTTAGCGGGTCTATCGTTGCCGCTTCGTAAAGTTCGCGGCTAAACGCTTCTTCGTTTGGGTCCTTGTAGGCAATTTTTAAAACCATCTTGCCAATCTGGAGCCTGTTGTCCGGATCTAGAATCTGCTTGTGAATGTAATTTCCGTCGACGAAAGTGCCGTTCGTGCTGCCGAGGTCTTCAACCGTTACGTTTTGTCCGTCAAACGTGAGCGCGCAGTGCCTACGGCTCACCAGTTCGTCTTCAAAACGGATGTCGGCGTCTTGCCCACGGCCGAGAATCAGAGTCCCTCTTTCTAGTGGAACCTGTGCGAACTCGCTCTGCGGGTACAGGACAATCAAATGCGGATGAACGATCATCGGTTTTAAAATTTCCATAAAATCCCTTGTTAATCCCGACTTAAATATAGGAAGTCCATCTAGAACATAGTGGACGAAACTTCCCACTTCCTACTTTTAACTTCCTACTCATAATACGACCATGATACAGCCTTTGTCACATTGATTGTAAAAGTTTTTCTTACATAAGGTTTTGTGTAAAAACGTATTTACAAACAATGTTGAAAAAATGTGAATTAGTCAGTGGATTTCCTTATATAAATTTATTTTCACATATCTTTAATAGAAAAAATTTCCTTTTTTCAATTAAAAAAGTAGATTTCACTCGGTGTAGTCTATTAAGAAGGCTGGTCTTCTTGATATTCTGCGTGGTCGGAGAGAACCGAAATGGATAGAAAAACAATGAAGAACAGAATCAAATCCTTTAAATTGTGGGTGTTGAGCTGTGCTATGCTCATTGCCGGTGTCCAAAGTGCATCGGCTGCATTGACCGGGTGTGAGGGAACCGTTTATCTTAAGCTTCCGTCTGGTTGGACTACGGCTTATGCTGTTGCTGGTGGCAACTTTGTTGCATTTAAGAAGAGCACCGCATATCCGAGCTGGTATGAAATTTCCACTAAGTCTATCGGTGGAACCAACAGCGGTACCGAATTTTTCATTGCAAGTAAACAAAATGACTACGGTCAGGCTCCTTCGATGACGAGGGATACCATTGATAAAGCTATTCAGTTTTCAACGGGATCGGGCTTTACCTGTGATGATGTCGGTAAAACGACCAATGAACTTTGGATTCAGCCGAATCCGGGTCAACTGACCAAGCCCTACATCAAGGATGTTCCTCCTTCTGTGAAGTATTTCTTCATCTTCTTGCCGAACTCGGTTGAATGGAAGAGCGCAACGCCGATGATTAGCGAAGACGGTAAGGAATCCAGAAAGATGAATAAGGATCCGGATCGTTGCGGCTGGTACTTTAGGCGCTATATTGATGAGGCTCTCCCGACGTCTGTTCTTGTCCATAGAGATGACGACGAATCTATGGCTGAAGCCTTTGGTTCTGAAGGCGGCTGGCTTGAAAGTGGTGCTGCACCGACTCCAATTAATTTGGACGGTATGTTCATGCTCTACAGTACCGATACGCTTTATTTCGTGGCTGATGCTGAAGAAGCTTCCAAGTTCCCGAGCATTGTGGAAAATGGTAACGGCTGGGATACAAAGCTTCCGCCGGTAGAAGGCAACTGCAGCTACGATTTGGCCGCTCGAATTTACGATACTGACGCTTCTTTGCATGGTGCATTTACTTGTAACCCGGACTATTCTCCTGGTGCAACAAATGGCAAGACAAATGCCTGTTTCTATCCTAACGTCAAGTATCCGGTCGTTTCGTCCCAGTCCCAAGACGTTCCTTGCATTGGCGTGACCCAGGGAATGGTTAAGGATACCCTTATCGACAAAAAGATGACTCTGACTGCAAAGGGTAAGGCTTGCTTTGGTGCCCAGGCCGATGAAGCTTTTGCTGCCATGTTTACACCGACTCCGGGAGTCAACGAAGCCTACTGCTTCAATATGACTTTCAACCAGGTTTCTGATGGTGCGTTTGAGTTTGAATCCGATACATACCAGAGTCCAGGTGCTCCGGTTAAGGGTGGCTTCTATCCTGCTGAAGAAACGCCGCAAGCCGCGATGATGATTTCCGATCGTTTGGTTGCTGCCGAAAACAAGCGCAAGGCTGAAGGCCCGATTTTCTTCTGCCCTGACCAGCAGGGTGGTACCGATGGCCTCCGTACAATTGACGCCAACGAAGGTGTTGCAAAGAGCGACCTCATTTGTAAAGGCCCGGGTTGGGATGGCGGTATCGATTGTGAAAAACTCTTTGCCGGTGGTTCTGAATTCAATGCAGAAACTTTGACGGGTAAGGAAATCCAGAAGGCTCTGGGTGTCTCTTATGATGGTGACGGCTGGGGTTGGTCTTGCGAACAGCTTGGCCCGAAAAATTGGACTTATTACAAAAAAGACACTGAAGTTGCAGTGGGTACGTTGATAGACAAGAATGAGATTGTAGATGAAAACGGTAAAAAAGTTACGGATGCTGTAGCCCGTTGGACTTCTGGAAAGAGCGATTCCGATGTTCTTACCGATGGAACTGGCCGTAACCAGCACTTCTGCTTTGAATCCCATGCAAACTTCCGCTTCAAGAAGGGGCTTAAGTTCAGTTTCCGTGGTGACGACGACATTTGGGTCTTTATCAACAACAAGTTGGCCGTGGACCTTGGTGGTACCCACCTTGCCGCTCCGGGTTATGTAAACTTGGATAAATTCTTGCCGAATGCTATTGTCGGTGACTACTTTGATATCGATATCTACTTCTGCGACCGTCGTACTACGATGAGTAACGTCCATATCAAGACGAACATGTACATCCAGCAAGAAACTGGTGTGAAGGTCGATTGGACCCAGAAGGGCGATGCCGGTTCCGACTATCGTTCTAACAAGAACAAGCACTTCAAGATTTGCTATAAGAAGTCTGGCGGTGGCAACTGCGCTGCAACTTTGTCTTCTGATGGTGGTGAAGAGAGAAAGTGCGACGATGAAATCCTTAAAGCTGGCTATCAGGTCACTTTCGAATTGACTCGTGATCCTACGGGTATGGATCCTAATGAAGTCGTTGTTTCTCCGGAAGCATTTGCTTCTACTCCGAGCCAGTTCAATGGCGGTATTGACGTTTCCAATCCGGTGGATCCGATTATCAACGAAGAAAAGTTGAAGGATTTCTTGAAGGGTGGTACCTATTACCTGTTTGTAAGAGTTTCTTCTCCGGGTGACGAACATCCTGAATCGGATTACATCAAGATTAATGTTACTGGTTCTGTTGGCGTGGCCAACCGTGAAGCCGTTGTTGTCGATGCCAAGGGCAACTACAGCCTTCCGTATGAATTCATCGATAGAAAGATGGCTTCGATCCCGGTTGATGGTGCTCCGGAACTCAAGCAGTTGGTTCCGCTCTACATCGCCGCTCTCCGTGATCCGTGTTCTTCTGCTGAGGGTTGCAACAAGCCTATTGAAATGGAAGCTTCTCCGGGAACCGCTTACTCCTTGTCTGCAACGAGCAATAAGGCTCTCTTCTACGAAATGAAGAATGGCGTGCTTACCCAGATTACCGATCCGAGCGCTTCTCGTAATATTGGCGATAGCGGTGTCGATACGGTCTATGTGACTGTGCTTGCACGTTCCTTGCCGGCTGGCACAACTGAAGAAAAGGTCTCTGTGAAGGTGACGGGTTCTTCTCGTACTGCCGATATCACGTTCTTCCTCCCGGAACTCTGGTTCGTGGCGACTCCGACTTCGACCAAGTCTGTTTCTTCTGACCCGGATTCCAAGATCCGTTTGAAGGGTGCTTCTGATACTTTGTATCTCCTTGCTGTCAATCCGGACTACTCCGAATGCGGTGACGCTTGCAACTTCAAGTTGGGCCAGGGTGATTTGACCTCTGCCGGTTTGAACATCATTGGTGGTGGTACGATTGAAAATGGCCGTGGCTATGTCGTCGTTCTCTCCAATAAGGTTTATCTGAAGAAGGAAGACGGTTCTGGTACGGCAACGCTCGAAGTCAACGTCTCTGGTGCTCCGAACGTGTCGAGTGTCTATACGAACTTGCAGTTCCAGGAACCGCCGGTTCCGACTCCGCAGTTGGCTGATATCTTCGACGTTCGTGGCGAAGTTCCTGCTTCTGAAATGAACATCCCGGTTCCCTACTTCGATCCGCAAAAGGAATACCTTGATGGTATCGGTGACTCCCTTGTCATTTACTACCATCGTAATTTCCACAAGGACTCTCTCCCGAACAAGATTGTCGTCTATTGGGAAAGCGAAACGGACTCCTTCGTCATTGGTGCTGACCGCATCAAGAAGGGTACAACTTGCGGTGCTGATGCTGGTTTGGATGAGGATCAGTGCTTGCCGCGAATCATTCTCAACGACACGGTGTTCTCCAAGCGCGTGAAGACGGGTGGCCATGGTACGCTCAAGTCCTGGGCTACTTACAAGCCGACTCCGACGAGCAAGGAAGTTACATCTGCATTCGATGGTGTCATTTACGACCGTATTGCTCCGATTATCGTGTCTGCAAGAGCCAAGACCGATACGTCGGGTAAGACCGCTCAGTTGAAGCTTACGTTCTCTGAAGACATTCAGAAGACGCAGACGGGCGAAGCTCTTGGTGACAATGTGCTTTCCTTCTATATCAATAATGGTAAGGAACCTCAGTTTGCTCAGAGCATCCCAGTTCACTCAAGCGTTTCTTACGGTAAGCAGTATAAGGAAGTCCAGTCTCTGATGTATAGTCAGACCACTCTCTTCCCGCAGGCTGGTGACTATGTCCACTTTAGAGGCGATGCTGGCATTGGCTATATCGAAGACGTGTCCGACTTCCGTGAAGCTCCGGGTGCCGATACTCTTCGTCCGGCTAACGATGATGCCCTCTTGTGGAACGTCGCTCCGGGCTATGACGCAACGGATCGCCTCCCGTCTCCGTGGGTACTTGTCACGGGTGACGTGAGCTCCTACGTTGTCCGCTTGATTCCGCCTGCTGTTGGTGGCATTCCGACGACACGTTCTGCTTCCGAAATTGAAAAACTTCCGATTATCACGGTGTTCACTTACGATGCCAACAAGAACGAAGACGACTTTAGAGCGGATATCTACGATGCTAAGGGTCAGTTCGCAAGCTACGGCTTTGTTCCGCATGGCTGGTTCGTCAAGAGCGATATGGGTGCCTTGATCGAATCGGACGACAAGTTTGCTGGTATCGATAGAAATGCAGTGTTCTTCGAATATGAACTTCAGTTCTTCACGAACTTGGGTGCGTTTGTTACGAGCCAGAAGGGCCGCATCACATGTACCGATGAAACCTACTTCGGTGGCGACTGCGTCAGAAACCGCAGAAACTTCGGTATCGTTTGGAACATGAAGTCTGATGATAACCGTCTCGTGGGTGCTGGTGCCTACGTTACGAAGCTTTCCGTTTACGTCCAGCTTGCTAACTTCGGCAAGATGAACAAGAGTGAAAAGACTGAAACGTGGGGTGTTCGCCACAACGCCGATACGCAGTACTGGGTTAACTTCAAGAAATAATAATCGGGTTCTGTAGAACTTTAAAAAGGCCTCCCTCGGGAGGTCTTTTTTTATCCGCATACCTTTATTCTTGAGGTTTTTATTTCGGGCTTGAAACGCGAACAACCTTGCTCTCCTCTGCATGCTTTTTCTATATTTCAGGCATGCGTAAGATTTTAATTGCAGCTTCTTTATGCGCTTTGGCCTGGGCCGGATCGCCAACTGATTTGGATTCTCTTTTCCGTGGTAACGAGTACAAGCCTGCACTTAGCGCATCGCTTCGCGATACGACTAGCAATTCTGCCGTTCCCGCAAAAGTCTCTGGCAAGAATGACAAGGCCGATGGGTTCTATATGCTCCAGTTCGAGGCTGTCGGTGATTTTGACGCCGCTCAGAGACGTAAGGCTCAGCTTACCGCTAGCACGGGTTACACCATCCAGGTCGTATTTGATACGCCGTTCTACAAGCTTCGCGGTGGTGGATGGACAAAGCGCAAGGTAGCCGAAGATAAAGCTCGCGAGCTTTCCGCATACAACATCAACGCCTTTGTCGTTAAGATTCGATAAAGCGTGTCAAAGCGCTTAACGCACAAAGAGCAGGCTTTGCCTGCTCTTGTTTTGTATTTGGTTCTCCTTTGTCAATTCCGGCTTTATTCTTTACATTGTCACCCCGGATTTATTCTGGGGTCAGTTTTTGGTATGTTGCTCTTATGAAGCAACAGAACTATTATGTTTATTTGCTAACGACTAACAATAACCTCACATTTTACGTGGGTGTTACGAATGATTTAGTACGACGTGTAATAGAACATAAAATTCATTGTAATCAGGGATTCACGCAAGAGTATAACGTGAATAAGCTTGTCTATTTTGAAACTTTTTCAAATGTAAATGATGCAATTAAAAGAGAAAAACAGGTGAATCGTTATAAACGTTTGAGGATGTTTAATCTTGTGAATAGCATTAATGCTGATGGGGTTGATTTATCTGAAAAGATTGGCATTACAAAGGCTATGGTAGAGAATGCCAAAGCGTGCATGTTGAATACCGACCCCGGAACGGAGTCCAGCATGACATTAAGAAGAGACTTCCTTATTACACGGCCTACCGTCTACTTCTTACTTCCTACTATCTACTACCACTACATCACGCCGAGCATTTGTTTGATGCTGTGCTCATCTCGTTTGATGAGGGCGCGTTCTTCGGGTGGCACATACGCCATCTTGCGCTCGCTGTCGGGTCTCTTGGATCGATCGCGGAGAACTACATTCTTGTTTGTGAGCGAATAGAAGAACGGTCCTGTCTTGATGAATTGCTTTTGGTGCAGCGCTTGTTTGATGGCGTTGCTTAAGACGGCATTGACTTTGGCATTCGTATGTTCAACATGGTGCAGTTCCAAAAGCCTCTGCAACAGCACTTCTCCGTGAATCGGCGATTCGCTATCCACGTAGAACTTGAACTCTTGAATCAGCTTTTCTACTGGGAGTTCCGCAATCGGCATATCGTCTGGCGTGCCCTTGATTTCAAGGTGCTTCATGAAATACGGCTCAATTTTTAAATCGTTGCCCTGTTCAATTTCGTCTAACGGAATTTCTTCTTGCGGTGGCGGTGCGACACTTTGTTCAATGGCTATCGTCGCAATGAGGTTCTCGGTCTCGTCTGCGTTTGAAATGTTCCATAGCGGAAGCCACATGTTGAGAACTTTCCACCCGAGTTTTGAAAGCGCGTTCGGGCGCGTGTATTCGCGGTCTTCGACGGATTCTTTGTAAAGCCCGTAACTGCAGTCGCTTTCGATAACGGCAAGGAATCGCTTGGCGTTGTTTGCGTCAATGACGACCGGCCCTACCGGAATGTTGCCCTGTGCAATACAGCTCTTGAAAGCGATGGATTCCTTTTCAAAAAGTTCTTTAATTTGTGTGTCAAGAACGGATTCAAAAGCTTTTGCGTTGTCGCTGGTGCTTGAATCCTTAAACGAGTTTACCCAATCCTCAAAAAGGCTTGATTTTGATTTTGTGAGTTTGTCTGCGTCCTCGCTAGTCATGAACAAGACAAGATTTTGCTTGGCCAGTGTGCTGCAAATAGAAATTTTGCGGTTTTCAACAACGCTTGAGGCCTTTTCTACATCGGGGCAGGCAAAGATTACATCGCGGTACAAATCTACGGCTCGCTCTGCGGTCTTTATGTAGAACTTGTTTGTCAAGTTTCCTTGCGAAAAGTATTTTGCTGTGTTGGGACTTTTTTCCAGAAGTTTTTGAATGGCCTCTTCGATCTCGTTGCAGAGTGTTTGATTGGAGGCTACAATTCCTAAAGTCTGGCTCGGATTCTTTGCGGCATGTTGAATTGCCTTTTCTGCAATGGCCGAAACTTTGTCGTGGACGATTTTGAGCGCTTGTGGTTTCCCTGTTGGTAGGACGGAAGTTGGGAACGCCGCCATTTCGTTATTGTAAATTCTGCTGTTTGCAAAACTGAATAACGTGGGGTTGGTATATTGCGTTGTGTAACCGATAATGCGCGTCGGAATTCCCTTGCGGAGCGCCGCCGAAAGCACATTGTCCTTGAAGAATATGAACGTCGATGAAATGTCCGTGATGCATGCGTCCGTTGCTAGCATCTCAAGTGCAGGGGCGCACGGGTTACCAAAGAGAATCACTTTCTTTGTTTTTAATATCCCGGGCATGGCCTCGGCAATGGTCATGCAATCGGCATCTAGGAAGAGCGTTGCATCGTACGACTCAAAATCTTTGTTGTAGGTTTGCGTTAACGATACGCTGTTAAAAATTGCAGGATCCTTTTCTACGGTCTCATGCGCGGTGCGGAAATTTGCATTGCAGAATTGATCTAAAAGCGTTTTGAACTGTTTGCTTTGTTGCTTGCGGTTCTTGGCCGATGGGCTGAACAGTTCCGGGCATTCTGCGGTGGCCGCCTGCATTTGGCAATTTGTCCAGGCGCGAGCGAATGCCATGGCGAGATCCTTATTGGCGTTCTTTGTCTCGCTTATGAACTGTGCGAGATTTTCGCATGGCGAATCGCTGATGTTTTCCATGTGCTCGCGAAGCTGTAGGTAGACGTCCTGCTTACTCCACTGTGTGGCCCAACGTTCAATTTTGAAAGTCCACAAATTCACATTTTGCGTATCCATGGATTCGCTTAAATTGAGCGACTTGCAGATGCTCTGGAGCTTCTTTTGAAGTTCCTCGATGCTTGATTGAATATTGTCCAAATTCTCGGCGAATGGTCTGAACAGGTGCCACTTGGAAAGCAACTGGAGCAAGTAATCGTGCTGATCGCTGTTCTTGATGCGTGCACGGAACACGTAGTAATGGTGGATCTTGTCGGCCAGGTCTTTCCAGTCGGTTTTCTCGTATTTCCAGTCTTTTCCGAAAAGGCGTGCGGCGAGTACCGAGGAATCCTTGTACTTGCGTCTGTATTCCTGGATTTCGATAAGCTTGTCAATTTGCTCAATGAGCATTTCGTCGGAAGTGATGTTCTTTGGATTCTTGAAAACGCTGAGTAAAATCCGTTTGGGTCTGCGATAATGATCTGAGAGAGCTTTGAGCGCCGAACTCAGGCTCTCATCAAATTCGTTTCGTGCGGAGAGAACATCTTCTTCGATGGCGTCTTCGGTGAAGACGTCAGAACCTTTGCGGCGGTAGCTGGACCAGCGCGCACCCGCATTGGGTAAATCGTTCAGGTCGTCTTGGTAGGCAATCCAACCATTGGAATGGAGATCCCATTCTTCAAAGGCGGGAATTTCGCTATCGAAATTCTTCTTGAAAACTTCGATGAGCGCATGTGCGTCCGAAAGCTTGAAACCTTCAAGATAGAGCTTGGATTTGGTGATGCTTTCGACAAATGGCTTGATGTTTTCGATCAAAGCCTTTGCACGTTCCAAATCTTCGCCAATCATTTTTTTGCGCTCTTCCGAAACGGCGGGCAGCGTAATTCCTTCAAAGGCGCTGTAGATTTCAAATCCGTTTTCATCAAAGAGCAGATGTGCTATTTGCTCTAGGCTCGAAAGCATGGACTTGAATTTGTTATAGCGCACGTCTTCGATATTTTTGAACAAGTCGCTTGCAAACTTTGTCCTCACGGATTTTAACTTTGCAATTTCGTCAAGCAGTTCCGTGAGCTTGACTCCGCTTGGCTTGAGTGGAAAATTGACGGCGTCGTAATACGAGACGAGTTTTGCTCGGGTATCGCAGAGCGAGGTCTTGAGTGTATCGCGGTCAGGTCCCTGGAACGAACGGAATGGCGGCTTCCAGGCATTTTCGAAATTGAACTTGGTAATGGCCCTGCGGCTTACTACGCAGACTTTTTTCTTTTGTTGGATGAGATCTGCAACGATGTTGACGGCAACTTTAGACTTTTCCGCTCCGGGAAATGTTTGAACGGCGAAGGCGTTATCGCCGTTTAGCGCATCGATGACGGCCTTGTTCGTTTGCGAGTCGGTCGTATAAGGGAAATAGTGGTCTGCCGAGTTGTAAACGTGATCGTAAGGGATCTCGTCAAAGAGCGATGGCTTTGGCAAAAATCCGTCATTTCCAATGGTTGCGGTGAAGAATTCGTTGTTCGCGGCCTTGGCCGTTGTCCAGCATTCGCTTGTCAGCTTCTTTTTGAGAAGTAGCCTGTTGGTACTGTAAAAGGTGATGCAAAGGCCGTTACGTGTAAATTTCCAATCGGTCTTGTGGGCAATCTTCTTTTCAAGCGTATCGAAAAATTTCTGGATTTCAAAGGATCCGTTCCTGTAGAAATCCGCTGCAATCGGGAACTTGATTTCTTTATCGAGAGTTGGGAGAGCGATGTTCTCGATGGCTTCTTGTGTAGAAATAGCTACGGTATCATGTTCAATGTCGTAGGTGAGCGGAATCAGGATTGCTGGTGCGAGCGATTTTTCGCCCCACTTGATAAATCCTGTCGCCATGTACAAGTCCTGATTGCAAAAATCTTCGGCTTTGGATTTGAGAACTTTGCGGAACTTCTCAAGGTCGGCAGTTTGTTTTTCTTCGTCGTATTTTGCAGAAACAGGGAAAAACTGCGCAAGCGCACGTGGCTTGGACTCGGTTTGCCAGGTCTCAAAAAATTGGTCGCCGTTTCCTAAAAGCAGCGGAGACTGGAACTTGTTCTTTTGCGAGAAGCAGAGCAAGCGGTCTTTGTTTTCAAAAACGGCTGCCTCTTCGCGAATTCTTTCAATTGTTGCGGACATTGACGTTGATGCCATGCCCCGAATATAAATTTTTTTTAACCAAATAGACGCTAAAGATGATTCATTATTATAGATAATGCGTCAATCAGTGTGATTGGTGCGTCATTTTCGGTCAGTTGAGCCTTGTGACATACTCGTCCGAAAAGCATTTCGGGCGTGATGCCGGCCTCTTTGTCCTGGCGTAGGCTGTGGGCGAGTTCGCGCTTGGATAGCTTCTTGTTGTTAGCATCTACGATGAGCGGGTGGTGCAGGTATATTGGGCGGTCGGTTCGTTCGAGTGCATCCATCAATGCGATTTGCCTTGCAGTAGAATTGCGGATGTCTTCACCACGGACGATATGCGTGATACGCTCGTCAATGTCGTCGACGCAGACGGCAAACTGGTAAGTCCATTGGTTGTCGCGGTCGCGGATAGGGAAGTCCCCGCATTGGAGCTTGGGGTTCTCGTGAAAGTCGCCGAGTCGCAAATCATGCCAGTCAATAAACTTATTCGGAACAATAAACCGCAAATTATGTGGTGCTGTATCAATACTTCCTACTTCCGGCTTCCTACTTCCTACTTCTTTAAAGCATTTGCCTTGATAAACTATTTCTCCGGTCTCGCTTTGCGGGTTTTCTGCTAAAAGCTGCTTGCGGCTGCAATAGCATGGATAAACGAGTGACTTCGATTCCAGTTTTTGAAGGGCGGCCTCGTAAATTTCGTTTCGCGCACTTTGTATGCTCTCGGAATCATAGCGAAAGCCTAGCCAGTCCAGATCCTCGCGGATGCCTGCAATGTAGGCGGGGCGTGCACGACTTTGGTCGTGATCTTCAATTCTCAGGTGTACTTTTAAATCCCATTTTTTAGCGGCTGCCCACACGTAAAGGGCCGAAAGCAAGTGGCCTTCGTGAAGGTAGCCTGTGGGGCTTGGTGCGAATCGAATTTTTCCTGACATATTGCAAATGTAAGATACGGAACAAATATAAGTTGTAAAATTGTTACTAAAGTCACATAATTTTTATGAAAAAACATAATTATTTCATTTTTTGCGTTAAAATGGCGTTTCTTATAATATATTATTGGTGTTATGGGATGTAAAAACTGGAGTAATTATGGGTGGAATGAGTATTCTTTCAAGAGCCTGCGTGGCTCTAGTCTTTGCTTATGCGGCAAATGCGTTTGCAGCAGATGTTGTCGCCAAAGCCTCCAACGGCGCAACTGTGATTTTACATGACAACGGTCGCTGGGAGTATCACCAGAACAACAATAAGATTCGCGATATTCGTGAAAGTGCCATTCCCGAAGATGCAAAATTCAACGTGATGGTCGAGTATGAAAAGCCGGAACAGGTGCGCAAGAATATGCGCCTTGCTATGGAAGCCGCCTTTGCGACGGAAGAAGAAATTCGCGACAGCCTGAGAACCGTCCCGAAAGGCGGATACATCTATTTTCAGGTGAAAACGTCCCAAATTAAGAAAGGAATGCCGCGTAAGCTGACGTATTCGTTGTACGATGGTAGCAAGAAACCTATATTTACGAAAACAGCTTACGATACCGAAGCGGTTCCGAGTGAACAGAGAGGCGTGTCCAACTTGATGGTAGTCCCTGTTTACGGGTACCCGAAGTCTAATGTGATGCTTGCGCGTGTGCAGGCTCGCGACGGGATGGAGACGCTCGATATCGATATCCCCGTTAGGTAATTTGCATTGTTAAAATTTGCGGTAGTCGATCTCGAAACGACCGGCGGACATGGTGAAGATAATCGAATAATGGAAATCGGAATCGCCCTGATGGACGGTTCCGAAATTGTTGAAACGTACCACGCGCTTGTAGATCCTGGACAGCCGATAACGCCGTTTGTCCGAGAACTCACGGGCATCACCGATGAAATGGTAAGTGGACAACCGCAATTTGGCGCAATTGCAGAACATGTGGCCGCTCTTTTGCAAGATCGCATTTTCGTTGCGCACAACGTTCAGTTCGACTGCAAGTTCATGACGGCCGAGCTGAAGCGCTGCTGCATCAAGTTCAACCCTGCGAGACTTTGTACGGTAAAGCTTTCGCGTCGAGTTTTCCCGGGGCAGCCGAGCTATAGTTTGCACAAACTCACGGAATCGCTTGGGCTTCCGGATTTTAATCATCATCGTGCTTTGGACGATACGCTTGCGGCGGCCGCCATTTTGAAGTCTGCACTGGAGAAGGTCGGTGAGGCGGGCGTGATGAAAAACGTCGTGAATATTTCCGTCGCCAAAAAGCAGGCGTTTAGCAAATAGCTGTTGGTCAATGGCTATTGCGAAAGTTGAGTCTGCGAGAGCCAAAGTGTTAGCCTTCATTGATCGGTGCGCTTGCCGTCATTTCTGAATGAAACGGCTATTCTATAAACATATTATCAACATTTTTCTAAGCGCTATCCCAAAAGAAATGATACGATTTTGTTTCTTTTAAATTACATTTTAAGTGTAAACAGGAGAGGAGCTTATGAATAAGAAGCTAAAAAGATATGCTGCTTTTGCGGCGTTTTCGCTTATGTCCATGTTGGCTTTTAATGCTTGCGGTGACGATATTCCCGGTCCACAGGGGGCAAATGGCTTGGATGGTCAGGATGGTGCAACTGGTAAAAAGGGCACTGATGGTAACGATGGCATAAGTTGCACGGCTGAAGCTTTGGAAGATGGCTCGGGATTCGAACTGTCTTGTGGCGAAGAAGTCATAGGAACGATTAAGAACGGAAAAAACGGTCTTAATGGCGATGATGGCGAAAGTTGTACCGCAGAACCGATAAGAGAAAATACGGCCTTTGAACTGAGTTGCGGCGATAAAGTCGTCGGCGTCATCAAAAATGGTGACAAGGGCGATAAGGGTGATGACGGAAAATCGTGTTCAGGAAAAGCCGCTGCTGATGGCTCCATTACGATTACTTGTGGAGGCCAAAAGGTTGGCACGATAAAGAACGGCGAAAAGGGCGATGCTGGAGAAAGTTGTTCTGGAAGCGCCGCTGCTGACGGCTCTATTACGATTACCTGTGGTGGCACGACGGTTGGCACGATAAAAAATGGCGAAAAAGGCGAGACTGGTGCCGAAGGAAAATCTTGCACAGGTACGGCTAACGTCAATGGATCTGTAACGATTTCCTGCGGTGGGA
>Ga0310696_10003058_pt1 | contig 21279 bp, 16 predicted proteins | sample AusTroGonzalo_MG_4_FD_203885 | JGI IMG/M metagenome (GOLD analysis project Ga0310696, IMG submission 203885) | Bovine rumen microbial communities from tropical cattle in Woodstock, Queensland, Australia - Gonzalo_02 (v2) (version 2) | ecosystem: Host-associated > Mammals > Digestive system >... | reverse complement strand
CAATAGTCCAGAGCCACATTGCTGTGATAGCTCACGATGCCGTGTCCCTTCGCGTTATGAACGATGCAGTGCGACATCTGCAGCCGCAGCTGCGTGGTGTCCATAACGGCCGAGTCAGCCAGCGCCACAGCAGTCATCGCATTGCGAATCTCTGTATCTTTCAGAGCATTTCCTGTTGACGAAGGAGCGAACCACAGTCCGCGCCATTGACCGCTGACGCGATCGTAAGGCAGATAGTCGAACATGTGGTCCAGTCGGTCGCCACGCATCACACAGCCCTCAGTCAGCAGCCGTCCATACACGTCGATACCCGCACGGTCGTGGAAGTAGAGCGTTGCACCACGCAGCGTCAGCACGGCACCGCTGTCAATACGCAAGCCATTACCATATAATATAATAGGTACACGGGTGTCAATGGTCGTGTCGCGACTGATAACCTTATCCGTCCACTTCTCGGCGTCCCATGCCCATGCCTCCAGCCTCACGCGCTGCTCTAACCCACTCTCCAACATGAACAGCAGGTCGTCGCTCACCATCTGCGGCTCCAGCTGGTGTGTCTCCGGCGATGTCAGCTCCACGAAGACGCGCAGCGAGTCACCCTTGCGCACCTCCAGATCGGTCACCACAGCTCCGAGCGTGTTGTCCAGATAGCTGCCGTCCACATTCACGCGGAAGCCCGTCTGGTTACCGTTCTTCAGACGCACGCTGTTCAGACGAATGCCCTTGTCCGTACGGTTATACACCCAGAACGTATAGGTAGCAGAGCCGACATTTGCAAAAACCGTGTCCATCTTCAGCGTGTCGGCTGTAAACGTCAGCAAGTCCCCGCGACTCGTCGTGTACGACTCGTCATCCGAGCAGGCGCTCACGAGCAGCCCCCACACCAGTATCATCGTGTATAGAATGTAGCGTTTCATTATATGATAAAACGCAGAATCGCGCGGTTTATTTTTCGTGTAATGAGAAAAAGTTACTCTTCATTCTTCATTCTTCATTCTTCATTGAACTTCGTTCGAGCCTGCTTTCGCTCGGCATAGCTGATGCAAGCATCGCTCTGCTCTCGCTTAATCGCAGCCTTCTTCATTCTTCATTGAACTTCGTTCGAGCCTGCTTTCGCTCGGCATAGCTGATGCAAGCATCGCTCTGCTCTCGCTTAATCGCAGCCTTCTTCATTCTTCATTCTTCATTCTTCATTCTTCATTCTTCATTCTCTCCTTACTCCTCCTCGTCCTCGTCCCACCAGCCGTTCTGGCGTGAGAGCTGACTGCCACCGCTTGCGGGGTCGCCATATACGTCGCTGCCACTACCGGCCATCAGTTGTGTCTGTTGCTGTATCCTTACCACCTCTGTCTGAGGCTTCATATATTGCTTTTTCATAATCCTTTACTCCTTTACTACCTTTACTCCTTTATAAATATAGATTCCCTTCTTCGTGGGCTCACTGCTGAGACGACGACCACTAAGGTCGTACCAATCTCCGCACATTCCGGATTTTCCGGATATTCCGGATATTCCGGACATTCCGGTCGCTTCATCGCTGAATTCCACTGTCAGCTGTCGTGCTGCCGTGGGTGCGTCGTCGGCAGGCAGGCGCAGGTATGCACTGTTGGCTTTCAGCGTGTACTTGTCCTCGGCGAGCTCATACCAGTTGACGCTGTGGTTGCCGTTGGCAAGAATGAGGTGGGCATCGCCACTGAAGGTGAGCGTCCGGTCGAAGGTGATGTTGCTGTTCACCATGTACCAGCCGCCGACAAGCGATGTCTCAGAGCCGTCGAGCACCATCACGTTCACACCATCATTTTTGACATTAGACATTAAGGTAAGGAGAGAAGGAGTAAGGAGAGAAGGAGTAAGGAGAGAAGGAGAGAAGGAGTAAGGAGAGGAGGAATAAGGAGAGGAGGAATAAGGAGAGGAGGAATAAGGAGATAATGACACGGGTGAAAGTAAATGGGGATGTATTTCTTAATTTTGTCAGTATTTTAAGAATTGGACTGTTAAACGCAAAGCGGCGTTAACAGTAATGGCGGAAGTGTTAAATAGCGACAAATATTCGTGACAATCTGTCAGTTTATTAAACTTTGCGCTTAATTTTGCAGTCAGAAAAGCGAAACCCTCTCACGAGGGGAAGGAGTAAAAGGAGATAAGCCTCTCCCCCGCCCCCTCCCCAGATAGGGAGGGGAGGAATAAAGAAATAAACGGTAAACTGTAAACACAGCAAACAAATAAACAATAACATAAAACATAACTGACATGAACATGAAAAAGATTGTGAACATCGCAGTACCGACATCGTGTCTGGTAGCTGTTGTTTTCTCGGTAGCAGCATTAAACAAGACTACAGCCGCAACGCCTGAGCAGCAGGCTGTGACCGTATCGGCTCCGACGCCTGGCCAGCCCGTAGACCTGACTTACGCAGCGGAGAAGGCGCTGCCTGCCGTGGTGTACATTAAGAACACGCAGAACTCGAAGGTGCAAACCGTGGAGTACAGCGACCCGTTTGAGGACTTCTTCAGTGACCCGTTTGGCGGCTTCTTCGGTCGCGGACAGGGCAATGGCAACGGCCAGCGCCGTCAGCGCCAGGTGCAGACGCCGAAGCGCACGGCTGCCGGTAGTGGTGTCATCATCACGAGCGACGGCTACATCGTGACGAACAACCACGTGGTTGACGGTGCTGACGAACTGATAGTCACGCTGAACGACAATAAGGAATACTCGGCTCGTATCATTGGTGCTGACGCCACCACGGACCTGGCTCTTATCAAGATTGACGCCAAGAACCTGCCTGCCATACAGATAGCCAACTCGGACAACGTGAAAGTGGGCGAATGGGTGCTGGCCGTTGGTAACCCGCTGGGATTGAACAACACCGTGACCGCTGGTATCGTCTCGGCTAAGGCTCGCACCATGGGCCAGGGTGTGCAGTCGATGATTCAGACGGATGCAGCCATCAACCAGGGTAACTCGGGTGGCGCACTGGTGAACACCCGCGGTGAGCTCATCGGCATCAACGCCATGATCTACTCGCAGACAGGTTCAAATATCGGCTACGGATTCGCCATACCCACTACTATTATGAATAAGGTGGTTGACGACCTGAAGCAGTACGGCCATGTGCAGCGTGCCATGATCGGTATCCAGGGCAGCGACGTGAACGCCTATGTTGACAGCGAGAAGGAGAAGGGCAACGAGGTGGATCTCGGCACGATGGAGGGCATCTATATTGCCAAGTTGATAGAAGACGGCGCAGCCGAGGAGGCTGGTTTGAAGGTGGGCGACGTCATCACCCACATCGACGGCAAGAAGGTCAAGTCGTTCGGCGAGTTGCAGAACATCATCGCCCAGAAGCGTCCCGGCGACAAGATCAGCATCAACTACCTGCGCAAGAAGAAGGAGCAGAAGCTGACGTTGACGCTGAAGAACGAGCAGGGCAACACGAAGGTAGTAAAGAATGCCGACATCGACGTGCTAGGTGGACAGTTCCGTGCCATCACCGACCAGCAGAAAGAGCAGTTCAACATCGGCTACGGCCTGGAGGTGCTGAAGGTTAACGGTGGTAAGCTGAAGGATGCTGGAATGCCGAAGGGCTTCATCATCCAGCGCATCAACGACCAACCGGTGAAGAGCATCGAAGACCTGCAGACAATTGTCAAGGAATCGTCAACATCGAAGGCGCCTGTACTTTACATCCAAGGTATCTATACAACAGGCAAGAAGGGCTACTTCGCAGTACCTTTGGAGGATGAATAAAGAATAAGGAGGATAAAGGAAAAGGGTGGAAAAGTAAACTTTTTCACCTTTTTCTTTGGCTGTTTCGGTTTTTTGGGTTACCTTTGCACTGATACTAATAACTGAACAACCATGAGACAACTGAAAATAACCAAGTCGATAACCAACAGAGAGAGTGCCTCTCTGGATAAATACTTGCAGGAAATTGGCAAGGAGGAAATGATCTCGACAGAGGAAGAAGTGGAATTGGCACAACGCATCCGCAAAGGCGACAAAAGGGCGCTGGAGAAACTGACAAAGGCCAATCTGCGATTCGTTGTCAGCGTGGCTAAACAGTATCAGAACCAGGGACTCAGTCTGCCCGACCTCATCAACGAGGGTAACGTGGGACTCATCAAGGCCGCCGAGAAATTCGACGAGACACGTGGCTTCAAGTTTATATCCTACGCCGTGTGGTGGATTCGTCAGAGCATACTCCAGGCACTGGCCGACCAGAGCCGCATCGTGAGACTGCCCATGAACCAGTCGGGCGCGGTGAACAAGATAAACCGCGTGGTGAGCAAGTTCGAACAGGAGCACGAGCGCCGGCCTAACGCTGACGAGCTGTCGGAGGTCATCGACCTGCCCATGGAGAAAATCGATGAGGCAATGACATCCAACACCCACCATGTGTCAGTAGATGCGCCCTTTGCCGACGGCGACGACAACTCGCTGCTCGACATCATGATCAACGAGAACTCGCCGATGGCCGACAAGGAGCTGGTGAAAGAGTCGCTGAGAGCCGAAATAAACACCGCACTCCTATCGCTCAACGAACGCGAACGCAACGTGGTGGAGGCTTTCTTCGGCATCAATCAGCCGGAGCTGACACTCGAGGAGATCGGCGTGAAATACGGACTGACGCGCGAACGTGTACGCCAAATCAAGGAAAAGGCCATACGACGTCTGCGCAACTCGACAAAGAACAAAATGTTAAAGACATATTTAGGACAATGAAAATCATCAAATACATCATGCTGACCGCCACCATCATCGTGTCAGCACAATTCACATCAGTTCAGGCCAAGAACACTACCGTGCCGAAGATGTATATGTTCGGCTTTGCGGCATCGTTCAACGACAGCATCGTCCACTTCACCGACATACAGACCGTTGACAGCGTGTGGATAGACCAGAAGACGCAGTTCATGCTCGGCAGAGAGAACTACTCGTACCAGTTGCGCGACTATCTGGCAGACAAACTGCAGATGCCACACCGCACCTGTGTCGTCATCTACAACCAGGACCGCCAGAAGCTGGAGAAGGAGTTCCTGAAGATGAAGCGCATCTACACCACGGGCAAGAAGAAAGTGAAGAAAAAGGACAAGGACAATGACAACGTGAAGAGTAACAACGAGCTGCGCACGATATCGTCGGCAGAGTTCAAATTCAATGTCGTTGACATGAGCGGTGCTACAGATGAATAATCCGTGCAGACTCTTTCGTATTGCCGGCCACGTGGTCGGCATTTGCTTTTCTAAGTCGGAAAGCAACAGCATGGACTTGCTGCCTTCGTTCGCGCCATTCAGCATCGACACCACAGACCAGCAGCCCCTGCTGACACTCCACGTTGATGACACGCTACGACCGAGAGAAGACAAGAAACTGGTCAGAACGTTCGACACGGGTAACGGCGACACCGTGGTCTATCAGCTGACAGACGGCGGCTATCAGTTCATTATTCGCGACACGAGAGACCGCGACTGCTGTCTGCTCATCACCAATGCCGACTTCTCGGAGTGCCACTGTGCACTGAACGGCGACGCCATCATGCGCTCCTTCGGACTGAACGATGCACTGATGCTGGTCTATGCCTTTGCCGGCAGCCACCATCAGACACTGCTCATCCACGCCTCGTGCATTGCCTATCAGGGGCATGGTTATCCGTTCATTGCACAAAGCGGAACGGGCAAGAGCACACACTCCTCGCTCTGGATGAAGCACATTGAGGGAGCAGAGCTTCTAAACGACGACAACCCCATTCTGCGCATTATTGACGGCAAACCCTATATCTACGGTTCCCCATGGAGCGGCAAAACGCCGTGCTACCGCAATATGCACCGGCCGCTGGGTGCCGTGGTACAGATAGACCGGGCACCGGCAAACAGCATCGACCGATTAGGTCCCGTACAGGCATTGGCCTCGCTACTGCCTGCCTGCTCCTCGATGAAGTGGGACTCTACCATCTATAACAACTTGTGTGACACGCTGACGACACTTATCAGCACGACACCAATATACACACTGCATTGTCTGCCCGACGAGGCAGCCGCACGACTATGCCAGAAAACAATAGCACCGTAATCATCAAGCAACTGCCAAACGACGAGTTCCTGCCTCATGTGGTGGCACTCGTTGAAGAGGGGCACACCGTCACACTGCCACTCCGAGGACGCAGCATGCGCCCCTTCCTGGAGGACGGACGCGACAAAGCCCTGCTGGCTGCTCCTACTGACATCAATGTAGGCGATGCTGTGCTGGCAGAGATACAGCCCGGTCACTATGTGCTGCACCGTATCATAGAAATTATTGAGAAACAGGTGACACTACGCGGCGACGGCAACCTTGGTAACGAATACTGCCGGATAGAGGATATACGCGCCAAGGCCATCGCCTTCTACCGCAAGGGACGCACAAAGGCCGACAGCGTCACAGGACTGAAATGGCGCCTCTACTCGGCGATATGGACACGCCTCTACCCTATCCGGCGCTATCTGCTGTTCGCTCTTTATCCCCATTTTCCACGGAGGTGGAAAATGCGGAAATGAAGAATTAAGTATTAATCGAAAATATCAAAGATGAAACAGAAAAAAGGATTCAGATTGCGTAATATCTGCGGCGAACATGTCATCGTGGCAGAAGGTATCGAGAACATTGACTTCTCAAAGATTATCTCCATGAACGAGTCATCGGCCTATTTATGGGAGAAGGTCGAGGGTCGCGACTTCGAGGCCGAAGACCTCTGCAAGTTGCTGCTTGCGGAATATGAGGTGGATGAATTAACGGCGCTCATTGATGCGAAGGCCGTTATTAAACAATGGACTGAAGCGGGAATAATTGAGTAAAGAAAACATAACAAAATGAGGATGCGATTGCATCCTCATTTTGTTTTACTCTTATACCAGTCCCTTTCCGTGACACTGCTTGAACTTCTTTCCTGAACCGCAGGGACATGGATCGTTACGGCCAGGCAGTTTGTCCTTGATGACCGGTGCATGATTCTGCTGTGCACGGGTGTCTTGCTGAGCGGCAGCACGCTGGTTGGGGTCGCTGAGCTGTTCCTCGCCAATCTGCTGTTTTGACTCCGTGTACTGCTGGCGCTGGGTGTGCTGCTCGGGAGCAGCCTCCTGCACCTGTTGCATCTCAGGAATCTGAGCACGGGTAAGGATAGAGCAGATGCGGTTGTACATATCGTTGATCATCTCATCCCAAACCTTTGCACTCTCCAGTTTGAAGATGAGCAACGGGTCTTTCTGCTCGTAAGAAGCATTCTGGACCGAGTGGCGCAGTTCGTCCAACTTACGCAGGTTCTCCTTCCAAGATTCATCGATAAGGTGAAGCAGAATGGCTTTCTCAAACTCCTTGACAACGGTCTTCGATTCGCTTTCGTAAGCCTCCTTGAGGTTACAAGGAATGTTGTACATGCGGCGACCGTCGGTGATGGGCACCATGATACGCTCGTACATGTGGCCCTGCTGCTCGAAAACCTGAGTGATGATGGGCTGTGCCACCTCGCGGATGCGCTCTGTCTTACGGTTGAAGTTGCCGATGGCAGCCTGGAAGGCCGTCTCACAGAGCTGGTCGTGCTGCTGGTTGACAAACTCGTCCTCGCCGAAGGGCACCTCCATTGACAGGATGTGCAAGAATTCCTCCTTGCAACCGGCGAAGTCGTTGTTCTCGATGATATTGACAACACGGTCCCAGATGATGTTCGAGATATCCATACCGATACGCTCACCCATCAGGGCGTGGCGGCGCTTCTCATAGATGACGGTGCGCTGCTTGTTCATCACGTCGTCATACTCAATCAGGCGCTTACGGATGCCGAAGTTGTTCTCCTCGACCTTCTTCTGGGCGCGCTCGATGCTTCTTGAAATCATCGGGCTCTCAATCATCTCGCCTTCCTTAAAGCCGAGACGGTCCATCACCGAGGCAATACGCTCGGAAGCGAACAGACGCATCAGCTTATCCTCAAGCGAGACATAGAATACAGAAGAACCGGGGTCGCCCTGACGACCGGCACGACCACGCAACTGGCGGTCCACACGGCGGCTCTCGTGACGCTCAGTACCGATGATGGCGAGACCACCGGCAGCTTTCACCTCGGGTGACAGCTTGATATCGGTACCACGACCGGCCATGTTCGTAGCGATAGTCACGGCACCCTTGCCATTGCTGTCCTGCTGACCGGCGAGTGCCACGATGTCGGCCTCCTTCTGGTGCAACTTAGCGTTCAGCACCTGGTGAGGAATACCCTCGCGACGGCCTGTCTCAGGATTGACATACATATCGAGCATGCGGCTGAGCAACTCAGAGATTTCCACCGAAGTCGTACCAATCAGTGTAGGACGTCCGGCATTGCGCATCTTCACAATCTCCTCAATCACAGCCTTATACTTCTCGCGAGCGGTCTTATAGACACGATCGTCCTGGTCGTTACGAATCACAGGACGGTTCGTAGGAATCTCAACGACATCGAGCTTGTAGATATCCCAGAACTCACCTGCCTCGGTAGAAGCGGTACCGGTCATACCGGCCAGCTTGTGGTACATGCGGAAATAGTTCTGCAGGGTAATCGTAGCAAAGGTCTGCGTTGCGGCCTCGACCTTCACGTGCTCCTTGGCCTCTACAGCCTGATGCAGACCATCGCTCCAGCGACGGCCTTCCATGATACGGCCAGTCTGCTCATCGACAATCTTCACCTCGCCGTCAATGACCACATACTCGTCGTCCTTATTGAACATGCAGTATGCCTTCAGCAACTGCTGCAGAGTGTGAACACGCTCGGACTGCACAGCGTAGTGCTGCATCAGTTCGTCCTTCTTATCGACACGCTCCTGGTCGGTCAGTCCGGCTTCCACCTCAAGGGCAGAAAGCTGGGCAGTGATGTCGGGCAGCACGAAGAGCTCGGCATCGTTCACCTGATTAGCCAGCCACGCCGTACCCTTATCGGTCAGGTCGCAAGAATTCAGCTTCTCGTCAACGACAAAGTAGAGCGGTTCGATACACTCCGGCATGCGGCGGTTGTTGTTCTCCATATAAATCTCCTCGGTCTTCAGCATACCAGCCTTGATACCTTCCTCAGAGAGATATTTGATAAGCGGCTTATTCTTAGGCAGCGCCTTGTGCGAACGATAGAGCGAGAGGAAACCCTCGTCAAGCAGCTGCTGACCTTCCTTCTTCTGTCCGGCCTCCAGTAAGCGGTTGCCTTCAGAAATCTTCTGCTTGGCCTCTGCCAGATACTGCGTAGCGAGATTGCGCTGCACACCAACGAGTTTCTCAACCAGCGGCTGATACTCCTCAAACATCTGGTCGTCGCCCTTGGGCACAGGACCACTGATAATAAGAGGTGTACGGGCATCGTCAATCAACACAGAGTCAACCTCATCGACGATGGCGTAGTTATGGGCGCGCTGCACGAGGTCAGCAGGCGATGTGGCCATATTGTCGCGCAGATAGTCGAAACCGAACTCGTTGTTCGTACCGAAAGTGATGTCGGCCTGATAGGCACGACGGCGAGCCTCAGAGTTAGGCTGGTGCTTGTCAATACAGTCGACACTCAGACCATGGAACTCGTAGAGCGGTCCCATCCACTCGGAGTCACGCTTCGACAGATAGTCGTTCACCGTCACCACGTGAACACCATTGCCGGTAAGGGCATTCAGGAAGACAGGCAGCGTAGCCACCAGCGTCTTACCTTCACCCGTTGCCATCTCAGCAATCTTACCCTGATGGAGCACGGTACCACCGAACAACTGTACATCGTAGTGTACCATCTCCCACTTCAGGTCGTTACCACCGGCTGTCCAGTGGTTATGATAGATGGCCTTGTCGCCATCGATGGTGATAAAGTCCTTACGAGGATCGGCAGCCAGTTCGCGGTCGAAGTCGGTAGCCGTGACAACGGTCTCCTCGTTCTCAGCAAAGCGGCGAGCGGTTTCCTTGACAATGGCAAAGACCTCGAACATCACCTCGTCGAGAGCCTTCTCATAGACCTCCAGAGCTTCCTTCTCCAGCTTGTCTATTTGTGTGAAGATAGGTTCACGCTCGTCAATAGGCGTCTGCTCAATGGTAGCCTTCAGTTCATCAATCTTTGCTTTCTGCTCTTTGGCAGACTCCTGCACCTGCTGCTGGATAGCCTTAGTACGGGCACGCAGCTCGTCGTTCGACAAAGCCTGGACCTGCGCCGTGAATGATTTGGCCTTCTCAACCAGTGGCTGAATGGCCTTCATGTCGCGTGTTGACTTGTCGCCGAACAACGATTTCAAAATACTGTTGAAATTCATATTATTGTTTTTATTATTTTCTGATTATTAACTTAACTTTCGCAAGCTCTACTTGCCTTGTTCCCTCCTTCTTAGAACAGCGGTTCTGCCATACAGGCATTCGGAGCGCGAATGCGGATGCTCCTGGCGATGGTCGGCGCAATGCGGTCCACCGTCACGTGTTCAGGAATGGTATCGGGCTCGATACCAGCACCATAGAAAATTATCGGGAATTGTATGAATGAAGCCCGTTGCAGCTGCGTCTGCTGGGTATCCTCATTCTGGAGTTTCCAGCCTGGCGACACCTCTATCAGCACATCGCCACAACGCTCAGGATGATAGCCTGCACGGATTTTCTGTGTCAGTTCGCTTGTTGATGTCAGCAATTGCAAACCAGTATAGACATTGCGTACACCCGACAACTGCGACAGGAACTCCTGGGCACGCTGGCCGGCATCGGTCAACGAGACACGCTTCGACTCCAACAGCTTATGGTTGAGGAACAACTGACTGCCGAAACAGGTCTCCACCCAACGGCCTTGTCCCCAGATAGCGCCGAAATACATGTTTAGCAGGTTCGATGTGCGATTCATGTAGAACGTACCAGTGGGAATGCGGTACTGGTCGTAGGCGGAACTCTCCGTATCACTGTAGCCCGTCGAGGTAACGACAAACATTACATGCTCGGCACCAAGACGCTGCTCAATAGTGGAAATAAGTCGTGCCAGTTCGCGATCCAGTCGCATATAGGTGTCCTGCAACTCCAACTGACACTCTGACATAGCCATGTGGTCGAAAGTGCCGGCATAGTACGTCAGCGACAGCAAATCGGTCACGCGGTCGTAGCCCATAGTGGCCTGCGTTATCAGATGCTGTGCCAAATCGGTCACATACTGATTGACAATGCCCGATGCCTTCAGCTGACTGAAACGGCGGTTGCCGCTGAACTTATGCTTAAAGGCTTTCTGCTCTGCAGCAGCATGTTGGAAATAGTTGAAAGAGCCCGACAGTTCAACAACAGGCTCCCATTGCAGCTGTTTCTCGTTGGTCTTCGGAGCATGTAACTCATTGAAAGAAAGCAACCATGGATGCTGTTCCTTAGAGTAATACTGCGATGTTTTCCAGCTGCCGTTTGTATCATCAATCCAGAAAGCGGCATCGGCAGCATGACCTCCGCTCATGATGGCTGCATCGGCTGTCGGAGCAATGGCATAGACCTTTGCCTTACCCTCTGTCGAGACTTTCAGTTCGTCGCCCAACGTCGATGTTGACAGATTGTCAGCCGTCTGGTTATCGCCAACAGCCATAACGGGGCGTAGCGTCTCACGATTGAGCCAGCGTTCGCCTACTATACTATGATAATAAGGTGTGACGCCCGTTGACAATGTGGCAATGGCCGAAGAACGGTCTATCGGGCTGAAAGGATAGCTGACATGAGTGAATACCCTACCCTGACGCATCAGCTTCTTGAAGCCGTCCTGCCCATACAATGGAGCGAAGGCCTCCAGATAGTCTGCACGCAACTGGTCAATGGTCACGGTGACCACCAATCGCGGAGCATATTGTATGGTGCTCTGTGCCAGCGACTCGGGCGTGACACCGAGCAGGGCAAGCAGGGTAATATATAGGTACTTATTTCTCACGTCGTAAATGTATCAAGAATCTTGTTAGCAAACATAATGCCAAAAACGTCGTCAATACGGCGTAGCACTGGAAGAAGCCTCCCACCAGGAGTAGCATTAGCATCACCGGCAACACGGTCCAATAGCGTGTATGACGGCGACGCACCACCGACGGCAGGAAGAAGAGGTGTGCAGGATTCAGCAGCAGCACTTGCAGATTAGTCGTCGTACAAGGGTGCTGCGAGAACAGCATGACAAACAACACGCAACCAGCGAGGCCAGTCAGCGTCATGAGCGTAGCGTCCCACAATACATAGACGCGACGTCGCTTCCACTCAACGGCGAACACGAGCAACGATACCACGAGGAAGGCAACGCCCACCTCTATCGGCGATAGCACGAAGTCGGGCTCTATCATTTGGACTCCTGGCTCGACAACCATTCGACGGCTCTTAACCAAAGGACGCCAGCTGCCATCGTTGCCACGTATCTGTGCATGGTCGAAATCGTATTGCAGATTCTCAGGCAGGAACTCCTGCTCCTCACGCGTCGTCTTCAAATCGGCACGTACACCGAGCAGCAGGTCATTGCCTTCGGTAGCCCAGTCGTGGCGACTCGTCTTCTGACGAATCATCTCACGGAATGTCGGCTTATAATCCTGGCGCTGCTCATACTCTACTTTTCCGTCAAGACAGCGTTCAATCATGTCGCGAGGACGTGTTGAACAGTTGTCGTAGAAGTAGTTATAGCGATAGACGCGGTTCTCGGGTTTATAATTGTCGGCCAACAGCTTCTGCAAGCTCGACTTCTCGGCCGATGTGAGGTTCAGCACCTGCTCCGACACCATAGCGCCCCAGCGGCGATAATACTCGGAAAAAGGTTTCAGCTCTGTCACGCCCAGCTCGTAGTCTGTGAGTCCGAAGACAAAACGTGCCACAAAAAAGGGTTTATGGAAGTTGAAGATACCCCAGTTGAAAGCCAGGTCTTCGCCCGTGTGCAGGTCGTGCCAGCGAAGGGCTGTATGACCATAGAGACTATACACTTCTTCATGAGGTGCACACGTCAGCAGGCTCACTTCGACAGAGTCGAAGTACGCCACTCCTACTATCTTCGGCTGCTCAGCCCGTACGGCAACAGACAAGAGCAGGACCAGCAACAGGTGCATCAATCGTTTCACAGCTTGCAAAGGTACGATTTTTTTTTCATTTAGCCAAGAATAAGCCGATAAAACGTTTGGCACGTTTTTTGCAGATAGCCCGACAGTACAATTTATCAAGTCAAATATAAATATATAATAAGGTATATGCAAAAAGGTAACATCGGGGTTACAACTGAGAACATCTTCCCCGTCATTAAAAAGTTTCTCTATAGCGATCACGAGATTTTCCTCCGCGAGATGGTGTCAAACGCTGTCGACGCTACGCAGAAGATGAAGACACTTGCCGAGAAGGGCGAGTTCAAGGGTGAGTTGGGCAACCTCACCGTCAGCGTCAACTTCGATGCCGACAAGGGTACCATCACCATCAGCGACCGCGGTATCGGTATGACAGAGGAGGAGATTGACAAGTACATCAACCAGATTGCCTTCTCAGGCGTCACCGACTTCCTGGAGAAATACAAGGATAATGCCAACAACATCATCGGCCACTTCGGACTGGGCTTCTACTCCTCGTTCATGGTTGCCAAGAAGGTGGAGATTATTACCAAGTCGTGGAAGGAAGGCTCGAAGGCTGTGAAATGGAGCTGCGACGGCAGCCCAGCCTACGAGATTGACGACGCTAAGCGCGAGGACCGTGGTTCGGACATCATCCTCTATGTTGATGACGACTGCAAGGAGTTCCTCGACAGACAGAAGCTCGAGGGTCTGCTCAACAAGTACTGCAAGTTCCTGCCCGTGCCCGTTGCCTTCGGCAAGAAGCAGGAGTGGTCGAGCGATGAGAAGAAGATGGTGGACACTGCTGAGGATAACATCATCAACAACGTAGAGCCGCTGTGGACGAAAGCTCCTTCAACGCTGAAGGACGAGGACTACAAATCGTTCTACCGCACGCTCTACCCCATGAGCGACGAGCCGCTGTTTTGGATTCATCTGAACGTGGACTACCCTTTCAACCTCACGGGTATCCTGTACTTCCCGAAAATCAAGTCGAACATTGAGCTGCAGAAGAACAAGATCCAGCTCTACTGCAACCAGGTCTTCGTGACCGACCAAGTGGAGGGCATCGTGCCTGAGTTCCTGACGCTACTGCACGGTGTCATCGACTCGCCCGATATTCCTCTGAACGTTTCTCGCAGCTATCTGCAGAGCGACCGCGAGGTAAAGAAGATTTCTACCTACATCACCAAGAAAGTAAGCGACCGCCTGAAGGCTATCTTCAACGAGGACCGCAAGCAGTACGAGGAGAAGTGGGACAACCTGAAAATTTTCATCAACTACGGCATTCTCTCGGAGGAGGGATTCTATGACCGCGCCAAGGACTTTGCTCTCTTCAAGGACACCGAGGACAAGTACTTCACCTTCGACGAGTACAAAACGCTCATCGAGGCTTCGCAGAAGGATAAGGACGATAACCTGATTTATCTCTACGCCACCGATAAGGACGAGCAGTATTCTTACATCAAGGCTGCCCAGGACAAGGGCTACAGCGTGCTGCTGCTTGACGGTCAGCTCGATGTTCCCACCATCCAGACGTTGGAGCAGAAGTTCGAGAAGAGCCGTTTTACGCGTGTGGATTCCGATACTATCGACCACCTCATTCGCAAGGCCGATGAAGCAAAGAACACTCTGCCCGAGGATCAGCGTGACAATTTGTCAGCCGTCTTCAAGTCGCAGGTTCCCAAGACCGACAAGGCTGAGTACATGGTGACGGTCGAGGCTCTTGGTGAGGAGCAGCGTCCTGTGGTCATCACGCAGAACGAGTGGATGCGCCGTATGAAGGAGATGAGCCGCTTCCAGCAGGGTATGGGCTTCTATGGTCAGATGCCCGATGCTTACAATCTGGTGCTGAACAGCGACCACCGTCTTATCAAGGAGGTACTCAACGACGCTCAGGCCCAGCTAGCAGAACAACTGAAGCCCATTGAGGGTGAGATTAAGGGGCAGGAGGCTCGTCTGGCTGCGCTGAACCAGCAGACGGATAAGAAAAAGCCCGAGGAAATCACTCAGGAGGAGAAAGACGACAAGGCCAATACGCAGAAGGCTATTGACGAACAGAAAGCCAAGAAGGAGCAGCTCATCAGCGACTATGCTGCCAAGAACGACGTTGTTCATCAGCTTATCGACTTGGCTCTGCTTCAGAACGGTATGCTCAAAGGCGAAGCACTCGACAAGTTCCTGCAGCGTAGCGTGGAGCTTATCAAATAATCAAATAATCAAGACTCTTATACCATTCTAATCAAGACTCTGCCCGCTGTACAGCTTCTCTGCACGGTGGGCAGAATTTTTACTCTCCTGACTCATAATCTTATCAGCAGTTCTTTCCTCGGGGATGTCGGGCACCTGCATATAGGTACCAATGCTTTTCCCCACTTCTTCCATTTCGGGGTCAATCTCTGGTTCCATCAATTCGGGTTCCGGTGTGTCCTCGATAGGTTCTGCCGCTTCTGCCTGTGCTCCTTGAGTGGTATCGGTAGAGTCAGCTGCATTTTTCAAAGAGTCCTCGACAACGAAGGTGAAATCAGCATTGTGATTATGCCGACATGTGGTTGTCGTCAGCGCCAACGCCAGTGGTGCCAAGACAGGAATCAGGTAATACTTTTTCTTCATAAGGCTAATGTTTATAGTTCTTTTCGCGACAAAATGCTATGTTAGCACTTGTGGCTTTGGTTATGGTTCTTTCTGAAAGAGAAAAGGAGGCAGGCTCTTTTTGTGGCCTGCCTCCTTATTGCGAGTAGTGTTGTTACTTTGATTACTCTTCGACGGCGGCCTGGGCGGCGGCGAGGCGCGCAATGGGCACACGGAACGGAGAGCAAGATGCGTAGTTCATGCCAATCTTTGCGCAGAACTTCACAGAGCTGGGCTCACCACCGTGCTCACCGCAGATACCGCAGCGCAGCTCGGGACGAACCTCGCGACCGTTCTTGACGGCATACTTGATGAGCTTGCCGACACCTGTCTGGTCGAGTACCTGGAACGGGTCAACCTTCAGGATCTTCTTGTCAAGGTATACAGGCAGGAACGAAGCAATATCGTCGCGGCTATAACCGAAGGTCATCTGCGTGAGGTCGTTCGTACCGAATGAGAAGTACTGAGCCTCGGTGGCAATCAGGTCGGCGGTCAGGGCAGCACGAGGAATCTCAATCATCGTACCGATCTCGAACTCAACCTCAAGTCCATACTCGGCGAATACTTCCTTGGCAGCGTACTGGATGACTTCCTTCTGCTGCTTCAGCTCGTGGATGGTACCAATCAGAGGAACCATGATCTCGGGCATCGGGTTCTTGCCTTCCTTCTTCAGCTCGCAGGCTGCACTCAAGATAGCCTTGGTCTGCATGGCTGTGATTTCGGGGAAGGTGATGCCCAGACGGCAACCGCGGTGACCCAGCATCGGGTTGTTCTCAGCAAGGCTGGCAACACGGCGCTGGATGGTGTCGAGCGATACGCCCATCTCCTTGGCCATGATCTCCTGACCGGCCAGATCGTGGGGAACGAACTCGTGGAGAGGGGGATCGAGCAGGCGGATGTTGACGGGCAGTCCGTCCATAGCCTCGAGGATACCCTTGAAGTCAGCCTTCTGGTAGGGCAGCAGCTTGGCCAGAGCCTTCTCGCGTCCGGCAACGCTGTCGCTCAGAATCATCTCGCGCATGGCGATGATCTTCTTATCCTCGAAGAACATGTGCTCGGTACGTGTCAGACCGATACCCTTGGCACCGAAGGCGCGAGCCACCTGTGCATCGTGGGGAGTATCAGCATTGGTGCGAACCTGCAGCTTGGTGTACTTGTCGCAGAGGTCCATGAGCTCCTTGAAGTCGCCGCTCAGCTCGGCAGCCTTTGTGGGCACCTCGCCAGCGTAGACCTGACCGGTAGTACCGTTCAGAGAGATGTAGTCGCCCTCCTTATATACAACGCCGTCGATCTCGACAGTCTTGTTCACGTAGCTAACGTTCAGCGAACCAACGCCCGAAACGCAGCACTTACCCATGCCACGAGCCACAACGGCAGCGTGAGAGGTCATACCGCCACGAGCAGTCAGGATGCCCTCAGCAGCAGCCATACCGGCGAGGTCTTCGGGAGATGTCTCGATACGAACGAGTACAACCTTGTGGCCGTCCTCGTGCCAAGCCTTGGCGTCGTCAGCGTGGAACACGATCTGACCGCAGGCGGCACCAGGGCTGGCGGGCAGACCCTGTGCGATGACCTTGGCAGAAGCCAGGGCCTTCTTATCGAATACGGGGTGCAGCAGCTCGTCGAGCTTCTGGGGCTCGCAGCGCTGGATGGCGGTCTTCTCGTCAATCTTACCCTCGTGCAGCAGGTCGATGGCAATCTTCACCATGGCAGCGCCGGTGCGCTTACCGTTACGTGTCTGGAGGAACCAGAGCTTGCCCTCCTGTACGGTGAACTCCATATCCTGCATGTCACGGTAGTGCTCCTCGAGCTTCTCCTGAATACCGTTCAACTGCTGGTAGATCTCAGGCATGGCCTCCTCCATAGAGGGGTACTTAGCAACGCGCTCCTCCTCAGAGATACCGGCGCGCTCAGCCCAGCGCTGAGAACCAATCTTCGTAATCTGCTGCGGTGTGCGGATACCAGCCACAACGTCCTCGCCCTGGGCATTAACCAGGTACTCACCGTTGAACAGGTTCTCACCGTTGGCAGCGTCGCGGCTGAAGCAAACGCCGGTAGCCGAGGTATCGCCCATGTTACCAAACACCATGGCCATGACGCTGACAGCCGTACCCCACTCGTCGGGGATACCTTCCATCTTACGATAGAGGATGGCACGCTCGTTCATCCAGCTGCGGAACACAGCGCAGATAGCGCCCCAGAGCTGCTCGATAGGATCGTTGGGGAAGTCCTTGCCGGTGCGCTCCTTGATGGCAGCCTTGAACAGCACGACCAGCTTCTTCAGGTCCTCAACCGAGAGGTCCTTGTCGAGAACGACACCGCTCTCTTTCTTCACCTTCTCAATGATTTCCTCAAACGGATCGATGTCGGTCTTGTTCACGGGCTTCATCTCGAGCACCACGTCACCGTACATCTGCACGAAGCGGCGATATGAGTCGTACACGAAGTGGGGGTTGTTGGTCTTCTTGGCCATACCCTCAGCAACCTCGTCGTTCAGACCAAGGTTCAGGATGGTGTCCATCATGCCGGGCATAGAAGCGCGGGCACCAGAGCGGACAGAAACCAACAGGGGGTTGGCGGCATCACCGAACTTGCAGTTCATCAAGTCCTCGATATGCTTTACGGCTGCCATTACATCGTCATTCAACAGCTCCATAATCTTCTGCTGACCTACCTGATAGTACTCATTACAGCAGTCGGTAGTGATTGTGAAACCTGGAGGAACGGGAACACCGATATGGTTCATCTCGGCAAGGTTAGCACCCTTACCGCCCAGTTCCTCACGCATTTTTGCATTACCTTCGGCCTTTCCATTACCGAAGAGGTAAACTCTTTTTTGGCTCATACGTAGTGTTTATATTAATTATAAAAAATAGTTAATTGACTCACGATTGCGCAAAGTTACGAAATTCTCTGCATTTGACCAAAGAAAACGGCGAAAAATTCGTTCGAAATCGCGTTTCTTCACACTTTTTGGGAAATCGTCCCTACTCTTCCATCAACTTACGGTATCGCGCCCGCTTGGGCTCGTCGAGTCCTAGGCGCTGGGCCTTGTTGGCCTCGTATTCCGAATAGTTGCCTTCGAAGTAGAAGACACTACCTTCTCTCTCGAACGCAAGTATGTGGGTACAGATACGGTCGAGGAACCAGCGGTCGTGGCTGATGATGACGGCGCAGCCGGCAAAGGCTTCAAGGCCTTCCTCTAGTGCACGTAACGTGTTGACGTCTATATCGTTAGTAGGCTCGTCTAAAAGTAATACATTACCCTCCTGCTTCAGGGCTATGGCCAGGTGCAGTCGGTTACGCTCACCGCCCGAGAGGACGGCGCACTTCTTCTCCTGATCGGCACCGTTGAAGTTGAAGCGACTTAGGTAGCCGCGCACGTTGACGTCCTTGCCGCCCATGCGGATGGTCTCGTTACCCTGACTGACTACCTGATAGACAGTCTTCTCGGGGTCGATGTCCTTGTGCTGCTGGTCGACGTAGGACAGCTTCACCGTCTCGCCCACCGAGAAAGAACCTGCATCGGCCTGCTCCAGTCCCATGATGAGTCGGAAGAGCGTGGTCTTGCCGGCGCCGTTGGGGCCAATGACGCCCACGATACCGTTAGGCGGCAGCACGAAGTTCAGGTCGGTGAACAACTGCTTCTCGGGGTACGACTTCGCCACGTGCTCGGCCTCGATGACCTTGTTACCCAGGCGTGGACCGTTGGGGATGAAGATTTCGAGCTTCTCCTCCTTCTGCTTCTGCTCTTCGTTCAGCATCTTGTCGTAGGAGTTCAGACGGGCCTTACCCTTGGCGTGGCGGGCCTTGGGTGCCATGCGCACCCACTCGAGCTCGCGCTCCAGCGTCTTGCGGCGCTTCGATGCGGTCTTCTCTTCGAGAGCCAGTCGCTGCGACTTCTGCTCCAGCCACGAGGAGTAGTTGCCTTTCCAGGGGATGCCCTCGCCGCGGTCGAGCTCAAGAATCCACTCGGCCACGTCGTCGAGGAAGTATCGGTCGTGGGTGACGGCGATGACCGTGCCCTCATACTGCTGGAGATGCTGCTCCAGCCAGTCGATGCTCTCGGCGTCGAGATGGTTGGTGGGCTCGTCGAGCAGCAGCACGTCGGGCTTCTGCAACAACAGGCGGCACAGGGCCACTCGGCGGCGCTCGCCGCCCGAGAGGTTCTTCACCGACCAGTCGCCGGGCGGGCAGTTCAGGGCGGCCATGGCGCGGTCCAGCTTCGAGTCCATGTTCCACGCATCGGTAGCGTCGATAATGTCCTGCAGCTCGGCCTGGCGCTGCATGAGCTTGTCCATCTTGTCGGCATCCTCGTAGTACTCGGGCAGTCCGAACTTGATGTTAATGTCGTCGTACTCCTTCAGCGCATCATAGACGTGCTGCACGCCCTCCATGACGTTCTCCTTCACCGTTTTCTCCTCATTCAGGGGCGGGTCCTGCGGCAGGTAGTCCACCGTGTAGCCGGGGCTCCACACCACCTGGCCCTGGAACTGCTCGTCCAGTCCGGCAATGATCTTCATGAGCGTCGACTTACCGGCGCCGTTCAGACCGATGATGCCAATCTTCGCCCCGTAGAAGAACGATAGGTAGATGTTCTTCAGTACCTGCTTCTGGTTCTGCTGGATGGTCTTGCTCACGCCAACCATCGAGAATATGATTTTCTTGTCGTCTACTGTTGCCATTGCCTGTCGGTTAGATAAGTGAGAAGGCTACGTCCATCATGTGGGTGAACGTGTTCTGGCGCTCCTCGGCCGTCGTCACCTCGCCCGTCAGGATGTGGTCCGACACGGTCAGAATGACCAGCGCACGCTTGCCGGCACGGGCAGCGTTCATGTAGAGCGCCGATGCCTCCATCTCCACAGCCAGCACACCCATCGACATCCACTTGTCGTTGTGGGGGTTGTCCGAGTAGAACGTGTCCGACGACAGCACGTTGCCCACCTTGTACTTATACCCCAGTCGCTCGCAGGCCTCCACGGCACCGCGCACCAGCCCGAAGTCGGCAATCGGCGCAAACGTGCCCGGCAGCTCGTACTGTGCACCGTAGTTGGAGTTCGTGCATGCACCCTGAGCCACCACCAGGTCGCCCACGTGCAGGTCCATGTTGATGGAGCCTGCCGAACCCACGCGGATAATCGTCTTCACGTCGTAGAAGTTGTAGAGCTCGTATGTGTAGATGCCGATGCTCGGGATGCCCATGCCGTGGCCCATCACCGAGACGCGCTTGCCCTTATACGTACCCGTAAATCCGAGCATTCCGCGTACATTATTAAATTGGATGGGATTTTCCAGAAAATTCTCAGCCATGAACTTGGCGCGCAGCGGGTCGCCCGCCATGATGACAGTCTCGGCGATTTCGCCTAACTGAGCCCCGATGTGGGGAGTTGGAGTCTTTGCCATAATATTAACGTTTGGTTAGTGTGGTGCAAAAATACAAAAAAAACTTGGAAGTCCCGCATTTTTTATATAATTTTGCAGAAACTATCATTAAAATCCCGAAAATCATGGTTAAGCACATCATTCTCTGGACTCTGAATCCAGAACTCTCGGAAGCCGAGAAGAGCGCCGTCAAGGCTGGTATCAAGGAAGGACTCGAAGGCCTTGTGGGCAAGGTGCCCGG
>Ga0310696_10003057_pt1 | contig 21281 bp, 1 predicted proteins | sample AusTroGonzalo_MG_4_FD_203885 | JGI IMG/M metagenome (GOLD analysis project Ga0310696, IMG submission 203885) | Bovine rumen microbial communities from tropical cattle in Woodstock, Queensland, Australia - Gonzalo_02 (v2) (version 2) | ecosystem: Host-associated > Mammals > Digestive system >... | reverse complement strand
GCTCATGGTGTGGGTGCTTTGGGCAAGGGTGTTGCAGGAAAGGTCGGCGGTGTTTTCAATGAGGCTACCAAACTTTACGATGCTGCAAAGTCCTCTGGGGTGGCAAATGCCATAATGAAGTATGCAACTCCCGGTGTTTCCTCCGCACTCAATGCCATTCCTATTTCTGTAGGCTATGCGAAGGGCAGTTATGACGAGGTACTCCGTCAGTCTATGGAGCGACTGAACTATCTTGCTGAACAGGATAGTATGAACAAAACACAAGACTTGGATGCACGGATAAAGGGAAGTCTTGAGTTTGTTCCGGGATATGGGTTCTTTGTCAAGGGAAACGCTACCCCCAATGATGGTGAGACCAGACAACAAGGAGAAGATGTGGAGGCCCATCAGATGGCTGCTGCCCTTAATGATTGGCTCCAGAGAAACTACGGTGAGGGCAATATCACCAAGGATGCCGGCGATGAGGCTCTTGCCAACTATATGGACTTCCGCAGGAATCAGTATCTCAACGAGTATAAGAACGGGGATGTTTATAGCAGGCTTCTTGATGCGGCCAGAAGGTCTGCGGCCAGTGCTTATGAACGGAATGCCACGATTGAGTGGCTCCGTATGTGTGGAGTGAACTACCTGTTCAAACAGTGGCAACAGGATAAGTCTGTCCGTGCGGCCATGAACTCCAACTATCCTAACCTTGATGCTGTTGACAGGGCTGGAAGGCTTACTGCCACAGGTAAAATACTTGGCATGGAAGTAAGTCCAAAACTGGCCCGCTTTGCCCAGCCTGCAAAGAGTCTCTGGGGTGGTTTTGAATCCAACTATATGGATGATGTAACCGCCGCCTATGCGAAGGGTTTCTCTCTTGGACGGTGGAATGATTATGTGGATAGGGTTCTTATGGACCCTGACAATGCGGCCATTACAATGTCTTGGACTGCTGGTTTTGTGAATGCCATTGCAAGTGCCGAAGATATGTTTGCAGACAAGCAGGCTTGGTACGACGGGTTTATCGGAGCCCTCGGAAGTGGTGAAATGATTGCTCCGGGTGTTGCTGCACGGGCCCTTGTGTCAAAGTCTGCCAGAAACGGCTGGTCCGCCAAGAACAACTACAGTCAGTATGACCTTGGAAAACTGGCCAGTAAGTATGGCCTTTCCTTGGAGGAATACATAGCGGGTGACTTTGAGGAATCCTTCAGACGGAGGAATCCCCAACTCAGTGATGCCAAAATAAAGGAACTCGCTGACAAGGCACGGGCTGAAGATGGACTTCAGGCTGCTGTATCTGACGGCAGAATCCGTAGACTCTCTATGGGTGAGAAGATTGACCGGTTCATTTACAATCCCCTCCTTCGTCAGTATAGTGAATCCGCTGAGAGGGAAAGGCAGTATCAAGACCTTATTGATGCCGGCAATGTGGGCATTGCCAATGCGAAAGAGGCCATTGAGGATATGTTCCGTGTGGTCTATCATACCAACGATAGGGCTGTTGCCAACAAGAGCCAGAGTACACTCCGGGCCAAGGAAGCCAAGGCTGAAGGTGCCTATGGTATTGCCAGCCTCTTCTCAAAGTGGCAGGCTGACCCGATTATGTCCCAGTCTTCCTTTGTACAGGAGGCTTGGGCAAAACTGGAAGACCAAGCGAGAGACAAATATAATGTCACGCAGGAAGACATAGATGACTTCTATTCTGCCGCTGAGAACAAGAGTGAGGCTGGACGGCCTGATGCTGAAGACTTTGCAAGGGAGAGAATACATAACAATGCCCAGCAAATCATCCGGATGAAGGAGGCTCAGGACGAGACTTTGAACCGTCTGAAGAACTCCAAACAATACAGGGTGGTCGCCAATCATAATGCTGAGAGGTATGTAGCGGAGCAACTTGCCTATAACAACGGGATGCTGAACAACCGTACTGAAAGAAAGTCCCAGATGGAGAAAGAATTGAACCTTTCTCCCTATGGGAACTTCAGTCCTGTTGCAGCCTATGGTTCTATGGCTGGCGTAGAGTCTGCCATTGCTGACCTTCAGGAAAGGATTGACAAGACAGATGCTGCCATTGAAAGGTCTGAAAAACTTCTTGAGAAGCCCAACAAGAAGGCTTCCTCCAGTATGAGGAAACTTCAGTCCCAATCCCTCAGGCTCCAGATTCAGGAACTTGAACGGCAGAAGGATGACCTCAGGTCACAGTTACGGGTTGCAAAGGATGTGCAGGATGCTGACATGTCCGTAGTTCTTACCGCCGAGGACATTCTCAACCTCAATCCTGAACTGCGGGCGAAGATGCTCAACGACAACAATTCCTCCCTTTACTCTGCCGAACAGAAGAAGAGCATTGAGGAGGCAAAGCGGATTCTCAAGCAGAGAGACCCCGATGCCCTTGAAAAGGTTGAGGACATTTCCAAACTTCAGCAGATGATTGACGATACCAAGGTGTCCTCCGAGATAATGGAAGACAACCTTGAGGCGGCTGCTGATTACTTTGAATACAAGGGTAGGCTCCGTGCAGAAATGATTCAAAATTCCCTTGCCAATGTGCATTACAGGGAAACTGCATCCCGTATGGAGAAGGCCGCTGATACTGACGAAAGGCTCAGATGGGCCAAGACCCTTTCCTCCAAGGAGGTGGAAAAATATATCTCCGACCATCCCAATCAGGATACTGATGTCCTCAGGAACATTCAGAAGGTGGTTGAGGCTGCTGAGGATGTGGACCAAGCAGTCATCGAACTTGCCATTGAAAAGATGGCTGAGATAAATGAGAGAGTCCGTTCTGATGGGAAAGCCGACACCCCTGAGGATGTGCAGGCCAAGAAGACTGAACGGGACCTCTTTACCAAGACTCTTGAAGAGGTACGGAAGGACATCAATGACAATGCGGTGCTTTCCGATGACATTCAGGAAGATGCTGCTGTTGTCAATCGGATAAGCGAGATGGCCAATCAGCAGACAGACCCTGTTGTCAAGGGTGTCTATGACTCCATCCTTGAAAAGTTGGAGAGAAAGAACTCCACCCGTTCAGCCACTGTACGGCAGACAACTGATGTTGCCAAGCAACAGGAGGCCCAACGCAAACAGAATGCCTACAATGCTAACGGAGAAAACTTCGGCTGGCCCGGATATGTAGTAGGTGATACTGTCTACCATAAAGACGGCAGACAAGGCAAAGTGAGCAGTTTCGTAGCCCCTCCGCAAGGTGAGGCCGTTGGTTCCATGAAGGTTGCTTGGAACGGGCAGACTGGCTATATTGTCTATACGGAAAGGGATAAGGATTCCATTTCCAAGGACGAGAACATTGTCAACCCTCAGACCAAGGCCAAGACCGCTGATGACATCAAGAAGGAACTCAACCTTCAGGCTCTCAACGGGATTAGGAAGATTGTCAATGCTGATTTCAACATGGACAAACTTGATGGCGTTGTAGAGTACAAGGTGGCTGTCAGAGATGGTGCTGATGTGGTTGCCGAGAATGAGAACATAGTCAATCAGGCCATTCGTGAACTCAGGGAAGAGGGGGTCAACTACGAACAGTATATGGTGGAACCCCAGACCAATGGTTTCCCTGAGGAGGTTGTTGGAGATGAGGCTGCGTCTTGGACTCCTGACGGAGGCCTGCTTGTCCCCACTGAACAACAGCAACTCGAACAGGCCGTTGCCCTTACTGAAACCCCCGCTATGGAGGCTCAAGACGGGTTTGCCCTTGATAAAGAAAATGAGAACAGGTATTCAAAGGCCTACCGGCAAGAGCCCGGTCTTATGGAAGGCAACAACTTCTATGAGTATGTAGTCAACACTCTGAAGAATCTGGGCATCATTGAAAGACGCAAGGCCAGAGAGAAAGGCGACACCCTTGACAAGTTCTTCCAATGGCTTGACAATAAGGGCATCCAACTTCAGGAGATTATTGACCGTGAACTCAGCCAACTCTATCGGGCCAATCCAAACCTTGAAATAAAGTTTGCCATTTCGAGAGACCCTCTCACTTCCCAACAGGTGCTTGAAGTGATTGAGTTTACACCTGAGGTGGAGAAGATTCACGACAAGAGCCTCGGCGGTGTCATCACTATGAAGGATGGTGAGGAGGAAAAGAGATACCTTCTTGTCGGTACAGTCTACAGCCACACTCCTGGGATGTCGGACTACAACAGAATAGGCAATGTCCTGAAATTTGGTGAGGGCAAGCAATACCTTGATTCCCACCCGGACGAGGAGTTCTATGTCAGCCCCAATATGCACACCAAGATTGCCAAGATGGATGCTGGCCGTTTGGTTAAGATGCAAAGGGGTGAGAGTGCCGCTGAATACAGGACTCTCAGCGAGTTGATGGATGACCCTATAAGAAATCCTAACGGTCTCAGCCTTGATGAAGCCATCTTGGGTATCATGTATGACCATAAATGGTTTGTGGCCAACAGAACTGTGCCCAACATGTTCCCTCCCGGAAAGAGTGATGCCACTCTGGGCCGTGTGTTCCTGATGATGCCTGCTGCCAATGGGAACTATATTCCTGTGGCCCTCAAGACCGACATGACCCTCAATTCACCTGACCTTGTGGAGGGAAGGCTGACCGCCAACATTGACAAGTACATCAGACAGTTGGCTTCTCCGGAGTTGGAGGCGAGAAAGGATGCTTTGAAGAACCTCGGCAGATACTTGCAGTTTGACAGTGAGAACGGCAAGGTTGTCAATGGTTTCCTCGTGGGCACTGAAACCTCCAATAACATCACTTTGGTTCTCAACGGACTGGAGGTTGGACACTGGAATATTGAAGGCATTGATATGATGAACTTCATCAATACCGTGAAGAGTTCCCCCTTCAGAATCAATGTCACCCAGAGAGCCCTTTCCAATACGACCAGTGTGAAGGCCCTTGATGAGGCTGGTGTACTGAAGACGGATGTTTCTCTCCTTCGCACAGCCAATGTAGCCTACCAGATATATGAAGTGGGTCCTGATGGCAGTCCTCTTGTGAGACAAGTTAAGCAGGCCACCCCGGAGACCAGAAAGATTTCTCCGGGCAAACTGTCCACCGTCACTACGATAGGCAAGAAGACCTACCGTCTGATTGAAGGCAAATACTATGCGGAATCCAATCAGGAAGTTACTGACCCTGACTTAGTTAGGAGCATTCATTACAACCTTTACATTCAGCAGAAGGGGTTGGAGAAGTTCTACTCTGACAAGAGGGGAAATGAATACTATGTCGTCACTCCGAATAAGGACAATCCTGTTGTAGTCAAAAAGGACACGGACAATAACATCACTGTTCTCAGTCAGGAGAAAGCGAAGTCCGCATTTGAATATGCCTCACAGCAGGCTGAGATTGAAAGGAGAAGACAGGCCGCTACTGAGGAATGGGAGAGAATTGCCGCCGGACAGGAAGGTGTGAGTGGTGAGGAAGCACCGGCCTTTGCTGAAGAGACTACAAAGCCAACACCAGCCCCTGCCCAGCCTACCCAGAAGACCTTCATAGAGCCTACCCACACCGATAATGTGGTGTATGGCCCAGCCATCAAGCAGGGTCAGGTTTGGAGCAAGTGGGATAAGCGGGCCATTGATGTGGAGTATCATACTAAGACTATGGTGGATGCTGAAGGTACGAAAGTTACCAAGATGGTCGGCTGGAGTGAGGGTGGTGCTGAAATAACCATTCCTGCCAATGCCAAGGAATATGAGAGTGTTCCTATTCCTGATGGGTTTGCCGTTCCCTCCGAGTATGCTCAAAACCTTGTTAGGGTGTCCATGCTTGAGGAAAGGGCGGATGGCACTATAAAGGCCAACATCTATTACAAGTCCGGCCTTGGATTCTCAAGTGGATGGGTTGCCCTTGATAAGGTTGATGCTGATGCTCAAGCCTCCAAACCAGCCTCTCAGACCCCTCAGCAGGCTCCTGCAAAACCGAAGAGTGACTTTGACCCTAACAAGGCTACAACTAAATCACTTAAGGATTTGCAAGATGGGAAAAATTCGACTAAATTTGGTGTTGTCTTTGGAAAGAACAGAAAGGCATTTATGGATTTGGCGAAGGAGAAGGGCTGGCACTGGAAGAACATAGCGGAGGCTCAATCCTTCATTGCGGAGAAACTTGGTCCCAATTTCAATCCTGACTCCGTGACTGATGTCGATACATTGTTGAAAGACTTAAAGAACTGCGAATAATATGGCTGCTTTTTGTGTAAACACCCATTCGAAGGAATTCAAGGATACTGCCGGAAGACTTGGCATCTCTGAGGGGACACTTAAACTCATAGCCTACGAGTATGGTAATCAGGAGGAGACTTTCGGACAGTTTCCTTCTGACAACTATATCATGTCGAAGGTTGTGGGCCGTCCTGAAATGAATGCTGATGATGCCATCGTCAAAATCTGGAACGCCAGATACCAGCAGGCCCAAGTCTTTGACACTCCGGAAGAGTTCCGGATGGCAAAAAAAGAGGCCTTGAGATTCTTCGATGCTGACAGTATAGGTGTAAGTTCCCTCCCTGATGGAAGAATCCAAATGGTGGTGGCTGAGCCTAACAGCCATGAAGAGCCCCTCATATCCTACCTCTCCAACAACGAGGAAAAGGTTATCAAGGGTGAACTGGGTGTAAACAAGCAGCAACTCATCAGTCTGCTTGGCTCCACGATGTACAAGTCCAATGTACAATCTGTAGCAGTCAAGGAACTGCTTCAGAATGCTTTTGACGCTGTAAAGATTGCCAAGAGTCAGGGACGGACTGAAAGGAGCAAGATAGGGATTACCCTTGACACTGCGAACAGGACTGTGACAGTCACGGACAATGGCATAGGTATGACACCTGAGATTGTCCAGAAGGCCTTCTTCACCATCGGTGGTTCCTACAAGGGCGAGAATGTGGACAACCGGCTCAAGTCCGGTGGTCTTGGTCTTGCTAAGATGGCCTTCCTTTTCAGTTCTGAGGCTGTTGATGTCACTACGGTCAAGGATGGTGTCAAGACAACTGTCCACGCAACTCCTGACCAGATTCAGAATGATAATTTCAACATAGTCACCTCGAAGACTACGGAGTCCAATGGCACTACCGTCACTGTCAAGATACCTGAGAGTTATGTTGATGAGAACGGTAATACGAAGACTATCTACTTTGAGAATTCTCCTTCCTTCCTCAACCGTCCGATGATTGGCGATGTTGAGGTCAGTGTTACCAAAGTCAGCAAGAATTGGGATGGAAGCCTCCATTCAACTACGGAGGTGTTCGACAAGAACAAGATTCCTGATAACTATAAGCCAATCGGCAAGGCTACCTCTGAATTCGGGGATATTGAAATGTATGTGGCACCTGATGATTCCTATTCCATCAGGTCTGAGGTTCTCATATCCGGTCTGCACCAGTTTTCGAAAGGCTTTGAACTTCCGGGAAACCAAAGAAGTAGGTTTAAGGTCATTCTCAACATCCTTCCGAAGGTTGGAGTCAAGTCTACCGTATATCCTATCAATAACACCAGAGAGGGATTCCGGGCTACCATTGACCCTGAAGTAAAAGACATAGCCTTCCTGCTGAATGAAATCAACCATTCCCTTGAGAAGAAGAGTGTTGCCGCTGCCTTTGGTAATACTATCTCTATGGATGTTGAAGAGGTTTCTGATGTGAAACGACAGGATACCCCGTCTGATATTCTCGATTCTACCATTGAGGAGTTGATGTCCAAATATCCCAAACTGGCTCAATCCCAAGTTAAATCGGAGTCTATGGACAACGCTTTGAATCTCAATGAGATTCGAATGAAGCGTGAGGCTAAGGAGAAAGCCAGACGGAGTTCCCTTGATACCAGCGGAATCCAGTTTGACAAAGGAGAGTCCATCTCTGCGGTAGATACCTCCAAACTGGATGTCCGTAAGCCCATGTTCCACAACAATACCACTATGGTCCTTGAGGAGGATGGCAAGAAGGTACTTGAGGAATTTGGTAAACTGATGATGGAACTTAAGTCTTTGTATGTACAAACTTACAAAGACGCAGGATTGGAATCCAGATTTTCAAAAGACCCTAACAGTTGGTGGGGAAACAAGATACCCTTGATGGACTATCTGGAAAAACAGTTCTGGGGAGTGTCCTTTGACAAGGAATACGGTGGTGTAAATGTCAGTCCTGTGGTTATGCCGATGATGGCAGTCAATCCCTTCTATAGAGTACAGGTCTATAAGGGGGTAGACACTGCCCTTGCACTTACTGAATATATCACCCATCTCATCATTCACGAGTTTAACCATAATTATCAAGGTGATGAAGGTGCTGGATTTACAGGTAGATTTCCTGCCACCTATGCAGAGTTCGCCGGTATTGGTAAGGCTTTTACCAAAGATTGGAAGAACAAACTCTATCTGCTTATAAAAGACAATCTGGAAACATTTATCAAATATAACAAAAGATATGAAGAAGCAACAAACCTCGGCGAATCCTTCAAGGGAGACAACCTCACTGCAAGAGAGGAAGGCGAAGGCCCTCGCACTGAAAATGATGGCAGAGACCTTCTCTGGAACAGAAGCGGCGAAGATGTATATGGAAAGGTCCAAACAAGCCCTGAAAGGAGAACTATAGACCTCCAGCGAGAACTTGATGGCATCAAGGAGAAGGCTGTTGCCAACGGAACCTTTATGCAGGCTCCTAATGGCCAGCCTACCAAACTGAATGAGAAACAATGGCTTCAAGTCAGGACAAAGGAGTTCAAGGATTGGTTCGGTGACTGGGAGAATGACCCTGAGAATGCATCGAAGGCTGTAGATGAGAATGGCGAGCCTCAAGTATTTTATCATGGGACTGGGGCTGTCTTTGATACATTCGACTTGAGATTTTTTGGGCAAACTGACTATGGAGATAGGGGAGTAGGATTTTATTTTGCCTACAATGAAAAGAATGCTCGGCCTTATGGTAATGTTATAATGCCTGTATTTCTTAATATTAGAACTCCATTTAATGGGTCTAATCATTACGATGCTTATATTAACAGAGGGAAAACAAGACAGCAAATAATTGATGATACAAAAGAGTTTATTCTATCTCAAGCAGAGAGGACTATTGGATGGATGATTGACCAAAGAAATTCTGGTAATACTTCCGTATATTTTGACGAGAACTTTTCAAAAAACTCTACTAATAAAGAGATTAGAGATAAAGTTTTGTCAGAGGCTAATAGTCTTATTAGTAGGCTATCAGAAGAAATTGGTAATTTAGATGTTACTGATGGATACTTAAAAGGTTCTTATGAAGCCTTAGTCACCAGACCAGACCAAATAAAGTCTGCTACTGAGAACGAGGGGACTTTCAGTCTTGAAGATAACAACATTTATCATCTTACTGACGATAATACCGGCAGTAGGAAACTTTATACCAAAGAGGAACAGAAACTCCTTGACAACACTCCGACAGATGATACCTCAATCTCTGTAGCCTTCGAAGGAGAGGTTGCTGAAGGCATACAGGCATTAAGGTCAAAGGTTGCGGAAATAGAGGAGTCCTATGGTTTCAAGCCTAACTCTGCCATTCCAAATATCGGAACTGTTGATGCCCAACAATCTGATTCCTACAGAACCTACATTAAGGATTTACAGGACAAGATTATTGCCAAACTCCAAGAGACGGGTTATAACATCAAGGTTGAACAAGATTCAAGCATCACTTCTGAACTTGCCGTCAAGTCTGATGGTCAGACCATCATCTTGAAATATAACTCTGCCAAACTTGCGAAGAATCCAAGGGTATTTGAGTATGGTGTGGCCCATGAACTGGTTCACACTGTTACCGCACAGGCCATTGAACACAGTTTTGAGTCCAGTTTTAATCCGAACAAGGAAGAGGTGGACTTCACGAATACTGTACTCCGCATAGCCAACGCCGCCCGCAAGGAAGGCATTACCTTCAATATTGACTTTCAGACTAATAAGGAGAGATATGCTGCTGAGTTCATTGCCAATGCGATGACCAATCCGGCTATGCAGGACAGACTTGCGGACATAAAAGACCCTAAGGGAAAGTCCTTATGGCAGAAGTTTGTGTCCGCTGTTAAGAACCTCATATCAAAGTTCTTGGGCAAGAGTATCTCAGATACCTACCTTGATACTCTTGTTTCCGCTACCTATGCTCATATTGAAGAGTTCAATTCACACCGGCCTTTTGGTCAGGATTCTCTTACCAGTTCCGTCCAAGGTTCCGAGTTTGTCAACCATTCCGGAGGAGCCATTGGCTCTGATACCTATTGGGGAGAGGTCGGTGAAAAGTATGGAGTGAAGTCCAACCATTACTATCATGGAGCCAAAACTCCAAACGGCAATGTGGCCATTACTGAAGAGCAATTCAATGAAGGCAAAGAGAAGGTTCTGCTTGCAAACAAAACCCTGAACAGGAAACCTGACCGTTATATGGATTTGCTTGCCCGTAATTGGATGCAAGTTAAGAATGCAGATGCTGTGTTTGCGGTAGGCCATCTTGTAAATGGAATTGTGGATGGAGGCACAGGTTGGGCAGTTCAGATGGCTATTGATGCAGGAAAGCCTGTATATGTCTTTGACCAAGAGAGAGGTCAGTGGTACAAGAACATAGATGGCAAGTGGTCGGAATCTGAAGTTCCTGCCCTTACCAAGAACTTTGCCGGGATTGGCACAAGACAACTTAACGAGGCTGGCAAGCAGGCTATTGCAGAGGCTTACAACAAGACTTTCGGTACTCCACAACAGACCAGTCTTAACATTTGGGCTGGTCGTGAAGGCAGAGAAAATGAAGACCTGAGCAATATGGCCGTCAGACCTTTCCAATATGACGGACGGTCTTACAATTCCGTAGAGCAGGCTTTCCAACTTGCTAAACTGCGGTTTGCCAGTGATATAACCAGACAGCCTGTGGATGTTCAGGAGGCGGCGAATAACCCTGACCTCACATCCTTTGATGCCAAACGAATAGGCAAGCATATCAGAGGACTTGATGTTGCCAGATGGGACGCTGAGAAATATGGGATAATGAAAGACCTTATCCGTGCTTCCTTCCAGCAAAATCCTCAGGCTCTTGCCAGACTCCTTTCCACGGGTGACGCTGTTCTTACCCATAACCAAGAGACCTCTGCTTGGAAGACGGAGTTCCCTCGTATACTTACGGAGGTGCGTAGTGAACTGCGGGCTACCCAGCAACAAGTCACTGTTCCGGAGAACAACGAGCCAATGTGGGCTCCTCCGAGTGTTGAAAGGGAATTCCACGAAAAAGAGCAGACCATTGTCACCAAGATAAGCAATCTGCTGTCCTCCGGTGATGTTACGGTCACTGAGGTTCGTGAGGAGGCCAACAAGTTGATGGACTGGATAAGTGACCAACTTACCCAGTATCAGGAGAATCCTGAACTTGTGTGGGAAAAGTTCTATCGTGATGCGGTTGGCAACACCCTGACAAAGGAACAGGTTATTGAGAAGGTTTCCAAGATGTCAAGGCGTGACCTTATTGAGAACATCCATTTTGATGTCCTCCTGAACCACTATGCGGAAGAGGTCCTGTCTCAGACTGATGAAAACAGTGAACTCTTTGAGGCACTTGACTTTGATGAACTGGATAAACTGGATGCCCTCAAGGATAACATCAATGGTCTTGCAGAGTATGGATTCAACCGGTTTGTCAAGAGAGAAGGCTTTGGCATCAAACTCTCCGATGTGGAGGGCAGAACCTTCGAGACCTTTGAAACCAGCAAGGAAGACCAAGTTGACCCTGATGACTTCAATTCTCAGGATGATGTGGACAAAAATTCCGACGAACTGGGCAACCAGCAGGACCACTGGCAGATTGAGAATGCCACACGGGACATCATGGACAATGCTGCGGCCAAGGTCAAACAGGCCGTTGCTAATTGCTATGTCCTCGAAGACAACGGCAAGAAGAATCCTGACGGCACTCCCAAGTATGACATTACCAAGGATAAACTCAACAGAAATGAGAGGGTTCCTGACATCAATGCCATAAGGTCCATCGTGAGATGGACACAAGGGGCCCTCACCGTCGAGCAGATGATTGACAAACTGTCTGCAAAGATTGAGACGAATCCTTGGATTTCCCAGATTGTGGACATGCTGAAGGATGAGAAGCAGGCTGACTTCCAAAGTCAGTTCTTCAATACTTTCTGTAAGCACTTCCAAGCCTATAGCATCGTCAAGAGACGGGCTGATGGTACTTACTATACGATGGTCCTCAACGCCAACCCTGCTTTGCGGGATGCGATGAATACCATCATGGTCCAGTATAAAGTTGGCCAGTTTGCCCTTGTTTCTCCTGAGACAGGTGTTGTGCAGTCCAATCTTGACGCTTTCAAGGGGATTGCTGATTCCCTGCTTGGAGAGGGTGACCTCAACGAAGAGAATAGACAGAGGATTGTCGGCATGGTTGGAGATGCCCTTGTTGCTATGGGGTTCCCTCAGCCGGCTGATGCAATCAATCGCATCCTGACCAATGACCTGAAGAATTCCGTGATGGAAGGTGTCCTCTCTATCCACAAGACCCTCACCAAGGCTGTCGGGCAGGAGAACTACAATCCGTTTGAGTTTGGCAGTGCCAACGGCATCAGGAACTATGTTTCCCAACTCATCAAGCCATTCACTGACTCGTTGGAGGACACTATGGTCACTTCCCTGTTTGACAGCGGTAAGATGTACCAATATTACATCACTCCTTCTTGGACTACCAAACTCTTCCAGAAGATGCACCTCCCTGACCGTGAGTTCCGGGAATTTGTCCTCAATGAGTTCGGCAGTTCAGAGTGGTTCCTTGACCCCAAGGTCAATATGACGGAGGCCCTTTCTCCTGACCGTCTTGCAAAGATGAGCAAGGAAGAGCAGGACAAGGCCATACTGGAAGAGAAACTTAAGTATGTACAGGGTCACCCCAATATCTGGAGGACTCCTTGGCTCAGGACGCTGATGTCTATGAATGCCACTGAAAGACAGGAAGCCTTCCAGCATAAGGTCCAGTTGAACTTCGATAAGAAGAACTATATGAGGGGTATGACAGACCTTGAGTATGTCATGTCCGTCTTCACGGAGTATCTGGCTGACTCCAATAAGGGTGAGAAGGGTGTGCAGTTTGCCAACTACCGCTTCCCTATGCTTTCCAACAAGCCTTCCAATGAATTTGTGAGGTTCCGCAGATATGAAGAAACGGAGTTTGACGAGATTCTTGATGGCTATGTAAGTATCTTCAATCAGGAAATCAGCCGTATCCAGACTGTACGGACCAGAAACCTTATGGAAGGTCAGGAAGGATACATTGCCAACTTCGACATTGGAAGCGAGGCTGACAGAGGAACACGGGGTGACTCCTTCAAGTTCCTTGACTACCTGAATCCTTACCTCAACGGAGAGATGAAGGACGAGCCTCTCGGTAAACTCATTAACAGGAAACTCAACGAGACAGAAAAAGACTTCCTTTCTTCACAGGAACTCTCCTCTATGGAGACTATGGTGAGGGAAAAGGTTGAGGAGCATCTTAACGAGGTTGCGGCCCGTTTGATTAAGCAGTATGAGGACAGCGGTCTTATCAACAACCTCAAGCATATCGAAGGTGTTGGCAAGTCGAACTATGAGGTCAAGAAACTCATCAGGGAGTTTGCTTGGAATGATAATTTCGCACAGGCTAACCTCCTGCAACTCCTCGTTACGGACAAGGCTTTCTACAAGAACGAAGAGGACCTTCAGAAGCGTCTGGCTCAAGTCCACTCTCCGGGTGTCCGAGGCAACTGGCTTGCCAAATATGATGGAAAGAGCATTTCTGACGGCAGACTCCGTGTGATGAAACTTGGGGACTTCAATGAAACCAAGGAGTCCATCATAGAGAACCTCACCGCAGTCTTCGACCAGAAGATTAAGGATGCCCGTGCAGATGAGGTTGATGCTCTCAGGGCCCTCAAGGAAAATGTCTTGGATGCCTATCGCAAGATAAATGTGGTGGATGGTCAGGCTTTTGTCGGCCCGACTGCCTACAGGAAGAAAGCCATTGCTTTTGGTGAGTGGACAGAGGAGGCTGAGAAGACCTACAATGCCCTGAAGGAAGGCAAGGCTAATATCGCTACCTTACAGAGCATATTCAATCCCAGAAAGCCATTTACCTACGGCAAAGTGAACAAGAGTGTCAATGCTGGTGTGGACACACCTATTAAGACCTTGAGGTACGGTGTCCAGTACAAGGATTCCGAGTATATGCTTATAATGGCCGACGCTCTTATCAGGGGTCAGAAATCAGTTGCCAAGAAGACTGCTGACGGTAAGTTGAAGGAGGTTGTAAGTGGCCGGCCTAATCTCCTTGGGGCCATCTTCGATGTGCTTGAGAAGTCCGCCGAACTCAATCCTACTATGGGTATTGATTTCGTGGTGTTTGAGTCCGGTGTCAAGACTGGTCTCAGCGGGGCTGTCTCCCTCAATGAGTTTGTCAATGACCCCAATGGTAGGGAGGGGGCCTTCACAAAGATGTGGAACTCTGTGTTCCTTGGTGACGGCCAGTACAATCAGGCATTTGTTGACATACTGGATGCAGAGGACTACACAACCCAGCAGGCTGTCCCTGAACACTTTATGCACGGTGACCTCCAATGGGGTTCACAGGTGCGTGTCATCATGCCTTCCGACCTTGAGACTTCCTATAATGGACAGCCCGTTGTCTATGAGTTCAAAGACCCTGCTACAGGCGAGGTTGTCAAGATGAACAAGGAACAGATTCGTGCTGCTTGGGAGGAGAATACGGCCAAGATGATTCGGGATGGTGTAGAAAAACTGTCCAAGGAACTCGGCCTGGATGCCACTACCCCCATTGCAGACCGTAACATCCTTATTTCCAAACTGTTGCAGAGGGAAATCCTTTCCAACTCCCGGTATGGGGTTGACCTTCTCCTTGCCTGTTCTGTTGATGAGGATGGCAATTTCCGCATTCCTCTTGGTGACCCTGTGCAGTCCAAGCGGGTCGAACAACTGTTGAACTCCCTCATCAAGAAGCGTATCAACCGTCAGAAAGTTGCTGGCGGTATGCTGGTTGAGGTTACCAACTTCGGTACTTCCAAAAGGCTTAACATCCGCTTCTTCGACAAGAATGGAGGCTTGCTTGATACTCGTCAGGAATACCTTGCAAAGGGTCATACTGAGGAGGAGTTCCAAACCTATGTGAAGGAAAACCAGAATGGCATCTCGCACTATGAGTGCTTCGCTCCGGCTTGGTCACGGGAGTTCTTCCAGAGTTTCGCCGATGAGTCCGGCAACATTGATGTTGAGGCCATCGAAATGCTTGACCCTGACCTTCTCAAGATGTTTGGTTACCGTCTTCCTACCGAGGATAAGTATTCCACCGCCCCGTACAAGATAGTGGGATTCCTTCCGAAGGAGGCTGGTGATGGCTTCATGCAACCGTATGAAACCACTACCATTGATGGTTCTGACTTCGATGTGGATAAGAAGAACCTGATGCGTATGGTTCTGGACCTCAAGTCCAGACTGCTGTCCAAGAAAGACTTCTACGAGAGGGAAGGCATTGCCGAGGAAACTGAAGAGACTCTTGCGGAGTTCAAGAAGTATCGGGCCCGTGCCGTTTCTGCAAAGGCCATATACAACAAACTCCTTGATGAGTATGGAACCACCGGCAACATCACCCTTACCACTGCTGAAAGAGAGGAGGCTGAGTGGTATGAGGAGAGTCGTAAGAACAGAAGACTCGATGTGGCCAAAGTACAGGCAATCAATGCTGAGGATGAGGCTGTTGAAGATGTGGATTACCGTGATGACCTTACGGAAACCTACACTACCTTCAACGGTCAGGAGATAACCTACCAGCCTCTTCAGAAGACCATTGATGAACTGGAATCCAGAGAGGACCTCACCTCCGAGGATGAGAAGCGGATTGAGAGGTACAAGGCACGGCTCAAGAAGATTCAGAACAAGTATTCCGAGAAGGAACGGCAGATTGAGGACGATGCTGTCAAGTATAAGGAACGGGCCATCAACAATGCCAAGAAGGAAAAGAAGATTGAGAAGATTCGTGAACTGCTCCAGCAGGGTATCTTCCGTGATTCCTCCACAGTTCCTGCCAATCAGAGGTCATTGTTCCGTGCTGTGAAGAAGGCCTATATCCAGACCCTCTTCACTGTGGAACGGCCTGCTGAAGGTACGAAGGACTACTACAACAACAAGATGTTCAATATGCAGTGGGCCATTGCCACACATCCCTCCACTACCAGTCAGATGCTGAATCCGGGCAACTTCGACCCTCAGAAGAAGATTGGTTATATGGTCGCTGCCAATAAACTCGGCTACTCTTGGGAAGACCTCGAAGGGCTGTACAACGAGACCCTCCAGATTCGCAAGGGCAATGTTGAACCGTTCAATGCTCAGGATGTCAAGGAGAAGAAGGCATCCTCAGGCATTGATGCCATCAAGAAACTGGTGTTCACCAACAAGAACCTGATGGACTTTGACATTCAGACCCAGTTCTACCGGCAGAATGCTGTGGCCAGTCAGATTCTTGGCATCTTCGCTGTGGCAAAGAGTGCCCATGCCATGTTTGAGAGCCGTAATTATGGCCTGATGCTTAACAGACCCTTCGTCCTTGATGGAATGGTCTTCGGCGGGCTTACCCATTACGATGACAAGTTTGACCGGTCTGGTGTCAACACCATCGGCAAGACCTTGGGTTCCTTGGTCAGTGCTTCTGCCGATGCTGTGAAAGACCCGGTTCTGAACTTTATGAACATCAACAAGGAGACGGTCAATGTTCTCAATACGGCACTCCGTCTGGGGGTGGACTTTGAAACCGCCGCCTTGCTTCTCTCCTCCGATGTGGTTACGAAGGCTCTTGAGAGATACAGAAGGGAGTCCCTTATCGGCAAGAGTTCTTTCGATAAGGTCATCAAGGCTGAACTCCGTACTCTGGAAGGCAAGTCCTACATAGGTGCTGACAGCGGACTGAGAAAACAGAACCTCTCTCGCAAGGAGATGGTCTGGGCCCTTACCAACAAGGTAAGGGAAGGCCGTGAGCAACGGGCTGATGAAATCAACTATAAGATTCTCAATGCAATCCTTGCCCTGTCTGAGGCTTCCAAGACCATACAGCCACTGAGTGACTTCTCCAGACTGAACTCCGTGTCTTCCTCCACAGGCCCTCTGCATATCAATACACTTGTTTCCGATGAGAAGTTGGGACCTTCCGCTTCTATGAAGAACATAGTCAAGTTCAAGGAGAGGTTTGCTGACAAGGATGGATATGTTCCTGAATATGGAGAACTGGTTAATGGTGTTGTTCTCACTCCTGAGACTGCTGAAACCTTGGTCAATGCCGGAGTCCTCGAAAGGTTTGAAAGTTATGTGGACGCCACTTGGGATATGGTGTTTGATGAACTGCCGTCTATCCGTGAGTTCTACAAGTCTTACGAGATAGCAAAGAGCCTGTTCAAAGACCTTGGATTCACTACGGCCAGCGATACCTTTATGAAAGTTCTGATGGCCCTGCCTCAGGAGTTCAAGTTCGCCTTCTTCTCCAAGGAGAAGTTGCAGAGCAGCCTCGCTGACTTCTTCCAGTCATATCTCCTTGTGGAGTCCGGAGTTATCAAGTCTTCTGAACTGAAGCGTTACACGGAAGATTTCGTGAAAGACTTTATGACGGACAAATACAAGGAGAAGTATGCTGACAATCCTCTCATACAGGCCATACAGCCCAAGTTGATTTCCAAGGAAGGCCAGCCTGACCGGTATGCCTTGGAGATTGATACGACTGGTATGGAGCAGTCAGAAAAAGACCTCCTCAGTGCGGGTTGGGCCCAACTGGAAAAGGTAGATACGGAACTCTCGCACAAACTGTTTGCCTATAACTTCTTCCGAGGGGGCATAGGCTTCAATCCCAAGTCCTTTATGGGCCTCGTTCCCATACAGGTCAAGGAAAGGATTGCCGGGTATATCGAAACCTTCCGTAATATTCCAGACACGGTTGACCCCTATAAGGTGATTGACCAGTGGGCCCGTAACAACTGGAACAACACTGACCTTGTTACCCGTCTGGTCCTTGACTTCGAAAAGGATAATCTTGACAACCTGTCCTTTGAGGGTGCTGACAGGGCTATGGTACGCAACTCTCTGTATGTCAAGGTTGTTACCAAGGAGAATGGTGACCTTCTCTACAGGAGGACCAGCCCCGCCAAGGCAAAGGTCATTACCTTTGAGAGAATCGAGCCTCTGGGTAACAATGGAGAGTATCTTGAGATGTATCCTTCCAACCAGAATGTAACGGCCCTTGAAGACCCAGACAGAGGTGTTCTTACATTGGATGATGCTCAGATTGCTGACAGGAGTATAGACGAGGCTGAGGTTGAGCCTACGGAGGAAGAGGAGGCCAGAGAACTTGCTGATTTCTATGCGTCCACCTATGGTGAGGAGGAAACTGCGGAAACCCGGAAGGAGCGTCTGGATGAAGAGTTTGACAAAGTTAACAAGGATTTGGAAATTCAGACGAATAAGGATAAATTTGATGAAATTTTAGACCAGTTCTGCTAAGATGGCAAAGGCAAAGAAAAAATATCACGGGGAGTGCATATATGTTCCCAGAGTTGGAGAGGAGCCCAGTGAAATGTTCGTGGACTTGACTACCATGCACCTTGACAGACCCCTTGTCAACTACCTGTATGCCAAGTATCTGGCCAGCGATGCTCCTGCAAGGATGGATGCTGCCGGATATGCTCGTAATGAACAGGGCCAGCACTCTGCGGCTGATGTCTATAAGTTTATGAATGCCGCCGCACTTCAGAGGTCTCAGGGTTTCTCCTTGAAACGGCTTGAAGAGAAGTATGGAATCATAGATAACAACGGTGAACGGACTAAATACTCTGCTCTTGATGCTTACCAGAAGGCAAGGGAAATCAATTCCAATGAGGAAGCACATGTGGCGAAGGTGGTCAAACGGGGAGAGGATTTCACTGTGGTTGCTGACAAGAAGGACTCAAGAACACAAGTCTGGGAAAGTGAGGTAGAGAAGGCACTCACCCAGTTCCAAGGTGTTGAGAATGTCCTCAGGAACAGGCTTGGAAGTGATGAGTTTGATGCTTTGATGGCTGAATTCCCTGAGATGGTCAATCCGATGGGTGTCAACAGTTTTATGACTTACATGAACAGCCTTCGTCGGGCCGATGTAAACTCCCTGTCACAACGGGACATAAAACTTCTGCTTATCACAGGCAAGGGTTCTCCGTCTGTTGATGCCATAAACAGCCGTGGCTGGGGTACTTTGGATGAAACTGCCACCAAAGCCTATGATGCTATACATGGAACTGGCTATGCCCCTGATACTGTGATGTTGGTAAGACGGGCTCTTACGGAGGCTCGGACAGCCAACAATGACATTTTTAACGAGGCTATCAGGGAGATGCAGGCCAATGCAAGAAACTATGTGGCCTCCTCCGAGCCTGAAAAAATAGAGGGTGTCCTGCAACAACTTGACCGTACCTACCAAATCAACCATACCATCATTGTCAGGAATGATAAGACTATTAAGCGTCTGTCAGACGCTGCTGCCGAGGCTATTCTTACCTTGCAGAGGCAACTGAGGTATCTTCAAAAGCAGGAAGGCCGTGTCGGAGAGGGTCTCAGGATTGAGAAGACTCTTGACAATGTGGCTGCTGAATTGGCCGGCAAGCAGTATTATGCAGGACTGTTGCAGTTTTTGCAGAGTGCGAACAGACACTCCGTCATCATAACCAACATGCTCAGGAACATACCTGACACCGGTACTGCTATGGAAAGGGCCCTTGCTATGGGCAAGGCTCTGTCCAAGGCTACTACCTTCCGTGATGGGTACAATGTCATCGTGCAGGCTCTGAAGAATCCTGAGTTTCTCCTGATTGACGAGAACATGTCTGATACGGAACTCAAGGCCCTGAAGGACTTGGCTACTGACATTGCCAAGTTGATGGATGAGCAGAAAGAGGATATTGCCGCCCTTCAACAAGACCTCACCCTTACCGTTGCACAGGAAATTCTCGGCAGTGATTCCATCAACGGTATGCCCATAGCCCAGATTGTTCAGATGGGCATGGCTGACAGTTCCATCATGGACTTCCTTTATTCTTGTGAGAGGGTTTCCGACCCTATCCTTGCCTCTATGGGTACGGTTATCCGTGATGCCCAGAGAAGAAGGGACAGAATTGCCTCGGAGTTTGCGGCCCGCATTGAAATGGCCAACAGGACTTTTATGGATGCCCAGAAGAAGTCCGCTGATGACAGGGACAAGAAGCCCGGCAACACTCACTTCATCTACAAGAGAGTGGATGAAATCCGCATTGACTGGAAGTCTTTCTACAAGGCAAAGGATGCGGAAAAAAAGAGGTTAAGGAAGGAAGGTTACAGTGGTGTCGAGTTCAAGAATGCCATCCATGAGTGGGAACTTGAGAACATGATACTGGATGAGAACGGCAAACTCGTACCCAATGATAACTGGAAAGAGGAGGGTTTCAGGTGGTACATTACCGGTAACTACGACTGGGAAAGTTTCAACAAAGAGAAGCGGTTTGCGGAGAGTGAACTTCGTAAGTCCGGTGTTACCGGGTTTGCCTTCAATGATGAGATGGAACGCTGGATGGAGGCCAATACCATAGAGAAGGTTGTTGATGAAAAGTCCGGCAGAACTGAAAGGGTTCCCAACAAGGACTATTGGATTGAGGCTACTGAGGAGGAATTTCTTGACAAGAACATGTCTGCCGCCCAGAAGGAATACTATCTTACTATGATGCAAATCAAGGGTGAGATAGGAACTCTGCTTCCTTCCTATGCCCAGAAGCAGTATCTTCCACCCCAACGGAGAGCAAAGTGGCTTGACATCGTTACTGAAGGAGAGAAGAGAGGTCTGGATGCCAAGGGCATTGCAGCCAACCTTCTTGACAGGATGAAATTGGGCAAGCAGCGTGAGGATGACACCGCTTTCATCGAAGGTGGCATCGTCAGTGAAAGTGATGCCACCCGTTCTTACAGTTCCTATGATGACACCCTGCTTAAACAGGTTCCCATTTACTATATCAATCCCCTTCGTGACCAGAGTGACCTTCTGATGGATTTCTCCGGGGCTGTAGAAGGCCTTGGTGCCATTGCAGCCAACTATGCCACCATAAATGGTTGCGGAGAACGGACAGAAGGGGCTAATGATGGCATTACCGGCATCAGGGAGATTGTGGAGAACATGGCGGACTACCTGAAAGAAAGGCCAATCAGCAATCTTGACAAGGATGGCCACAGACGATATGATGTTGCCACATGGAAGGATGTCATCGTGGCAAAGGCCATCAAG
>Ga0310696_10003056_pt1 | contig 21282 bp, 19 predicted proteins | sample AusTroGonzalo_MG_4_FD_203885 | JGI IMG/M metagenome (GOLD analysis project Ga0310696, IMG submission 203885) | Bovine rumen microbial communities from tropical cattle in Woodstock, Queensland, Australia - Gonzalo_02 (v2) (version 2) | ecosystem: Host-associated > Mammals > Digestive system >... | reverse complement strand
CCATACGCGAATCGGTATCAACATTAACCTTGCGAACACCTGATTTAATACCGCGTACAATTTCTTCCACCGGAACGCCGTAAGTTTGCGGAATTTGACCGCCGTAAGCATTGATTAAATCTTGTAATTCTTGCGGAACCGAAGAGGAACCATGCATAACCAAGTGAGTATTCGGCAATTTGGCATGAATTTTTTCAATCACGTCAATTGCTAAAATTTCGCCATCCGGCTTACGAGTAAACTTATAAGCACCGTGAGAGGTTCCAACCGCTACGGCCAAAGCATCCAAATGTGTCAAACGTACAAATTCGGCAGCTTCGTCCGGATCGGTAACCAAACGTTTTTTATCTAACTTACCTTCGGCACCTATTCCATCTTCTTTATCAGCTTTTCCGGTTTCAAGAGAACCGATAACACCTAACTCACCTTCAACGGAAGCACCGACAGCATGAGCTCTGGCCACAACTTCCTGCGTAACTTTAACATTGTATTCGAACGAAGACGGGGTTTTACCGTCTGTTTCCAACGAACCGTCCATCATTACCGAAGAATAACCGTTAACAATGGCCGATTGGCAAATATCAACGGATGTTCCGTGGTCTTGGTGAATACAAATCGGTAATTCCGGAAACATCTCGCAACCGGCTTCTACCATATGACGAATCATCGGGTCGCCGGCATATTTACGAGCGCCGGTAGAGGTTTGTAAAATTACCGGAGCATTTACTTTTTTAGCAGCCTGTAAAACAGCTAAAATTTGTTCCATGTTGTTAATATTAAACGCCGGAACACCATAATTGTGTTCTGCCGCATGGTCAAGAATTTGACGCATAGAAACTAAAGGCATATTTATCTCCTTGATATTAAAATTTTAACTGGCTCAAATATATGCGGTTTGATTTTTTTTGCAAGTAATTTTTACTTATTTAAACTCTGAATTTGGTATAACCTATGGTATGCTCCTTTACGCTTTAATAAATCATCGTGTGAACCTTCTTCGATAATTTTACCTTTATCCATGACCACCAATCGATCCATTTCTTTTAATGTCGATAAGCGATGCGCAATGGCAATTACCGTCTTTCCTTTCATTAATTTTTTAAGTGATTTCTGAATAAACTGCTCACTGTCACTGTCTAAAGCCGAAGTCGCTTCATCCAAAATAAGAATCGGGGCATTTTTAAGAATGGCTCTGGCAATAGCTATACGTTGACGCTCACCACCGGAAAGCATAACGCCTCTTTCACCTACTTTACTGTCATAACCGTTAGGTAATTCTCTGATAAATTCATCCGCATAAGCCTGCTTGGCCGCTTCAATTACTTCTTCATCGGAAGCATCAACTTTTCCGTAGCGAATGTTCTCCATTATTGTTCGGTTAAACAACGCCGTATCTTGCGGAATGACCGCAATTTTGGCACGTAAACTTTCCTGACGAACCTGTTTTACATCTTCCCCGCCGACGATTATTTTACCGCCAAGTACATCAAAATATCGCACCAACAACTTTATCAAAGTAGACTTTCCGCTGCCGGAATGTCCGACCAAACCGACTTTTTCGCCTGACTTTATACGCAAACTAAAATCGGTAAATAAATTATCCTTCCCTTTATAATGATAAGTGATTTTATCAAAATTTATGGCTCGTCCGCGCATGTTTATATTATGAGCATTCGGTAAATCCTCTACCGCTCGCGGAGTAAAAACAAGTTCCAATCCGTCTTTAACCTGCCCGTATTGTTGGGCAAATTCTCCGGCAAAAAAGCCTATGTTGTTAACTTCCATCATTAAGCCGGTCAAAAGAGATGTTGACATCACCACATCGGCTAAAGCCAACCTGCCTAAATACCAATAATAAAAGACACAGATACAAGAAAACAAATACATAGAGTAGAATACCATTTTGCCTTGAAAATCAAATATGGCATCTTTAGTGCGTTCCTTTTGTTCGGCACGAACAGCCGTACGCAAAACGTGATAAAAACGCCCTTTTTCATAAAAATAATTGGCAAAACTTTTTACCAAATCGGAATTGGTAACCGTGTCTACAAAAACTCCGTCAGTTTCGGCATGAAAACGGGCTCTTTTTTCGGAAAAAGAACCTATTTTTTTGCGAATAAAGATAATTACCGTCATGAAAATAAAATTAAAAAAAGTAATTATCAGCCCCATTTGCCAATCGGCACGACAAATCAGAAAAAGACTGACCAGAATTCCGGTGATCGGGCGAATTAAACCGAACACTATATGAGCATAAATTTCACGAATACCGCTGACAATATTTTTGGTTTTGGAAGCAATTTTGCCGGCCATTTCTTCGTTAAAGAAATGAACGGATTGGTGATGAATTTCTATAAAAATATCTTTGTAAACAAGACTGCAAAAATACGGCATAAATTTTCCGCCGGTATACCGCCAAACCAAATTAGCCAACCCCTCCAACAAAAGGAAAAGAGCAAGCAAACAAATATAAAATATAATCTGTGATAATACGGCCTTATCCTGCGTGTATTGCGGTAAAATTCCTATAACTCGCGACATGGCAAAAATTTCGCATCGGTCGGCAATTGCCCGAGCAATAATGGCAAACAATATAATGGCAGCCATTAACTTTGTTTTGCGTAAATATTTAAAAATAAAAGCAAAAACATTCATTAAAACATTTTCCTACGGCGATTCTTTAATTCTGCCAATTTTTCACTTACTTTTCCCGTATCACGACCGGTTGTTGCCAATCTGTCATACATTTTAAGAATTTCATGCTCCAAATACGCTGTTTCTATTTCATTTTCCATAAATTGCTTATCTTCATCAGAACCGTTTTGCAAAAACATATCCATGTGTTTAAGGCAATTTTCCACATTCATATTCAGATTTTGCTTCTGTTTGATAAAATACGGGAGCTCATATACCAATCTCCGAGAATTGGCATAAGCCTCTTTACTATTACTGTTCTTATTATAACGAATTTTCAGCAGACGAAAGGCAATTTCCAATTCTTCGGCATTATCAACCACAATAAACGGTATCGGATCGGAAAAACCTTCATGAGCAATAAATTTCAAATATTCCAGCAGGTGATGAAAAAATCCGTTTACATTGTATATAATGAAAGGTTTCATCGGCAACATTTCATCCTGCATTGCCACACAATCATATGCCAACTCATCCAAAGTTCCCACGCCTCCGGGAGCAAATACCACAAAATCGGCATTGAGAAGTTTATATTTACGTTCTTCCAAAGTCTGAGCCACCACAACTTCCATCTTTTGAATGAGCTCGTCATCATTTGAATATAAGGAAAAATATTTTTCGGTGGTTATTCCCTGAATCGGGCACCCTTCCTGACAAGAATGCTTTTCCTCCCAACCGTCCAAAACGCCGCGAGCCACCGCTCCCATTATTCCGCTGTTTGAAAGTCCGAAATCCAATTTAAAATTCATTTCAACAATTTTTTTACCCAAATCGTAAGCTTCATGAGCATATATTTCGTCATTACCCGAACGAGAACCGCCGGCAACAAAAACACGAATACCTTCCTTAACATTCTCTTCTCTGAAATGAGCAATTACTTCATCTTCTTTACTGTTTGCAGATGAAGTATTAGATGAATTTGCCGATTTTTGGGCTATATAATTTAACTCATGCAGTCTGCTGTGCTTTTTCATGATTTAAATCTCCTCAATATCTCCCTGAGCTTGGTTTGCGTAAAATTCTTCCGCGAACTCTTTCAGTTTATCATTTTTTATTGCATTACGCAAGCCCTGCATAAGACGCTCGTAATAACGAATATTATGCCAGGTCAAAAGCATAATTCCCAATACCTCATTGCACTTTTGCAAGTGGTGAATATAAGCACGCGAATAGTGTGTACAAAGCGGGCAATCACATCCTTCTTCCAATGGGCGCGGGTCTTCTTTATGACGAGAATTACGAATATTTATCGCACCGTATTTGGTAAAGGCCTGAGCGGTACGACCGGAACGGGTAGGCATTACGCAATCAAACATATCAACTCCGCGCAGAACCGCACCGACTATATCATCGGGACGACCTACTCCCATAAGGTAGCGAGGCTTATCTTCAGGCAACATTTGCGGAGCATAATCCAATACCTCAAACATTTTTTCCTGACCTTCGCCGATAGCCAAACCGCCGATAGCATATCCGTCAAATCCTATTTTTTTCAAAGCATCTGCCGACTCTTCGCGCAAATCGCGAAATACATTACCCTGTTGGATGCCGAAAATTCCGTATCCGTCGCGGTCAACAAATGCATCTTTACTGCGTTTGGCCCAACGCATCGACATTCGCATCGATTTTGCACAATCTTCGTACGCTGAAGGATACGGAGTACATTCGTCCATACACATGGTAATATTCGAATCCAATTTATGCTGAATTTTTATGGATTCTTCCGGACTTAAAAAATATTTTCTTCCATCTATATGTGAGCTGAAGGTAACTCCCTCTTCTTTAATTTTGCGCAAACCGCTCAAACTCATAACCTGAAACCCCCCGGAATCGGTCAGAATAGGTTTATCCCAATTCATAAACTTATGCAATCCGCCCATTTTTTCCACTAAATCAGCACCGGGACGCAACATCAAATGGTATGTATTTCCTAATAAAATTTCGGCTCCGGTAGCGGCAACACTTTCCGGCATCATTGCTTTGACCGTACCGCATGTACCAACCGGCATAAAAGCCGGAGTATTCACAATACCGTGCTTGGTTATTAATCGACCGAGACGACTTTTTCCTACTTTTTTAGCTATTTCAAATTTCAATGCCATATTACAAATATCCTTTATAAACGTGACTGCCGAAAGGAATCGGATTGCCGAATCCTTTCTCAATATTATTTTTTTCTACAAATCCCATTTCGCCGTTGTCAATTATTATCTGATACCATTTTTTATCCGGAGTATAACCGGTTATACGAACGGTTTGTCCCTCCTTACCGCCCGTCATCGGTGAATAACGACTGTCCGGACCGTTATATATCGTACATTCGGATTTAAGATGGACAATATGCTCTTTACTCAAAGCATCGCTGTCTACTTTCACAATCTTGGTTTCTATCATATCCGTGGCGACCAATCGTCCGCCCAATATTCTCTCTTCGTAATATCCTTTACTTTCCGTACCGCTACTCAGAAAACCTTGCCCCAAAAATAATACTATACACCCGAATATTATGCATAAAGACAAGAAAATCGGGAATAAGTATTGTCTGCGCACCAATTCTGCCGAATTCCAAAGCGGAATTTTTACCTTCTTGGCAGGTTTAAAATCCAAATTTTTGATAAACAATCCTAATTTTCCCAATAAATACTCGTCTGCGGCAGCGGACATTTCGGCTTGTTTGGCATAAATCCACGCCATTTCCGTATTTTTTTCCTGCTCATAAGCTATTGCATTGTGTACCAACAACTGCATATTATCATTATTATTAACATCTACGGCTCGCAAATTAAATTTTATGGCATTCATGGTTTGAGAATATCCGTCTTTTCCCCACCACCCTTTCAGCCAATTATTAACGGATGTCGATAAAACCATATTACCGGCTTCTTTAATATTACAAATATCTTTGCTTTTCCGAGCCCTACCGCCTTTAACGGTAACCTGTTGCAACACCCGTAGGGCTTTATCATCTTTGTTTGCCTGATTTTTATATATTTTGAGAGAGCCCAGCGGCGGAAAGTTGCGATCATTGTACACACAAGAGAGCAAATCGTAAATAAGTCTGGTCTTTGAATCCTTTAATATATCATATGCCACAGACACTTTTTGAAACATTTCCAGTGACCGGGAATCTTCGTTATGGTCGGGGTGCCAATACTTGGCTTTATTGTAGTATTGTCTTTTTATCTCCGAAATATCCGCCTCCGGATTAACCTCTAAAACGGAATAATATTCCAAAGCATCGTTTCTTTTATTCATACATTCTCTCCCTTGTTTACCATAAGGCGGGCAATTTGCATAACATCTTCGGCAACCTCGGACGACGGATAACGGTTTAACAATAAAACCCTATTATTAATGGCATCCCGCACTCTGGTATCACGTCTGATTACACCTAACAACGGAGGAATAACCTTTATGTACTGCTCACACGCGCGACGCAATATATTATATGTTTGTAATCCCTCTTCGTAAGAGTTGGCGTAATTCACGATAATACGGATGTTGTTATATTTTGCCGAATCGGATATTTCTTGCAAAAAATTATAGGTCGATACTAAATTTGACGGCTCATTGGTGCAAACCAAAATCAAGTCGGATAAGTGCGGCAAAAAATGTTTAAATAGGCGTTCTTCGGGAGGAAGGTCGATAATACCGTAATCGTAATTTTGAGCCAATACCGACATATCCTCACGTAAAATCTGCAACCTCCCCACCGGAACGCTTTTTAATATATTACTTCCCGGTACATCCGCTATTATATCAAACTTTTTACGATTTAAGGGAGTTACTATTTGATTTAAGGTTTTTTCTTCATCAATAACCTGTTTTATTTCGCCATTTAAAGTAACATCGGTTTGAAAATATGTATTCAAAAGTCCGTTATCGGCATCAAATAACAATACACTTTTTTTAAGTATATTCAGAGCATGCGCCAAAGTCAGAGCCAGCCATGTTTTCCCCATACTGCCAATCCCCGATGTTATGGCAACAATATTATGCTCTTGTTGCAAAAATAAGTTTTTATCTACATTTATCATCTTGTACTTTTTATTTTTATCTTGTAATATGTTACAAGATTATAGTTTTTATGCAATCAGTTAAAATCTTTTTAACACAATTTATTTACTTGTTGTAGTATATGTGGTTGTGTTATGAGGCAAAGGGTTAAAATATGAAAAAATTTTGGCTTATCGCATTTTTTGTTTTTATGCTGACACCTGTGGCCGGTGCAGTTAATATGGTACAGGTAAAAAGCTATTTGGATGCGACCGTCAGAATCGTCGGTATACCTGACTTTCCGCCGTTTGCTTATTATGAAAAAGGCCCTAACCACTACCAATTCCGCAGTGTTTTTTTAAAACCGGTAATGGATGTTTTGAATAAACACGATGTTGCATTTAAAGTTTTGGATATGGATAGCGAAAGCGCATCAAGCGTAAAATTATTGCTGATAAAAGCAAAGAGCGGTGAAGCGGAAATGTTCATAGGAGCTTACGCAGATACCAAACTATTCTCCGGTCTGGAAGTTGTTTATCCGGCCGCGGTTTCAAATCCGATTCACTTAATCGGGCTGTCGGATATTCACGAAAAAATCAAGAACTACGGTGATTTGAAAAAACTGAAAGGAATTGCTTGTAAAACAGAATATTTCAGTGATTTCGTATTGCGTAAATTCAAAGAATTAAATATTACTCTTGTTGAAACACCTTATGAAGCTTACGAAATGGTAATTACCGGTAAAGCCGATTACATGATGGGAAGCCTATATTATAATCGTATTATGGCCAGTCGTTACGGCTTGGAAGATTATTTAACCTATTCCAATAAACCTATTTTCAAAATTCCGTTTTTTATATCGCTGTCAAAAGTTATGCCGGTTATGTCAGAATACAAAAAAGTTCTGCAGGAAGAATTTGCAAAACCTGAATTTGCTATGGCCGTAAAGCAACAAATTCTTGAAGAAGTTAATAAAGAAATTGATAAAAACTCCGGTATTGTTCCTCCGTCATTTATACCGGAAAAACAAAAACTGTTTGAAGAAGATGAAGTTGAAGTTATTGAAAATAACAATATCGCTCGTGGTCATATCGTGGAACAAGAAATTCATCAAAAAACAATTGATGATGTATTAGATGGTATTTAGGGAGGAATTAATGGTTCTTTTGGTACATAGCAGTTTGTTACCGCAATGTCGCAAAATCAGAATAATGATGGCAGAAAAGAAAATTTTGTTCTTTTTGAAAGAAGAAAATCCGTGGACATTATCTAAAGATATTATGAAAATTAATCCGGCCGGAGAATTACCTATATTTATTTTTGACGGCAATATTGTAGCGGGAAACTATGCAATTACCGAATTTTTAGAAGAAACCTACACCCAAAACCGTTTGATAAACGGCAATAATAAACAGCGTGCCGAAACCAGAAGATTGACCGATTGGTTTGACAACAAATTTCACCGTGAGGTTTTTCAGTATATCGTCGGTGAAAAAATATATAAAAGATTTTCTTTAAGACAACCGCCGGAATCAAAACGAATAATCATCGGTTCCAATAATTTACGTTTTCATATGGAATATATTGATTGGATTATTGAACGCAATAATTACTTGGCCGGAAATGATTTTTCGTTAGCCGATATCAGTGCGGCAGCACAATTATCGGTAATCGATTATCTGGGAGATGTGCCTTGGGACGACTATAAAAATGCCAAGTTATGGTATTCCAAAGTAAAATCACGCCCAAGTTTCAAAGAAATACTAAACGACAGAATAAAAGGTATTTATCCTTCTAAACATTACACTGATTTGGATTTTTAACATGAAATACGCAATTCTTTTGACACTTTTAACCCTAACCGCCTGCTCCTCCGGAGGACAAGGACAAGTTATCTATAACTGGGAGAGAGAAAATACCGGTGTTGCCAAATTTTCTCGTGACCATTCGGAATGTTTGAAAGAAGCCGAAGGTTGGTTTCATTGGCCGAACATATCAAATTGGTTTTATTCGGAAGAATACAGATATAATATTCATGTAGATTGGTATAAAGAAAAAGGCATTTGGGCCAGTTACGTTCCTTATCCGGGCGCTTCTCCGTTATTGGTAAATTCCATAAGAGATTCGGCCGATTCAAATCCGCGTGACTATCGTCTGTGCATGGAGAAGAAGGGATATTGGCACCGCACATATGACATTCCATCCGTAACCAACATATTTGTGTATAAACCGCAAAAACCTTCAGACCGAATTCCGTTTGAAGAGCTTAATTATCAATAATCGTGGCGCCGCTTGCTTTATAATAAGCAATTATACTTGAGAGAATTTGGGTTCGAGCGGTGATAACATCTTTTTGCGCTTCAATTAAATTTTGCTCCGAAGTCAGAAGTTCGGAAAATTTTATCAAACCGTTTTTATAACGTTTTGACATATTCTCAACAACTTTTTGCATATGATTCTGCGCCGCCAGTTTCTTTCGATATGATTCCGTTGCGGCCTGATATGCCGAAAACGAATTTTTAAGTTCCACAATGGCATCCAGAACTTTCTGCTTATAAGTTACCAAAGCAATTTTGGTTTCCTGCCGTTGAGCCTCAATATTATTTTGCAATTTATTCCAATCCAAAAGAGGTAAATTAAACGCCGGAGATAAGCTGTATGTTTCGCTTGAGCTTGAATACAACTCAGAAAAAAACTTGGCCGAATATCCCCAAAGTGCTCCGATATTTACACTCGGATACAATTCGGCAATTGATTTTCCGAGCAATGCATTTTGTGCCTTTAGATTTTGTTCGGCCGCCGCCACATCCGGACGTAATCGAATTACGGACAGCGGTAATTTTCGCATTTTTTCGGACATATAACCATAATCTTTACGCATTAACTGAGTTTTATTAAAAGCTGATAGGCTCGAAGGCAAAACCCCGATTAAAGTACTCAAAGAATTTTTATAAGTTTCAATATTATTTTCGTATTCCGGAATTTGTGATAATGTAGTCTGTAATAAATACATTGCCTGATTATATGCTGTCTCGTCACTCATTCCGTTTTTATATTCTTTCTGAGTATATTCACTGATTTGTCGCTGTAAATCGGCATTCTTCCTCGCCATCTTCAAATTATCGATATTTTCCTGCATTTTTACATAATTAAGCACTATTTCCGCGGCTACTACGCTTCTGATATTGCTTAAACTGTATTCCTGAGCTTTTATATTTGCTTTATCGGCTTCTTTTTGCCGGCGGCCTTTTCCCCAAATGTCCAACTCCCAAGAAGCATCAAATCCGTTACTGTAATAATCAATATCTTGCACGTAACCGATATTTTTACTGTTTTTTTGATAATCATAACCTCCTTTTATACCTACCTGCGGCAGATAAGCGGCATTGTTGATGTTAACGGTTAACCGCGACTGTTTTAATTTAGCAATCGAGGTGATAATATCGCTGTTATTTGCCATTCCTTCTTTTACTAAATAATTCAAATAGTCATCCCCCAAAGTTTCATACCAATTATCGGGTAAATTGCCGTTTTCTTTCAATTCCAACTCATTTTGAACAACCGCATCCGCATAAAATTGCGGTCTTCTGTAATTATCTCCGACCGTACATGCCACACAAAAAAAACCGACCATTAATCCAAATATTTTCTTAAACATTTTTTGTTCCTCTTTTAGCTTGGAAAAATTCTTTTATCGTTTCAAAAAAAGCAAATAACGAAGGAACAAAGATTATTCCGACTAAAGTTGCGGCAATCATTCCGAAAAAAACCGAACTGCCGATTGCTATTTGCGAATTAGCGCCGGCCCCTTTAGCTACAATCATCGGGAAAACGCCTAAAATAAAGGTAAGTGCGGTCATCAATACGGCTCGATAGCGCTCCTCGGCGCCTTTTTTTGCGGCCTCAATAATGCTTAACCCCTGTTCGCGATACATTTTGGTAAATTCTACAATCAATATTGCATTTTTAGCTGCCAAACCAATCAACATTACCAATCCCAACTGAGCATAAATACTTAAAGATTGCTCCATGAAAAACAATCCGATTAAAGCACCTAGAATGGCGAATACCGTGGAAAAAATAACCGAAAGAGCCAAAAGCCAACTTTCATACAGAGCCACCAAAAACAAATAACAGAATATTGCCGCCAATGATATGATAATTGTAACCATGCCGCGATTTTCCACTTCTTGTAAACTGAGTCCCGTCCACGAAATACCATAGCTTTTCGGTAATTTTTTTTGTAAATTTTCCAAATCATTAAGCGCCGTTCCGCTACTCACATTCTGTTTTGATAAAGCGGTAACTCCGGCTGAAGTATATTGATTAAAGCGATATATCGTCTTTGGCGATAATTCCGTTTTAACATCCGCAAAACTGCCTACCTGTACCATTACTCCGCTCCGGCTTCTTACATGTAAATCTTTTACTGCCTGCACATTTTGACGATATCGATAATCGGCCTGCAGAATAACCTTATTTACCTGACCGCTCAGGGTAATATTGTTTATATATCTTGAGCCTAGATTATTCTGTAATACCGAAAACAAATCAGATACCTCCACTTTGTAGTATTCGAGTTTTTTACGGTCTATATCTAAATAAATATGCGGCGTATCGGCGGTAAAAGTTGAAAAAGCATACTCAAAATCCGAATTCTTATTAATTGCCGCCAGATAGGCATTTAATTCCTTAACCAATTCATGAGGAGATTTATTGCCGTCGGTGGTTAAAAATTCAAAGGATATGCCGTCGCTGTCTCCGATTCCCGGAATTGCCGGCGGAGCAAAGAAATTAATTTTAGCTTTTTTGTTGGTCGAAAATTCTTCGCTTAATCTCTTGCTTATGGCATTGATTGACAAGTTGCTTGTTTTTCGCTTATCCCACGGCTCTAAACCGATTACCCCCAACGCTACGTTTTCTCCGCTGCCACCCAACATACTGTATCCGGCAACCGTAATAAAATATTTGACACCGTCTATATCAAAAATTTTATCATTCATTTCTTTAATTACTTCGTTTGTTTGATTTATACCGGCAGTGTCCGCCAATTGGATATTGGCAAAAATAATACCCTGATCCTCCGATGGTAAAAATGAAGTAGGTGTGTAGCGAAAGAATAGTAAAATAACGGCTATTACCGATAATATTATTGAAACCGATAATTTAAGATGTCTCACAAAAAAATCCACCGCCTTAATGTAATATTTATTGGAAATATCAAGGATTTTATCGAAACCCTCAAAGAATTTTCCGCTTTTTTCATTATTATCTCCCCGCAGAAAAATAGCGCAAAGAGCCGGACTTAAAGTCAAAGCATTCACGGAAGAAAAAGTTACCGCCGTCGCTATGGTTACCGCAAATTGCTGATATATTTTTCCGGTAATTCCCAGCATTAAACCGACCGGAACAAAAATCGCCAAAAGAACAAAAGTTGTTGCAACCACAGCGCCGCCTATCTGCTCCATCGCCTTAATTGCCGCATTATGAGAATCGGCTTTTTCGTGTAACATTAGATATTGCACCCGCTCTACAACGATAATGGCATCATCAACCACCAAACCTATTGCCAGTATCATTGCAAATAAGGTCAATATATTAATATTAAAACCCAAAACATAAATAACCGCAAAAGTAGCCACCAACGAAACCGGAATGGTGAGCAACGGAATTAAGGTGGTAGACAGTTTTTGTAAAAATATATAAGTTACCAAAATTACCAGTAAAAAGGTAATTACCAACGTGTCCAAAATGCTTTGAATGGAAGCTCTGACAAAATCGGTGGAATCATATATAACTTTTAATTCCATGTCATCAGGCAATTGCTCATTTATCTCGGCAATTTGACGATTAATGTTTTTCATAATTTGCAATGAATTTGAATTAGGAGTCTGATTAACACCCATTATGAGTGCCGGCGAATTATTAAATAATGATTTGATATTATACATATCCGCACCTAATTCTATTTGTGCGACATCTTTTAAATACACCGTTCCGCCGTTATCTGAAGTTGCCACCACTATATTTTCAAAATCACTTACGGTGTTTAGTAATCCTTTGGCGGTAAGTGATAAAACAATTTTATTGCCCTGATTACTCGGCGCCGCTCCTATAGAGCCGATTGAAGCCTGAGTGTTTTGATTTTTAACGGCATTGATTATATCCGTCGAATTTAAGCCCATACTGTTTAACTTATCGCTGTTCAACCAAATACGCATGCTATATTGAGGGCCGAAAATTTGAATATCACCGACACCTTTTATTCGTGACAGAGCATTTTTCAAATTGGCGTGCGCATAATTACTCAAGAACAGGCTGTCATATGTATGTTGCGGAGACTGTAATACCAGCATTGCCAATATATTGGAATTTTGGGTTTTGACTTCTAACCCGTATTGTGTAACCTCCGGAGGTAAGTCAGAAGTTGCCTGTTGAATTCGATTTTGAACTTTCACCTGGGCAATATCCGAATTAGTTCCGATATCAAAAGTTACCGTCAATTTATATGAACCGGTATCACTCGAAGATGAAGACATATACAACATATCTTCCACACCGTTGATTTCGTTTTCCAACGGAATTGCCACCATATCCGCCAGAACCTTGGCATTAGCCCCTAAATAGTTCGTAGAAACCACTATCTGCGGTGGAGTAATTTCCGGATATTGTGCTACCGGCAAAACAGCTATGGCCATTATACCGAGTATAATCATAATAATCGAAACAACTATGGCAAATCGCGGTCTGTTAATAAAAAATGCCGAAAACATCATCTACTCCGCTTTATTAATTACTTTATACGTAACGGATTCTCCGACAACTATATTTTCAATACTGTCTTCTACAATATATTCGTTCTTATCGAAATTATCTTCGATTGCAAAATGGTTATCAACTTCACCCCAAATATGTATCTTATGCAGATTGGCTACTCCATTTAAAATCGTATATACATAATCCCCGTCCGGTTTCATTATCACGTAAGGTTTAGCTACAAGAACGGTGTTCTTATACTCCCGCTCCAATAAAACTTCAACATAAGCATTCGGCATCAATTTATTATCGGGATTATCAAATTCACTGTACACTGCCAGAGAATTGGTATTTGCATCTATTTGGTTATCCGTGTATTTAATAACACCGGTTTGCGGTAAAATCGTACCATCTGCCAATTGTACCTTAACCACCATTGTCTGTACATCTTCATCACTGAAATGATTAAGCAAGTCTTTATCGGTAATGGAAAAAACTACCCGAATCGGATTATATTGCACCAGTTCCATTAAATTATTACTCTGTGGTGAGATGTATTCTCCAAGCGACATCGCCACATTACCCAACACCCCATCAAATGGAGCTTTTATGTATGTATAATCCAACTTTGTTTCGGCGGCAAATTGATTTGCCCGAGCCTTTTCCAAATTTCCGGCAGCTGCCATAAATGTTGACTTGGCATCATCTAACTCTTGCGCCGAATAAACATCTTCACCGCTTTCTAACATACGTTCATATTTTATCCTGGCGTTAAGAAACTCAGCTTTCTGTGCGTAAACCGCAGCTTCCGCGGCCGTTAATTCGGCAATATAATCATCTTGTTTCAAGGTGGCCAATACCTCACCTTTTTTAACATCTTGTCCGCCTTGTGCCGCAATATCTGTTACATATCCGCTGATATAAGGTACTATCTCGGTTTTATTAATAGCATCAACCTGACCTATGTAATTATGAATTACGGTTATATTTTGCGCTCGCGGTTTTATAACCGTTACTTCTTGTTGCATCGGTTCTCTTTCCTGTATTTCAACCTTATGCGTGGCCTGATATGTACCATAAATTGCAATTGCAAACAAAACTGCCACCGATAAAATTCCCAAAATTTTTCTTTTTGATACCGACATTTTTATCTCCTGATTGTTTACCGCTTGTAAATAATCAGTTTTATAAACTTTTCAACCTTTGGGTTATTGCATAAGCTCTATGGCTTTAGAAATTTTGCGTATGGAATTAAGTTCTATCTGCCTCACTCTTTCTTTGGAAATATTATAAGTTCGGCTTAAATCATCTAAGGTTATACTGTTTTCCAGCATGCGGCGCTTATACAATATATCTTTTTCGCGCGGATTAAGCACATCAATGGCTTTATAAAAAAGTTTACGCCGATAGTCCATGGTTTCCCGATATGAAAACTGCTCTTCCTGATTGGGTTTATTATCGTATATAAAATCTATCCATTCGGAGCCGGTATCCGCCTCTTTATTTTCTATCGGAACATTAAGTGAACCGTCATGAGCTTTGAGTCTGGTGTTCATATCCGTTACTTCTTGCACACTCACATTTAAGCACTCGGCAATATCTTGCAAGATTTCCTCCGATAATTCCCTGTCATCGGTCAGATTGAGATTGTTTTTGATTTTGCGCAAATTAAAAAACAATTTTTTCTGCGCTGCGGTAGTCCCTAATTTAACCAATGACCATGAATTCAAAATATATTTTTGTACCGATGCTTTAATCCACCACAGGGCATAAGTCGAAAAACGAAAACCTTTATCCGGTTCAAATTTATTTATGGCATAAATTAATCCGATATTGCCCTCGGAAATCATTTCGCTTACAGGAAGTCCGTAACCTTTATATTTTGACACCACTTTTACGACTAAACGCAAATGTGAGGTTATAAGTTGATAAGCTATTTTTTTATCGTGAGTTTCTTTATATCTGACCGCCAAATTATATTCTTCTTCTTGCGAAAGCAACGGGTATTGGCGAATGTTTTGTAAATATCGTGCCAGATTCGTCTCCGGCGAAAAGTCAAGTCCGGTAAGAGCTGTTTCCATTTTCATTCTCCTTGTGGTTGACCGTTGTCAATAATAGAGACTAAAAAATTTATCAGCAACCTGCACTTTGGTTCTAAAAACATATACCGGAATATATAAAAGAATTTCAAATAAAAAATATGAGTTTTTTTTATAATTTACTTGCCTGTAGCTTTCAAATATATTTTAATATAAACACTTGAGGTGTGTGAGTAAGGAGATATTATCATGAAAAAAATCGTTACTATACTCGGTATTATTACCGTATACCTGTTAAACAATGCTTACGCCAAAGACTATATCAGCGTAGAGTACACTCCTTTAAGCCAAAAAGAGTGTATGTCCCTTAAGGATGATTTGGGGTTAAAATATTGTCCTTTTAATAACGATCACCTGGCCGGAGCCGCCAAAGCCTGCGGTCATATTGAAAATTTACCGACCGGTGATGATTTACAATTACTGGCACTGAAATTATATAAAAACAGAGTTAACAGTAGAGCACCGAAAACCACTATTTATGGGAAAAGAAACGATGAACTTATGCAAGATTTGCTTAACTTGAGAAACTCCGGACGGATTTTTCTTTGGATCGGAGAAGAATATAAAGACGAAAAAAGCGGTTTTGTAAGAGTATTCGATCCCAATGCTTCAATTCCTTATTTTGCTCCTCGTAACGGTAAAGGATATATTTCTCAATCGGTGGGATTGGTAGAATATGGTAATACGGATGTTTTAGCGGCAGTATGTTACAAATAGTCATCAAATTACCGAAAACGAAATAATATCTCTATTTTTTCTTTTTCCCGTTTTCCTCTTTGGGTGAATGCTTTTTCGAACAAAGTACCAATTTGTGGTCTTCGTAACAACAATACTTATCTATATCTTCAATGGGTACTCTGATTTTTTTTCCTGTATTATACCCGATTTCGGCCGTATCGGCATCAACAACTTTACAAAATGTAACTAACGGGGATTTTGCCTGAACCTGTGTTGCATAAAAAACACCTGCCGCCAATAGTACTAAAATAAATATAGGTGAACATACAAAAAACGGCAGGAGAAATTCCTGCCATTTTTATTAATCATTTTAAATTGTGACTATTTGCTTGAATTAGCACTGTTTACATCTTTTACAGATACAGACAAATCGTCAGCAATACGAGCCGAACGACCGCGTAAAGCTCTCAAGAAGTACAATTTTGCACGGCGAACTTTACCAACACGAGAAACTTCAATCTTGGCAACATTCGGAGAATACAACGGGAATACACGCTCAACACCTTCACCGAAAGAAATCTTTCTAACCGTGAAAGAAGAGTTGATACCGTCATTCTTACGAGCAATGCAAACGCCTTCGTAAACCTGAATACGCTCTCTGTCGCCTTCCTTAACTTTGGTATGAACACGCAAAGTATCACCCGGCTTAAAAATCGGAAGACTTTTACCTTCCATGAGCTTTTCAATCTGCTCTTTTTCAATATTTTCGATAATGTTCATTTTCTTTACCTTTTTGATTAATTTGTTATCCCTATACAACAGAATCTATTTAGAATCAAGCATTTTTTCTAATAAATCCGGTCGACGTTCTTTAGTTATTTGAAGAGCCTGCTCTTTCTGCCATTTTGCCACATTTTCATGGTGTCCGCTCATTAAAACTTCCGGAACTTTCCGTCCCTTCCATTCTACCGGACGAGTGTATTGCGGATATTCCAACAAGTTGCCTTCGAAACTTTCGTTTTCCGTAGAAGCCGAATTTCCCAAAACTCCCGGCAACAATCTGACTATGGCATCAAGCATAATCATTGCGGCCTGTTCTCCGCCGGTTAAAATATAATCACCGATGCTGATTTCTTCGATGTCATATTCCTCAATCACACGTTCATCTATGCCTTCAAAGCGTCCGCAGATAATCGTCAGATTTTCAACTCGGCTCAACTCCTTAACCTTTTGTTGCGTCAGCGGTTTACCCTTAGGGCTCATATAAATGATTTTACCGCCGTCATAATTATGCTCGATAGCTTCACCCAATACATCGGGACGCATAATCATACCGGCACCGCCTCCGCACGGAGTATCATCAACCGAACCGTGCTTATCAAAAGCATAATCACGAATATTCACCGTTTGCATTTGCCAAATTCCCTCGTTTAAGGCTCTGCCCGTCAGGGAAAAACCCAAAAAACCCGGGAATACTTCCGGAAATATGGTCAGAATCTTAGCTTTCAGCATCATTTTCCTCTTCATCCGGTGCAAATATCATTTTTGCCGATGAAACAATCACATACCCGTCAACTATATTTATTTCCGGAACGTATTGCTTGGTAAACGGTAACATTTCGGTTTCTTTCTGTCCGTCAAGTTTGAGTTCGATAATATCTCCGGCGCCAAAATTGCTGATTTGGGCAACCTTTCCGATAACTTTGTCCGGTGTTTGCAAGCATACCGTTAAGCCGATTAAATCTTGCAAGTAATACTCCTCTTCGTCCAACTCCGGTAATTTATCACGATTGACATAGAACTCGGTTCCGACCAAGGCTTCGGCATCATTTCGATTATCAACGCCTTTAATCTTAACTCGAACATTTGCAGAAGACATTCCTGTAACTTTGATTGCAAAAGTACGACTTGCATCTTTATTTTCAAATTCACCCAATTTTTTCCAATCCTCGGGATTCGAATTTCTCGGCTGAACTTTAACCTCTCCCCTGATACCGTGAGCGGCCACGATTTTTCCGATGCAGATTTTCTTTTCCATATTCAAAGTCTTTCAGGCTCAAAATAACTTATTTTAATTATTTACCGAAAATTATTCGGCAGAAGCTTCAGCGGCAGCCTTACTGGCTTCTTCTTTAGCCTTCATTCTTTCCATAGCTTTGGCTTTAGGAGCAGACTTCTTCGGCTGTTCACGGGTTGCCGGAGCAGAGCACAAACCTAAGTTAGAAAACAACTTTTGTAATCTTTCGGTCGGTTGAGCACCTTTTGACAACCAAGACTTTACTTTTTCCTGATCCAAAACCAAGCGCTTTTCATTATCTTGAGGCAACAACGGATTGTATGCACCCAACTTTTCAATATATCTACCATCACGAGGAGCTCTGGAATCGGCCGCTACAATGTGGTAATACGGACGCTTTTTGGAACCACCGCGAGATAATCTGATACGTACTGACATTTTTATATTCCTTTCAATAAATTAAAACGGAAACCGTTTATTAAGTCCGCCCGGCATTTTTCCGAACGGGTTACTCTTAAACATTTTAGACATTGCCGACAAAGAGCCGAACCTGCCCATTTTTTTCATCATTGTTGACATTTGCTCATATGACTTGAGCAATACGTTAACATCATGAACTTCTACTCCGGCGCCGGATGCGATTCTTCTCTTGCGAGAAGCCTTAATAATTTCAGGATTCGCTCTTTCCTTTTTGGTCATGGAAAGAATAATCGCTTCCTGTTTTTTCATCAGATTGTCGCATACGCCGGATTCCTCAATCTGAGATTTTATTTTAGATAAGCCCGGAAGCATTCCCAAAATACTCCCCATGCTACCTATCTTTTTCATTTGGCGCATTTGATTTAACATATCATTTAAATCAAACGAACCTTTCATCATCTTATTAGCCATTTCTTCGGCTTCCTGATGATTAACATTTTCAATAGCTCTTTCCACCAAAGAAACCACATCGCCTTGTCCCAAGATACGACCGGCGATTCTGTCGGCGTGAAAAATTTCAATATCATCAAGTTTTTCACCGGTTCCCAAAAATTTGATAGCCGCTCCCGAAACCATTTTCATCGAAAGAGCCGCACCCACACGCGATGTGCCGTCTAGTCTGGTCAATACCAAACCGGTAACCCCGATTTTTTCATTAAACTCACGAGCCACATTGCAAGCTTCCTGACCGATTAAAGCATCGGCAACCAACAGCGTTTCGGTCGGTTGAGCCAGTTTTTTGATTTCAAGAGCTTCAGACATCATCTCTTCATCAATTTGTAAGCGACCGGCGGTATCTAATATCAATAAATCATAAACACCGATTTTGGCTTCACTTAAAGCGCGCTTGGTAATTTCCAACGGCTTTTGACCTGCCACAATCGGCAAAACATCAACATTTATCTGCTTACCCAGTTGCGTTAATTGTTCTTGTGCCGCCGGACGATAAATATCAAGCGAAGCTAACAATATGCGTTTATTCTTTTTCAACTTATTTGCTATTTTAGCCGCCGTGGTAGTTTTACCCGAACCTTGCAAACCAACCAGCATCATACAAACCGGTGCCGGAGCATTAAAATTAAGTTCAGTATCATCGGCTCCCAAAAGTTTAATCAGTTCGTCATTAACAATTTTAATGACCATCTGTCCCGGTTGTATAGATTTAACAACCTTTTCGCCTAACGCCTCAACTTTAACTTTAGCGATAAAATCTTTAACTACCGGCAAAGAAACATCGGCTTCAAGTAAGGCAATACGAATTTCACGCATTGCATCGTCAATATCTTTTTCCGATAACACACCGCGAGAGGTTATCTTGGAAAAAGCCTGGCTTAATTTCTCACTCAAACTTTCAAACATTAAAGTTTATTTCCTTTACCGTTAATATAAACCGACAAACGCCAGTGGGCGAAACATCGCTGACTGACGGACTCCTCAGAGCTTAATTTTTACAATCCTTTTGGGGTAAAAATTCTCTAAATTCGCTTGCCTTATACCTGAAAAATAACCTCTTGTCAATATAAAAATTATCCGGATATCCGACGATTTGACCTGATAATTTTTTCTTATATATCTGAGCAAACTTGTAAATCAAAAAACAGCATATATATAACCTCGGTAAAGGAGGATTTATTATGCGTGATAAAAAGTGTAGTATATGGCATTTGATTGCCGGTTTAATTATGTTGTTTTTGGGAATTCTGATTTGGACCAATCCGGCTTCGTCATTACTGGCAATGGCTTTCTACCTGGGTCTTATCTTATTTCTACTCGGTTGCGGTTATGTTACGTTTTCATTGAGCCAATATTCGGGCTGGTATATGGTGGTCGGCTTATTTGATATATTCATCGGTCTTATTTTTATGACCAATCTCGGATTGACGGTAGAAACGTTACCAATATTCTTTGCCCTATGGATTTTGGCCTCTGGCGCCATTCAAATTTCGGGAAGTTTCGAAACCCGCAAAATCGGATTACCATGGGGATGGACTTTTACCAGCGGGGTAATCGGCGTGATTTTATCATACTTCATTCTTACTTCGCAAGCTTTCGGTGAATGGGCTTTGGTACTGACCGTCGGCACTTATGTTATTGCCTACGGAATTATCAGTATTGCCGAATACTTTTATTTTCGCCATTATTGCCACCTCAGCGAACAAAAAGAATAAAATTTAAGCCGGAATGTTTCCGGCTTTTTTTATCCTTTAAAACCGATTGCCACCACATAGGTTTCCACCGAATCTTGGCGGCTGGCGTCTGGTTTATGATGAACAACCTTGGTAAAATGCTTCTTCATATCATTCAATAAACTGCCTTCCGTACCGCCTTGAAATACTTTGGCAATAAAAATTCCGCCCTCGGCCAAAATTTCTTTGGCAAATTCATAAGCCGCTTCCACTAAAGCAATCGTGCGCAAATGGTCTATATTTTGTACGCCGGTAGTATTGGCGGCCATATCACTCATTACCACGTCGGCCGGACCGTGTAACAAGGCTTTGATTTTATCCGGAGCATCGGTATCTGTAAAATCCTGTTGCAATAAAATAGCACCATCTATCGGTT
>Ga0310696_10003055_pt1 | contig 21283 bp, 25 predicted proteins | sample AusTroGonzalo_MG_4_FD_203885 | JGI IMG/M metagenome (GOLD analysis project Ga0310696, IMG submission 203885) | Bovine rumen microbial communities from tropical cattle in Woodstock, Queensland, Australia - Gonzalo_02 (v2) (version 2) | ecosystem: Host-associated > Mammals > Digestive system >... | reverse complement strand
TTCCTGATTTTTGGTTCACAAATCATTCAAAACGGCAGTCAGCCCAAGCCGAGACGGTCGGTGTTTTATCTGCAAAAGGTTCAATATGATTGAGTTATGTTGACAAGTTACTTGAAATATCTGACGCAACGCAAGAGTGAGTACTCGATTCATTCGCCTTTTGTCTATGATTTTATGCGTAAGGTGTTGAACGACAGTGGTTCTAATCGCGATTACGACACCATCTATCGCATCGCCCGCCTGCTTGACAAACGGAAACATGTCAACTTCCTCCTTCGCAAGCAAAGTAGGCTGCTCTATCGTATGGTGCGCTATTTCGAGCCCGATTCGGTGGTCTCGTTCGGACACATGAGTGCCTTGAATGCCACGGCCATGGCTTTGGGTCACATGCAGACCAAGGTCTATTTGGAGCAGTCGGAGAGCTTCTTGGAGACGCTCAACTCGATGGGCGTGGTCAATGTGAACCTCATCCAGCCCGAAGAGTTCGACTCCGAGCATTTCCGGCGACTCAACACAGGCTTTGTCTTCTTCAGCCGCGACTCGTTTGAGGAAGACACATGGGATTATCTCATTGATTGTCTGAATTATAAGACCGCTGACTCGGTGTTTGTCTTTGAAGGCATCCACCACAACAAGGCGATGGAAGACGCTTGGGAGGAAATCAAGGCCAACGAGGATGTTTCGGTCACTTTTGACTTGTATTGCGTTGGTATGGTCTTCTTCCGCGAAGGCATTGAGAAACAGGATTTTGTATTGAAGTATTAGAAACTACGAATGGCACGAATGAAACGAATTATAAAAATGTATTTTGCGGACAAGTCCGCGAATGTCAACGAATTATATCGTTGTCGTTATAATTCGTATCAATAGGATGCTTGCATCCCAATAATTTCTAAAACAATTCGTTATATTCGTGAAATTCGTAGTTAAACTGTAACATTATGAAGAACATTACTTATACCCGCACTGGCGACGAAGGCAAGACCTCATTAATAGGAGGCCTGCGTGTCGCGAAGTTTGACGAAAGAGTAGAGGCTTACGGCACCGTCGACGAGCTGAGTGCCTTCATCGGCGTGCTGTACGACCAAGACGGTGTCACCGCTGAGATGCGGACCGTGTTGGACACCATCCAAAACAAGCTGTTCACCATCGAGTCACATTTTGCCTTGGATGAGAACTCCGAGGTGAAGAAGATGATTCCTGTATTGACCACCGAGGATATCGCTTTTGTGGAGCATGAAATCGACGTGATGAACGAACAGTTACCTGAGTTGAGGTCCTTTGTCATCCCGGGCGGAAATCTGAAGGCTTCTTACGCTCATGTGTGTCGCACGGTGTGCCGTCGCGCTGAGCGTCAGGGCTGGCGTCTGGCCGCGCAACATCCAGTAGATACGCTCGATTTGAAGTACCTAAACCGACTTTCGGATTATTTCTTCGTTTTGGCAAGATTTTTTGGCTTTTTAGAAAAAGTTGACGAAAACAATTGGGAATCAAATAAATAAAATTTTGTTATTTTTACAAAAAAGTCCTTGTCAGTTCCAAAAATACTTGTACTTTTGCGCCCTCAAAAAGAGTAAAAACAAAAAACGAAAATACAATGTATTGGACACTAGAATTAGCTTCAAAATTGGAAGACGCTCCGTGGCCAGCCACTCGTGACGAACTGTTGGATTGGGCCTTGCGTACGGGCGCACAGGAAGAAATCATAGAGAACCTTCAGGAAATCGAAGACGAAGGTGAGATATACGAACGCATCGAAGACCTTTGGCCGGATTATCCTACCAAGGATGACTTTTTCTTCCACGAGGATGAGTATTGATTTACTGATAATCAGTTGAATACAAAAACTGCTTCCAGTCGGAAGCAGTTTTTGTTTATGGGTGTATTATTTTTTTCTCAGCAGATGTTTGTAATGTAAAATCTTATATTTTTGCAAAAAAATGCAAATATGGATAATGAAACGATAAGGATGTTGACTGAATATAATATCAATCCAGCGAACAAAGCAATACAACGGTATTATGAGGCTGACAACATTTGGAAAACTTTGCACATTGAGCGCGATGAAAAAAAGCATAGTGCTTTCCTTGCTTGGCTTTTCAGGCAGAATGTCAGCAACGACTGCTCACCGTTGAAACTATTGCTTAACGTTTTGGTTCGTGTCGATGAAAACCAAATGGATCGCAATCTAAAAATGGCCATCATAATGAATCGCTTGATAATAAAATCGGCCGACATTGAAAATGAGACAATAGTGTCTAAGATTTCAAAACTGAAATCAAACGACCGATTGGATATATATATCAAATGTGATATTGATGGCGTTGACGGATTCTCAAAATTGGAGATTATTATTGAGAATAAGATTGATGCGCAGGAAGGAGATGCCAAGGATAAAAGAAAGAAAACAGGATGCGAAGTATGGGAAAAAGGGAAATGTCAGACCGAACGTTATTACTATGCATGTCACGAAAACCGTCAGGATGAAAGCTCACTTCAATTGTTTGTCTTCCTAACCGGTTTAGACCAAGAACCTGTGGATAAGCGTTTTATTAAAATCACATACCAAAACTTGGTTGACTATATCCTTCAACCATACTTAGAGTTTGATACAGTCGACGAGCATACGTCGTTACAAATCAGAGAATACCTGTGTATTTTGGGAAGTCCATATAATGAACAGAAATCAATACTTGCAACTACCATGGAAGAAAGAGAACTACTCAATGATTTTTTAACCCGAAACGAAGCTTTGATTATAAAAGCTATAACCGTTGTTAGAAATACAACGACAGATCCCGACAAGATAGACCGTTGTGATGATATGTTGTCGAGTTTTAAGAGGTTTAACGGACACAATCGTCAATATTCCATCAATGGCGATGGGGTTTACATGATGTATCAGGTTATGGAGCAATTTGCAAAATATAAACTGGAACAAGATGCAGGCGTTAAAGATATTGAAACCGAGATCAAAAAGTATGTGGGTAATAATACTAAAAAAACATATTTTTCGGATGAAAAGGATAAAGTCTATCGTTGGACGTATAAAACCAAGGAAGGGAAAGTACGCATGCATTATCATGAATTTGATTATGGTGGGAAATACTATTACTTTACAAAGGAGTGGTATGGTGATAAGGAAACTGACAATTTTGTGAAGGTGATGAAGGGGATAAACGAGAAATACAAAGATTTTCAAATAGAAGAAATAAAATAAAATAAAAATATGGCATTCAATTATTTAAGCCCATCGGGCATCAGATTGACAAATTCTGAAGAACAGATTTTGGATAGAGTCGATAAATTCTCTTATTCTTTGAATGGTTATGTTAACTTGGCAGATTTGCATTCAAGGATAACAGTAGAGTTATCAAATAAGATTGAAACACGTGATTATTCTTATGAAATCACTGATTATGAAAGAGTTGCTGAAATCGATAAGTTGCAAGAAAGGATTAATAAGATAGACAGACTTATTGATCAAAAAATGCAAAAATTTGAAGAGGCACAAGGGACAATGAGAGATGCACTCGGTAGGCAACTTGGTGAGTTGGAAGTGGAAAGGGCTCTTTTAAGAGATGTATGTGGCGCTTATGTAGATGCCGAACCGGGAACGAACGACAATTTTGTTATCCATGGTTGTTATGAGATTTTGGGTGAATATATCTCATCATCAAAGAAGGTAGTATTGTATATCGATTCTATTAATAGCGATTTTTTGCTGGCTATAATATATGTTCATGAAATGATGCACGCGTATCTTGATTGTGGTTTTGTCAGAGATTACTTTGATAAGATTGAAGAACCAATAGTGGAATATGCCATGCTGAATTTCTTCAAAGCTTTTGACAGGCAAATTTGCGCTAAAGCCCAAATACATGTCAAGGAAAAGCAAAAAGAATTAGGTACTGCTCATTATGGCTTTGGGTATTGTATTTTCAAGAACCCAAATGGCACCAATTGGCTTGAAGATTACCGTAATGCCAAAAATAGTTTAGCTAAGACAGACCCTGATGTTGCCGCGTATTTGAATTATTGGAAAAAGGGAAACTATCCCGAAGAGGAAGAAAAAGAATGTCTGGAGTATTTATACAAAGCACTGCATTTAGGTAACGTTAAAAGAATGATAATCAGGAGTGATCAAATGCATCCAAAAGACTTTCTTAACGATTTGATGCAACAGCAGGTAGCTCAAGCCACGTTACTTACTACAACGAATGATTTTGCTGATTATTTATGTAATTGTGATGCAATAAATGGAGGGTATAACTCATATATAAGGAGTTTGGAAACCAATGTATTTAACGATTTGTTGGACCAATTTGGTCTGCCTAGAAATTTGTATCAATGTAAAGCCAAAGATTTGGTGCAAGTCCTTAATAAATTGGTTGATTCCACGTATAAAAAGGATCCTTATGTATGTGCAGCTCTTAATTATCAAAAAAGATCATGTAAATATGCCTTATGCTATTTCTTAAGGCATCTGTTAGAGTTGAACGGCATTATCATCTAACGATTATATTTTTCCGCCATCTCCACCACCATCTTCTTCATCTTTTGACGGACATCTTCCGGCTCAAGCACTTCCACATGTGGCCCATGGTGCAACAAGGCTTGCATGAATTCTATGGACAGCCCAACGCGATAGTGGAAAATGCTGTATTCTGCTTTTTGCTCGATTTCCTTTTGGGAGCCGTGTATGGGAAGCTTGCGGAAATAGTCGGCATAGTCGCCATCAACTTTTATCTTGATGTCGACTTCTTTTAATCCGGCAAACGGAATGTGAACGGCGGTGCCATACCTATGTTTGGTGTACTCTTTGGGAACAAACATGCCCTTGTATAGATTAGGGTCGAAGGTCTGGTCCAGAATATCAAGGATTTGGATGCAATCTAAGGGGATGGTTTGAATGACGCAGTTGATTTTGCACGTCAAATACCACCGCCGCTCGAAAAGTTGCACGCGAAGAGGCACTACCGTGTGTTTGGATGCTTCCTGTCGGTTGTACAATTTGTACTTCACTTCTAACAAATGGTTCAGCTTCATGGCTTCAAGAATGCTTGAGAGAAACTTCTTTCCCGAAGGAATGTCCTCCAAGATGATTCTCTGGCGGATGTCGGTATAGGAAAGCAGGTCGCTGTCGATGAAAGCCGCAGTCATCATCCACTTCAAGGCCTTGCCGTTTCGGATTTTTTTCCTGTCTTCTTCTGAAATCGAGTAGGTCGGCATCCTTTTATTGTCGCTGATGATGGTGATGCCATATTTTTCCTTGATTTCGTCTTTCATCCTCTTGAAGCTGCTTTTTGAAAGCTTCTCCCAATGATGGTCTTTCCTATAAGCGCGATATAATTCGTCCTTGGTGATTTCTCCTTCGCTTAACTGCTGCAATAGCCAGAGATGTTTGCTGGTGTCGTTGTGAGGCATGACCTTGTTTTTTTGTTAGGCAAAGATAATGTTTTTTTTCGGTTCCGCTTTTTGAAACGCTAAATTGTGGTTTTTTGCCGCGAAATCAAAAAAACTTTGCATCATGAGAACAGCTGTCGTACTTTTCTTCATCGCACTCGTCCTGTGCTTTATCGTGGCTTTGTTTGGCTTTGTCATCGGATTGCTCAAGGAGCTTTTCGCTGGAGCGGGCATTTATGGTATCATCACTGTGGTGGCTGTCGTCGTATTTATCATCGCCGTCATCTATATTATTAATGGTTGAGGAGGGCTGCCGTATGTCACAATTTGTTGAAGATCTGCTGTGTGGCCTTGTGGGCTATGGCGTTGGAAGGCACAGCCGAAACATCTCGGAAGCCCAAGCCGAGGATCTCATCACTTCATATCTGAGGGACATTCCCCTTGAAATAGTCATCGACCATTGGACGAGAGCCAATGGCTATGACGGCTTGGAAGGACCTATCATCGACCGTCTGCGCTACAAGGCGGATGAAATGGAAAGAAACTATAATCTATAATTAAAACATTACTACTATGGAACAGACAAACAACAATCAAAAGAAAACCGCCGCTGAGCGTTATGCCTATGTGAATGAAGGCGATGCCTTTGCCCAGTTGTGGCAACAAGCCGAGCAAGGCGACTTGAAGGCACAAAAAGAGGTGGCCTACAGAATCTATCTCTATGTGCAAGAATGCTCGGATCCATTGGCCGACTGCGAGACCATGATTCGCTATCTCAAAAACCTTGCGGCCCATGGCGATGATCACGCCATGTTCGTCTTGGGCGAGACTTACTATTGCGGCTATGAGGGTGTCGGACTCGGCAAGCAAGACTTGGATGAAAGCATCCGCTGGTTCAAGTTGGCGGCAGAGCATGGCAACGTTCTGGCGCAAGAATGGATGGCAGAGGCTTATTTTGAAGGGCATTTCATTGACGGCGAGCCCTTTACGGAAGGCTTCGATGATGCTCCCGCTTGGTTGTTCAAGTTGCCGATGGAACGTCGCATGGACGCATTACTTGACGAGGATTGCTATGAGACCGTAATCGAGTGGTTCAAGAAAGCGGCCAAGCAAGGTAACGCAGACGCACAATGCAGCCTTGGTGAAATGTGCTCTCACAGCGATTGTATGGAGTTGGATTATGAAAAGGGTCCCCAAATGGCTTTAAAGTGGTACAAGATGGCAGCTAACCTTGGCCATGTGGTGGCGCAACACCGACTTGGACTGTATTACTTTGATAACTACCACAAGAAGAAAAACGAAGCGGAAGCCCTGAGGTGGTTCACGCTGTCCGCCCAGCAAGACTACCCGCCGGCACAAGTCAACCTTGGCATTTATTATTGCTATGGCCTTATTGTGAAACAAGATTGTTGGAAAGCCATCGAGTTGTTTAAAAAGGCGGCAGCAAAAGGCGAGGAGAGAGCCGCTCATTGGCTCGGATGTGCCTATGCCGACGGCGTGGAAGACTATAAAGAAGCGGCTAAGTGGTATAGAAAGGCGGCGAAGATGGACTACTGGTTCGCATGTTACAGGCTGGGGACATTCTATCGCGACGGGAAAGGCGTGGAGCAGAGCGACACGGAAGCGAACAAATGGTTCAGAAAGGCAAATAGACTAAATCCATCATTATGAAAACAAAACAACAACCAAATGCTGTTGTATGGGATGATGATTCCGAAGAACAAGAAGCCTTTGAATTCTTCCGTGACTTGGCGAAAAAAGGACATCCCCAAGGACAAATCAACATGGGCAACTATTACCGAGAGGGTGGATTCGTTAAGCGGAACCCAAGGGCAGCATTCTGCTGGTACATGAGGGCGGCAAAGCAAAGCTATTGGTATGGTGAACTTTTGGTCGCGGATTGCTATTTCAAAGGCGACGGAGTCAAGCTGGACTACAAGGAAGCCGTCAGATGGTACGAGTTGGCTGCGGCACATCTTGATAAGAACGTCGTTTTGAATTGGGCATATCCAGTGGGCTATCCTGCATCGCAAATTGCCCAATGCTACAAGGAAGGTCTCGGAGTGAAGAAGGATTTGGAGAAGGCTGCCGAATGGTACGACAAGGCGGAATGGCACGAAAAAGCGAAACTTATTAGGACATACGGCGATGATGCTGACAAGTATGATCCGGACTGCCCTTGGTGACAGAAGATGCCAATCAGAGTGACGATGGGCGTTTGCTCTAAGTGTTAGAAGGATTTGTGGACAACTGGTAAGAATTCCTTCAAAACTACTGCACTTTCAAAAAAATGCAGTAATGATGCGTTTATAACGAAGGAATAGTAATACAGAAAAAAAGAGTAATTTTGCCGAAAATTACGAATATGAATGAGAACACTATAAAAGAGGCGTTGCAAAAAGGAGAACGAGTTACTCTGGAGTGCAAGAAAGCAACGACAGAAGTCCCCAAATCGCTTTGGGAGACTTACTCTGCGTTTGCCAATACTATAGGTGGGTTGATTCTGCTTGGCGTGGACGAGCATCGGAAGGAAACAGCTTTGGCAAAGCGTTATGAGTTTGTTGGCGTGAACGATGCGCAGAAAATCCTGACCGATTTTTGGAACACTATCAATAGCGACAAGGTGAATGCGAATATCCTTACCGACAGCGATGTGGAAGTGGTGGATATGGATAGCAAGCAAATTGTCTGCATCCATGTTCCGCAAGCCGACTGGCGAATGAAGCCTGTTTATCTGAACGGCAATGTGTATAAAGGGACTTTCAGGCGTAACCATGAAGGGGATTATCATTGCACCGAGCATCAGGTTAAAGCCATGATTCGCGACTCTTTTGAAGATGGCAACGACGGCTTGTTGATGGAGCACTTCGATATGGAAGACATTGACCTTGATACATTGCACCGCTATCGCACCTTGTTTCAATACAGAAATGAAGGTCATGTTTGGAATGAGATTGACGACAAGTCGTTTCTGAAAAATCTTGGTGGATATATCGTTGACAGGAGTTCGGGAAAAGAAGGTCTGACGATGGCTGGTCTTCTGATGTTTGGCAAGGGATTGTCAGTGCGAGAGCGTTTTGACAACTTCCGTATGGACTACATCGATTTCTGCAACCTTATTGGTGAAGAGCGTTACAGCGACAGATTGACTTACGATGGCCGTTGGGAAAACAACTTGTACCAATTTTTCAGTCGGGTGATACCCAAGGTGACATTCGATCTTCCGAGACCTTTTCGCATGGAAGGTCTTCAACGTGTTGACGATACACCTCAACATAAAGCAGTGCGCGAAGCCTTCACGAATGCCATCATTCACTCCGACTTTGTCATGGAAGCAGGAATACTGCGGATTGAGAAGCATGATGATAAGCTTGTATTCCGCAATCCTGGTCTTCTACGACTGCCCATAGAACAGATTTACGAAGGTGGTGTCTCATACGCACGTAATCCAAAGATTCAAAATATGTTGCGGATGGTTGGCTATGGCGAAAACCTTGGCTCAGGCTTCCCTTTGATTTTGGACGCTTGGAAACAAGCGGGGTGGAGTGCGCCTGAATTGAAGAATAAGATTGATTTGGATGAAGTTGAACTGATATTGCCTGTGGAGAAGACTGAGGGGGTATATCAGGAAGGTTCGCAGAAAAGTACATTGAAAAGTACATTGAAAAGTACATTGAAAAGTACATTGAAAAGTACGCAGAAAAGTATTGTAGAAATCATAATGCGCAATCCTGAAGTCACCATTCCACAAGTTGCCAAACTATTAGACTTAAATCCACGTGGAATTGCCAAGCATTTCAAAACGCTTCAAGACAAAGGCATCATCCGTCGTGTCGGGCCTGATAAGGGTGGACATTGGGAGGTGGTGGTAGGAGAATAACTATCCTTCAAAACTACTGCACTTTCAAAGAAATGCAGTAACTTTGCGACACGAAATTAGCGAATAGACGAGTGCTCTATAAATGAAAATCAGAAAACGAAAAAGTTATGGTAAAGCATATCATTCTATGGACATTGAATCCGGATCTGACGGAGAAAGAAAAGGAAAACGTAAAGGCTGGGATTAAGGAAGGACTGGAAGGTCTGGTCGGCAAGGTGCCGGGACTGATTGTCGTGAAGGTGCACACTATCGGGCGACTGGCCTCGTCGACTGCCGACTTGATGTTAGACTGCACATTGGAGAGCGAGGAAGCATTGAAAGGCTATGCCAAGCATCCTGAGCATTTGGCAGTAGCTAATACGAAGGTTCGGCCTTATACGGCTCAACGGTCTTGTTTAGACTTTGAGGTGTAGGTTTTCAAGGTATCGAAGCAATTATATCACCCGCTCCGTAACCATCCTCCATTCCCCAGGCTGTAAATCACCCAACGAGATATTCCCAATCTGAACGCGAATCAGGCGGAGCGTGGGAAACCCTACGGCAGCGGTGCTATGGCGCACTTGTCGGTTCTTGCCTTCGATGAGGGTGAGGCGCACCCAACTGGTCGGGATGTTGGCACGGTAACGGATGGGCGGCACACGCTCCCAAAGGTTTTCAGGAGGCTCAACGATTGCTGCCTGACAGGGCTTGGTGCGGTAGCCTTTGATGGTTACACCACTTTTCAACTGGTTGACAGCCTCTTGCGTGATTTGTCCGTCTACTTGGGCAAGATAGGTGCGTGGATGCTCGAATTTCGGGTCCAACAGTTTCTTGATGAGTTTGCCGTCGTCGGTGAGGAGCAAGGCACCTTCGCTGTCGTGGTCGAGGCGACCTGCGGCATACACATTAGGAGGGAACCCGAACTCGTCGAGAGCCCGATGTCCGGCCTCGGGAGTGAACTGGCTGAGTACGCCAAAAGGCTTGTTGAAGAGTATCACCATGCCGCAAAAATACATTTTATTTCCTTTTATTCAACTTTGATTGATTAATTCCCTATCTTTGCAAGTTCAAACCTTATTCGACAGGCTCAATAACCATGCGAAAAGTAGTAACTCTTTCGGATCTTAAGAAAGCCCTCGGCTTAAAAGGCTTTTTCGGCACCTGTGCCGCAGGATTGGCATACGGATACCTCCGTCTGGGCAAAATCAACCGTTTGTTTGATGGAGCCGCTGATTATCAAGGCCGTGAGTTTGCCGACCATCTGTTGGAAAACATGAACATCACGATTGATGTCAGTCCCGAGCAATTGGAGAACATTCCCAAGGAAGGCGGTTTTGTCGTGGTCAGCAACCATCCCTTCGGCGGCATCGAGGGCGTGATGCTGTTGAGTGCCATCGCCAAGGTGCGCCCCGACTTCAAATTGATGGCCAACTTCATCTTGGCGCATATCCCGAACCTCAAGGAATGTTTCTTCTCGGTGAACCCTTTCGAGAAAAATCCTGAATGGAAGAGTAGTGTGGGTGGCATCAAAGGTGCCATTCAACATATCGCGGAAGGCAAGGGTTTGGGTGTGTTCCCCGCTGGCGAAGTGTCTCGTTATCATGGACATGACTATCCCGAAGACCTGCCTTGGAGCACTTCCATAGCACGTATCATCAAGAACGCAAATGTGCCGGTGATTCCTGTGTTTTGGGAGGGTTGCAATTCGAAGTGGTTCTATGCGGTCGACAAAATCCATCCCATGTTGGGCACGGCACGGTTGACCAAGGAACTGATTAACAAGCACGATACTTGTTTCAACCTGCAAATCGGCAAACCGATTCTGCCGGCTGAGGTGGCTACTTACGAGAATCCAAAAGAATTGGCGGCTTATCTGCGTAGCCGTTCCTATGCCCTTGAAGCCAATATTCCGACGAAAGCCGTTGCGAAAACGAATGTGAAACAGGCTGAGATTGACGCGCCTACGGATTTGTCGCTCATGTTGGCCGAGTTGGAGGCCATTCGTGAGAAGTCATTCTTGTATTCGACTGCCAATTATGATTGCTATTTAGCTGATTGTAAGGATATTCCCAATCTGATGCATGAAATTGCGCGTCTGCGCGAGGAAACTTTCCGCGCCATCGGCGAAGGCACTGGAAAGAACCTTGACCAGGATGAGTTTGACGGTTATTTCAAGCAGATGTTTCTTTGGGATACGGTCAAGCAGAAGATAGCAGGTTGCTATCGTCTCGGAATCGGCAGTGAGATTATTCCCAAATTCGGTATTAAAGGCTTCTATGTCAGTACTTTGGTGAATATCGATGAAGCGTTTTCGGATAAGTTGAGCCATACGATAGAATTGGGCCGCTCTTTTGTCGCCCTTGATTACCAAAAGGAAGTGTTGCCGATGATGCTTTTGTTGCGTGGCCTCTCGGATGTGGTGGTGCGTTATCCCGAAATCAACCATTTCATTGGGCCTGTGAGCATTAGCGCGTGGTATCCGAAGTTCTACCTCAGTTTGATTGCACGCTTTGTGTCTGAAAAACATGCCGTTGAGGACGAACTGAAGGGCAAAGTCACGCCCAAGACGCCTTTTGTCCCTGACTTCCTCAAGGTGGATTCCGATGCGCTGTTGAAGTACAACATGAATGGTGTGGACAAGTTCGACAAGTTCCTGTTCCGGCTCAGCAATGGCGAATACCGCTTGCCCACTTTATACAAGAAATACCTGAAACTGAACGCCAAGTTCCTCTGTTTCAATGTCGACCCCGATTTCAACGACACGCTTGACAGCCTGCTTTTCCTCACCTTCACCGACTTCCCCGAGGACGAGGTGATGCCGCTCTTCCGCGACAGCAGCGACGAGGAGAAGGAAATTGTTCGGAAACGTTTCGGGTATATTTGATTTTCACGTAGAAGCATATTTTTTTCACGCAGAATACGCAGAATACGCAGAATTTGTTGGACGCAAACTTAGCGTCGCATCGCGATTCCCATGATTCTGCGATTTCTGCGTGCAATATATAATTTGTCACGCTGGCGCAATTTTTTTTCACGCAGAATACGCAGAATTCGCAGAATTTTTTGGACGCAATCTTAGCGTCGCATCGCGATTCCCATAATTCAGCGATTTCTGCGTGCAATAATAATCGCGTGCAATATTAATTTAATAAGGTATCATTCTCCTGATTCCTCTTCAATAGTCTGCGCGAAGAAGCTGAAATTCACTTTGCCATAATGCCGCTGTTCCATGAAATGCGGATGCTCCTCAAAGTTTTGGTATTTGTCGTGCTCCAAAACAAACATGCCGTTTTCCTTCAACAAGTTGTTGTCGAAGATGAGTTGAACCAATTCGTCGTATTGTTGGCAATCGTAAGGCGGGTCGGCAAAGATGAGGTCATATTTCATCTTGTGGGTGCCAAGGAAGCGGAAGACATCGGAACGGACGACGAGCAATTCCTTCATGTTGAGCTTGTTGGCCGTCTCGCGAATGAATTTCACGCAACCGAAGTCGTGGTCGACAGCAACCACTTTCGGGCAACCTCTTGAAACCAACTCGTAGGAAATGTTGCCTGTGCCGGCAAAGAGGTCCAGCACTTCGATTTCTTCAAAGTCGTAGTAGTTCTCAATGATGTTGAACAGGCTTTCCTTGGCCATGTCGGTGGTAGGGCGCACTGGCAGGTTGGTGGGAGCCATGATTTGCCGCCGTTGGTATCTTCCTCTGATGATTCTCATCTTAACGCTTGATAATGAATGAAATAATATGGGTCTTCCACAAAGTGAATGTCGCGCACGTAATGCTTGCAAAGTTCAGTGATTTCAGACGAGGGAAGGATGAGCCCGGCAAAAGTGACAGGCGTATCTTGTCTCGAGCAGCCGTTTTGTTCCATCGCAAACAATAGGAAATAGGCGAAGTCTTCCTTGGTGTTGAACTTGAAGTTGTTGAAGAATTGCAGTTTCCGGTCTTTTTTGATGACCATATCGAAATCAGCATTCCTAACATTGACGAACACACCTTGGTCTTCTGTTTTTTCCATCACGCTATTGATGAACACGCTGCTCGAATGGGTGATTTTGGCATCTTTCCATTTCGCCAACATTTTGTCCTGCAAGGCTTTTGGAAAAGCATAGACAATCCGGCATTGAGCCGATGCCAAGGATTCCGAAATGATGGTGTAATTCTCAGGGACTTGAAAACCAAAGTCAAGGTACTTAGCTTGGTCTGCCTCGTTGAACAAGGGGTCGGGAACGAGGGTGCAAAAGCGGTTGTCGATAATGCAGGTTACCTCTTGGAAAGCTTTGTTGTTCAGTCCTTTTGACTCCATGGCGCGTTCCAACGTACGGAAGAGGTCATTGCTATCGGTCAGCAGGTCTGACTGGTAAAACTCCAAGCCGACAAGGGTCTGGGTCTGGGTGTCGAGAAGGGCAAAAGAAAGACCACCCAATGTGAATTGGATGGCCATTCTGTACTGCGATGACTTCTTGGCATCAAACTCCTCGCCAAATTGCGAGATATAAGGATTCAACGATGCCGTCATTCATCCTAACGGTTTAGAGTTTCTCCCAGTTGCCGTCGGTGGTGGCTTCTTCCATCGAGCCGACTTTCAGACCGGCATAGCGGTTGATGCTTTCCTTTTCGGCCTTGGCGTTGTCGCGGCGCTGGTTCCATTCCTTTTCGGTGAAATCGGCACTCGGAGTGGCTAAATAGACCTCGTAAGGCGTGCGGGCTTCAAAGACAGGGATGTCGATACCGTTACGCTTAATCGTGCCGGCTTCAAGCTCAAACTTCTGTTGAGGTTCGCTGAAAGGAACGAAGCGGATGTCGTTGATGTTGAAATTGTCGCGGCCACCTCTGATGGAGTCCATCACTTTCACGAAACCGAGGGTGTCGTTGATGGTGCGGGTGAAAGTGGTGTCGGTCGGGTCGGGAACGATTTTCACAATCGGGATTTCTGCGGTTTGGCAGAAGGCAATCAGGGTATCGAAGCTACTCGTGTACTGGCTGGTGGCATTTTTGTAAAGCACCTCGGCGTTACGGATGTCGATGAGGCGTTCAACGACTTTGGTTTCGCGGGTCTTCTGTTCATGATTGAACTTGATGGGAGCCTGAATGCTCTTGACGACTTGCCATGCTAACAGCACGATGATGGCAAACAGAATGATGTTGATGACGATGGATAATCCTTTTTTCATTGTAGTATGATTTTCTAATTTTACTCTTTCTGATTGGCGGCAAAGTTAGGATTTTTTCCTTTATGTAAGACAAAAAAAATCATTTCAAATTAAAAATGGATTTTATGGAAATTTAAGTATTTGTCATCCAGATATTTGCGTATTTTGTCGGCAAGGACGATGAAGACTTGAAGCTCGTTTTTCTCCAACCACAGGGTCGCATCGTCGTCTCGGTTGATGGCTTTTGCGAAGGCCAGATTGACCTCGAAGTGGTTTTTGATGAGCCATTCCTCGGCTTTTTCCTCCTTGTCGATGGCACTGTCGATGGCGGCGAGATGGGGGAAACCGTGTTCCATCAACCAATCTTTGGCTTTGAGGTCGCCTTGGATGGTCTGGCTCAGTGCTCCCAATTCGGGATAGCCGTTGCGCATCAGCCACTCGAAGAACTCGTCGCCCTCAGGCTCAAAGGTGCAACCGAAGGCCATTAAGATTTTTACAGGGTAGCGGGTCATAACGCTGCAAAAATACACACAATTCAAATAAAATTCCTAATTTTGCACAAATATTTGAAATCAATGAAAACCAAACAAGAAATAGTTGAAAACTGGCTGCCGCGCTATACGGGCTTGCCGTTGGAGAAGTTCGGGAAGTACATTTTGCTGACCAATTTCCAGAATTATGTGGACCGCTTTGCCGAATGGCAGGGTGTGGAAGTCGTCGGGCGCGACCGCTCAATGCCTTGCGCCACCGACGGCGAAATCACCATTATTAATTTTAGCATGGGTAGTGCCAACGCGGCCACCATCATGGACTTGTTGAGTGCCGTAAAGCCTAAAGCCGTCTTGTTTCTTGGCAAATGTGGCGGTATTAAAAAGAAGAATAAGGTAGGTGACTTGATTTTGCCCATTGCAGCTATCCGTGGGGAAGGTACCTCGAACGACTATTTCCCGCCCGAAGTGCCTGCATTACCGGCCTTTAGCCTCGAAAAAGCCATCTCCACCACCATCCGTGACTATGGCCGTGACTATTGGACTGGCACGGTCTACACCACCAACCGCCGCGTATGGGAACACGACGAGGAGTTTAAGGATTACCTCCGCAAGACCCGCTGCATGGGTGTCGATATGGAGACCGCGACCATCTTCTCAGTTGGCTTCCACAACGAAATCCCAACAGGAGCATTGTTGCTAGTGTCCGACAACCCTATGGTGCCTGAGGGTGTCAAGACGGAAGAGAGCGACAAGAAAGTGAGTCAAAACTATGTCGGTGAGCACCTGCGCATCGGCATCGACTCGCTACGGCAATTAATAAACAATGGTATCACCGTCAAGCATCTAAAGTTCTGATAGTAAATAAATCGCTTGCGATTTACTTCTCAAATTCTCAAATTCTTGATAAAAAATCGTGATGACCTACGAACAAATCCTTTCCGACATCAACAAGAAAAACTTTGCACCCGTCTATTTCCTGACAGGCGATGAGCCCTATTTCATCGACATGATTTCGGACACCATCGAGAACGAAGCCTTGGATGAGGCTGACCGTGCTTTCAACCAAATCGTGCTCTATGGTCGTGACGTGGATGTGGAGACCATCGCCAATCATGCCCGCAGTTTCCCGATGATGGGCGACCGCATGGTAGTCATCGTCAAGGAGGCACAGGATGTGAAAAACTTGGAAAACTTTGAGGCTTATCTTGACACGATTCCTGAGACTACACTCCTCGTTTTCGCCTATAAATACAAGAAGTTCGACAAGCGCAAGACTTTGGCCAAGAAGATTGACAAAAAAGGTGTGTGGTTCGAGTCGAAGAAATTGTATGATAGTAACATCCCGGGCTGGATTCAAAACTACTTGAAAGCCGAAGGCTATTCCATTACGCCCAAAGCCACACAGATGCTGGCAGATTTCCTCGGCACCGACCTCCACAAAATTGCCAACGAGTTGAAGAAGCTTACCATCGCTTTGCCCAAAAATAAGAGCATCGACGATGCAGATGTGGAGCGCAACATCGGCATTTCCAAGGACTTTAATGTCTTCGAGTTGCAGAATGCCATCGGCACCCGCGACGTGTTGAAAGCCAACCGCATCGTGAACTATTTCGGCGACAACGGCAAAGACAATCCGCTATTGGTCACGGCGATAACGCTTTTTGGGTATTTCTCGAAGATTCTCAAGTTACATCTGGCCACCGACAAGTCACAAGGGGCTTTGGCGGGTCTCTTGGGTGTCAATCCTTATTTCATTAGGGATTACCAGACGGCAGCTCACAACTATCCGCCGCAGGTCTGCATCCGCAACATCTCCATCCTGCGCGAGTTCGACATGAAATCGAAGGGCTACGAAAGCGGCGAGGTGAGCGAGAAGGATTTGTATAGAGAGATGATTTTTAAACTAATGCATTAATCCAAGGGCCCCTGAGCCTGTCGAAGGGCCCGTAACCGATATAACTATGCGCATTGTAGCACAACGAGTCACCCACGCTTCCGTCACAATTGAAGGCAAGGTAAAATCGGAAATCGACTTAGGAATGTTAATTTTGCTCGGCATTGAGGAAGCCGACACGCAAGAGGATGTCGATTGGCTTTGCCAAAAACTCACGAAACTCCGCATTTTCAGCGACGAGAACGATTCCATGAACTTGGACATTAATCAAGTAGGCGGTTCTTTCCTTGTAGTGAGCCAGTTCACCCTTCATGCTTTGACCAAAAAAGGCAACCGCCCGAGTTTCATCCGCGCCGCCCGCCCAGAGGTAGCCATCCCGCTGTATGAATTATTTCTGAAACACCTCGCTGAAATCTCAACGCGCGAGGTGCAAAGCGGTGAGTTTGGTGCCATGATGGCCGTGGAATTGCTTAATGATGGGCCGGTGACGATAATAATGGACTCAAAACACCGCGAATAGCAAAGATTTGCCTATTTTTGCACCCTCATAAATTTTTGAATCTTAAATCTTTAAATTTTGAATCTTGAATCTTTGAATTTGGAATTATGGACGGCAAAAGATTAGAAAAAGTAAACAGACTGATACAAAAGGAATTAGGCGATATATTCCAGAAGGAGCTGAAACCGAAAGTGCCTACGCTGATGATTACCGTGACGCGCGTCAATGTCACTTCCGACCTCTCGTATGCGCGGGTGTATCTGAGCATTTTTGGCGTGGACGAGAAGAAAAAGGTCGTGGAGGAGGTTAGCCAAAATGCCAGAGCTATCCGTGGTTTGCTCGGCAACCGCATCCGTCACCAAATGCGTGTCGTGCCTGAACTGCGTTTCATTGAGGACGACTCTTTGGATTATATCGAAAACATTGACAACCTGCTCCATCCCGACAAGTGAGACTGCCATTATTCATAGCAAACCGTTATCTGTTGGCCAAAAAGAGCCACAACCTCATTAATATCATCACTTGGATTTCCATTTTGGGTATTAGTGTGGGCTCGTTTGCGCTTATCGTGGTGCTGTCGGCTTTCAATGGCTTGGAGAAGGTGATTTCTTCGATGAACAATCGCCTCACGCCTGACCTGCAAATCGCTCCAGTGAAAGGCAAGACCATCGACTTGACGGCTTTCCCATTAGGACAACTCAAAAATATTCAAGGCGTTGATTATGTGATTCCTACGATTACCGAAGACGCACTTTTCCGAGCCAATGACAAGCAGCATATCGGTCAGGTGAAAGGCGTGGGCGTGGAGTATCAAGAGATTGAGCGGGTGGGCGAGATTGTTTATGGCGATAATGGCTTTTTGCTTTCCGATGGCGAATACGACTTCGCCGTTCCAGGTGCGGGCGTGGCGTGGTATCTCGGTATCAATGCTTACAACCCTTACGCGATGGTGCGCGTCTATGTACCCAAACGAGGCAATGCCTCGTTGATGAGCCTCGAAAACAGCTTCAATTCCGATGTGCTGAATGTGCGTTGTGTGTTCTCCACCGAACAGGAACAAGACGAAAAACTGGTGCTTGTGCCGTTCAATTGGCTTTCGGAACTCCTTGATTACGAGAACAAAGCTTCGAATGTCGAGCTTTTTGTTGCCCCGAATGCTGATATTAATAAGGTGAAAAAATCAGTCAACACAATAATAGGGGAGTACTTCACCGTGAAAAACCAACAGGAGCAGCAAGAAACCCTTTACAGAATCATGCGTTCCGAGAAATGGGCGGTCTATGTCATCCTCACTTTCATCCTGATTTTGGCTACCTTCAATGTGGTAGGCTCGCTCTCCATGCTGATGATTGACAAGCGCAAGGACACGGAAATCCTGAAATCCATGGGTGCCGACAATCGTTTGATTCAGAAGATTTTCATGAACGAAGGCCTGCTGATTTCCGTGGCGGGTGGCGTCATCGGTTTGCTGTTGGGTATCATTTTGGTACTCTTGCAACAGCAGTTCGGTTTCGTGAAGTTCGGCACAGGCGGTAACTATGTCGTGGATGCCTATCCTGTCTTGCTGAAACTCAAAGATGTGTTGCTGATTTTCGCCACGATTCTGGTGGTGGGCTGCACTTCGGCTTTCCTCACTGTGCGTCATGCGATGCGAAAAGAGGTTAAAATATAGTGGTTTTGTTTGTCTAAAAACAATACATTCCCTTTGCTCAAATTGTAAAACGGATTTTCTATTTATCTGATTTTCAAATTACCTTTTTTTCGGCAAAAGCCATACGAATTAAAGTATTTTTTCTATTTTTGCGCTGTACAAGAAAAACTCCGGCAGCTATGGTACAAGACATTAGAGAGAAATACATCAACCCATACACCGACTTTGGTTTCAAGAAGTTGTTCGGCACGGAGATGAACAAGGATTTGCTCATCAGCTTCCTTAATGCCCTGTTCAACGGCAGCGAGAAGGAGATAGAGGATGTGCGGTACCTCAACGGCGAGAACCTGGGTGACGGCTACGGCGACCGCCGTTCCATCTTCGATGTCTATTGCACGACGGCAGACGGGAGCCGCTTCATCGTGGAGATGCAGAAGGCGGAGCAGACCTATTTCAAGGACCGTAGCGTTTACTATGCCACCACGCCTATCCGTCAACAGGCCCCGAAGGGCAAGTGGGATTATCATTTAGAGAATGTCTATACAGTCGGCATCCTTAACTTCGAGTTCCCCAACAATGAATATCCAGCGGACAGCTACCGTCACGAGATCAAGCTGAAGGACGTGGAAGACAACCACGTTTTTTACGAAAAGCTGACCTTTGTCTATTTAGAGATGCCGAAGTTCAACAAAACCGAGAACGAGCTGGAGACCATGTTCGACAAATGGATGTTTGTGCTGCGTAATCTTTCGCGTCTGCTCGAACCCCCCGTGGCGTTACAGGACCGCGTTTTCAAGAAACTCTTCGAACAAGCAGAAATCGCCAAGTACTCCGAGGCAGAGCGTAGGCAATATGAAGCCAGCCAGAAGGAATACTGGGATTATACGAGCACCTTGGAAACGGCGGAGCGCAAGGGCGAAATAAGAGGGGAGATAAAAGGTAGAGAAGAAGGCAGAGAAGAAGGCAAAAAGGAAATTGCCCGAAAGATGAAAGACAAGGGGTTTTCTGCAAATGACATTGCAGAGATTACGGGGCTGTCAACTTCTGAGATTACAAACCTATAGTTCGGAAGGCGGACTTCATTTTTGAGGGTTGCCTTTTTTGGTGGTTTTTGTGCGGGGCTGTAGGGTTGTCGCATTACGGCTGCTTGAATCAATTATTTCCAATCAAATTCGTCAAATCAATAAACTCCTGCACCGAATGCTGATATTAATAAGGTGAAGAAGTCGGTCACGGCTATAATAGGGGAGGACTTCACCGTGAAAAATCAACAAGAGCAACAGGAAACACTTTACAAAATCATGCGCTCCGAAAAATGGGCGGTCTATGTCATCCTCACTTTCATTCTGATTTTGGCCACCTTCAATGTAGTCGGCTCGCTCTCCATGCTGATGATTGACAAGCGTAAGGACACGGAAATTCTAAAGGCCATTGGCGCAGACAACCGATTGATACAAAAGATTTTCATGAATGAAGGTCTGCTGATTTCGGTGGCGGGCGGCATTATTGGTTTACTGTTGGGTATTATTTTGGTACTTTTGCAGCAGCAGTTCGGTTTCGTGAAGTTTGGCACAGGTGGTAACTATGTCGTGGATGCCTATCCGGTGCTATTGAAACTCAAGGATGTTTTGCTGATTTTCGCCACAATTTTAGTGGTGGGCTGCACTTCGGCGTTCCTTACTGTGCGTCACGCGATGCGGAAAGAGGTCAAAATATTGTGATTTTGTTTGCCTAAAGCAATACATTCCCTTTACTTAAATTGTAAAACGAATTATATATTCGTCTGATTCTCAATTAGTCAAAACTCTGCTTTGGAAAAATGTTTGTAAAAAGCGAAATGTGGGCTGTAAATTTGCCGACGGCCTTTTTCCTTGCGCTACCTTTGCGCCAAAATTTGGTTTTTATGCAACGAGCGAACATTTTATTCCGTAATTTTGCCCCTATGAAAATGAGCCGTTTGATTTTTGGTAGTCTGTTGCTGGCCTTGGTTGCCTGCAACCCATCCCAGCGCGAGGCGAAGCAGTTGCTCCGCCAAGCCGAATCTGTTTTGGAAACCCATCCCGACAGTGCTTTGCACCTAATTGATAGTGCAATGCACATGGAAGTTTATTTCAGCGAGGCCCAGCGCATGGAGATGGCTTTGTTGCAAGCCTGCGCCATCTATGGCGATGACCGCGATGCCACTGATCCCACCAAATCGAATGGTAACTTCTTGTTTGATAAGGTGATGAAACATACCTACACCTCACCAGACCTTGACCGTGCCCCTGCCTATTTCGCCAAAAAAGGACAACCCCAAAAGGCTGCCTTGGCTGCACTTTACAAGGGTTAC
>Ga0310696_10003053_pt1 | contig 21301 bp, 15 predicted proteins | sample AusTroGonzalo_MG_4_FD_203885 | JGI IMG/M metagenome (GOLD analysis project Ga0310696, IMG submission 203885) | Bovine rumen microbial communities from tropical cattle in Woodstock, Queensland, Australia - Gonzalo_02 (v2) (version 2) | ecosystem: Host-associated > Mammals > Digestive system >... | reverse complement strand
AGGACGTTGAACCTTTATATTGAAGAGGGTAGTCTTAAAATCTACACTATTAAGCAAATCAGGATAAAGCATAACCGTTATTGCATCGGTACCTTGCGAGCCTCCACCAAGATTAACGCCAAACGAGCTGGCCAACATAGCCAATGTTCCCGCGCTTCCACCTGCATTATCCTCAGGAGATAATTGAATTTTGCATTTATAATAATTAGGTAATCCGAGGGAGATGATCCATACCACCAGAATGACGGTCGGGATAACCTTAAAGTATGTCTTCTTACGCCGTACTAAAGCAGCCCAAAGACGAGGAAAATCAATGACCGGTTCTTTCTTATTTTTATGTTGCACTGCTTCCATTTTCGATAGAATTTTATTTCACTAAATTAATTACAGAAATCAACAACGTCAAGAGTGTAGCCATAGAGGTTCCAACTGCACCGACCTGTCCGATGACATCACTTGCAGATGTTGTCTTTGAAGGTACAATGATTTCGCAACCAGGTTCTATCTTGGCCTTCTTAGCCTTAGACACTGTTCCGTTCTGATACACCACGAAGGTACGTGATTTCTTGGAACGACTACCAAAGCCGCCGGCCTGATTGACATACCATTTGTACTTCTTGCCATCACTATATGCCACCGTATTTGGATACATCACATTACCATTGATCTTCACGGTTCCATTATATTCAGGCACTATCAGGCGATCACCTTCCTTCAAGGTCACATCATAGTCAGAACCGGGATTTGCCAAGGCCTTATCCAACTCGATACCCACAGAATAACGGACGGTATCATTCTCGACACTATCTCGAGCCTGATTAATATCATAATCGGCAGCCTCTTCATCTTGCATGACCATATCCAGTCCTGCATTCTGACCTTTCTGTCTCACCAGATCCAGCACCTGACGATTACGGAACTTCTCGTCTTCCGTCATGACACGTTCGATACGTGCACCCCTGACATAAGCCTGATCCGTCACACCACCTGCAGCTCTCACAAGTTCCGAGATACGTTGGTTCTTTGTTGAAAGAGAATACTGACCAGGGAAGAGCACCTCACCATCTACCAACACATTGCGTTGTGGCTGATAGGCCGGGCTACGACGGATATAGACTTCATCATAAGGTTCCAGTGTGAAACTCCGATCGCCATCAACAACCATTCCATTCTTTATCGTAAACGAGAAAACCTTCGCAATTTCGTTAGAAGCTGCAGTGGCACCCGGGTCAGAAATGCGCCTTGACACATCAACTCGAGCCGTGGAGGCCGCATCTGTCAAACCACCAGCCTGCAGGATGAAGTCTTCAATCGTCTCGTCTTCAGCATACTCGTATACTCCAGGCATCTGCACCTCACCACGAATCGTCAATGTACGCTCGTTCAGTGTTTCACCACGGAAAGGTATGAAAAGAATATCCTCATTCTCCAATGGCAGGTCAGCGACGGTTCCAGCCATGATACCTTCCACGTCGACAGAAAGCACCTTCCGTACACGGTCGGGTTTCATACGATGAAGCACGGCATGCACAGAGAACGCGTCTTCCGTCAAGCCGCCAGCACTCTCAATCAGCGAACGGACTGTATTGTTTGTGCTGCCCCAATCATACATGCCTGGATGGAATACGGCACCCTTAATCTGAACGGTATTCGCATAACGTTCAAGGATAGAGTCAACGGTGACGGAGTCGCCGTCCATCAGTTTAAAACTGCTCAGGTCAAACTCTGCAACATTATGAGCGGAATACTGTTCTCCTGAGATACGATTCACCTGAACGCCCTTCTTGTATGCCTTGGCAGAGAAGCCACCAGCATATTTCAGCAATGTAGCAAGGCTCTCACCTTTACGCATCTCGTATGCCATCGGGCGCTTCACCTGACCAGCAATATCAACGAGACAGTCATACGGTCCAACAACAATCACGTCGTTGTCTGCCAAACGAACATTTCCCGTCAGTTTACCGTTAAGGATATAGTCATACACATCGACTACTGTCAACTGACGACCACCTCTATAAACCTTAATGCTACGCAAAGTACCGACACCTGTGACACCACCAGCCATATAAAGAGCGTGGAACACACTGGCAAAAGCCGAGAGCGTATAGGTACCAGGAGCCGTTACCTCACCCATCACATTTACTGTGATCGTACGGGTCTGACCCACCGTCATCTTAACACTCGAACTCTTATAGCGTTGTCCTAACTGCTGCTTGATCTTCGCGTTGGCTGCCGAGACGGTCAGACCTGCGATATGGATAGGGCCAAAACCTTCCACGGTGATGGTTCCGTCAGGCGAAACCTCCAGTTGCTCAGACTTCTGAGAAGCGCCATAGACATCGATGATGACACGGTCGCCAGCACCAACCACATAGTTTGCTGGGGTTGCGATGTTCATGTTCGGCTCGAATGTCAGCATGCGTTTATTGAAGATGTCACGGCCAAAAACGCGCTTACCGTTTACCATCGTGCTCATGCTGTCAGGAAGATATACATTGGGGCGATCGGCGATATCCTCTATTTCGCCAGCAGCACCCATTGCGAAAGCACTGGTCTGCGAATAGAGCGGATTGCCCTGGGCATCAACCATCACCGAACCGTTGCTCCTACGAAGACGGCTGCTTCCGTCGACAGATCCACTACTTGTGCTCTTAGCCGATGTCGAACCACCCTGAGACGCAGATACTTGCTGACGAACACGCTGCAACTGCTTCATGTCAACACCACGCTGCATCAGTTTTACAGCAATCTGCGACTGGGAGGTTCCGGCTTTGGCCTCCCTTTGGATGTACCTCATTACCTGAGCGTCGCTCATGCCCTGAGCATGCGACAGCACGGCACTGAGCAAAAGCAACATAGTCAAAACTAATTTATTCATAATCGATTAAAAATAAAAATCAGTTGAACGGCACGATGCCGAATACGTTAGACTGGTCTACAAAACCAACGGGTGATGCGTAACTCGACGCTGATGCCCGCAATAGTCTTAACGAACCAGTACTTTTTCTGTTTCCTGTATAATCTGCCATGAACGCCTGCAAAAGGGCCATGGATAATCTCGACTTCCTTTCCGACCTCCGGTTCTTCCCCTTGCTGCACGATGCTGACCCGCTGTTCAAAGGCTGGGTCGCACAGCATACGGAACTCTACCATCTCACGACTGGTAATCTCCACCGGACGATCTGTATCCTTATGTTTCAGAATGTAAAGGGGTGTGGCACACTTGGCCAAGAGCGAACTGAACTGCGCAATAGGCATTTCCTGTCTGACGAACACATAATTATGGATGACGGGAACCAAGATTCGACGGGGTTTAGGCTCGTCGCGTACCTGCTTTTCCGTATACCTCATCGGGATAAAACACGTCAGACCTTCCTGTTTCAGGAAGTCACTCACTATCATTTCATGTCTGTTGAAGGTGCGAACCACCATCCAGTTTTGTTCCATTTGTTGCATTTTCTTCCCTTCTCCCAGTAAGGTTTAACCCCACCGGAAGCTAATTAACATTCTGACCATCAAGGATATAGGCAGTCTTACCCCCTCCGCCGGAGAGCTGAAGGCTCGCAGATTATATAGGAATCGACTTTCTATAACGGCTGCAAAATTATACAATTTTGTTGAAATAGCCAAATTAAATGGGCGAAAATATATATTAAAAATAAAAATAATTAAATACGTCAATGTGCCAGGCCCGATTCCCATACCTTATAGGGCTGCATAGGCGCTGTCGTAGGAAAATAAGTTGTGATAAATTTGGCGCATTGGAATTGTTTTTGTAACTTTGCATCGTCAATCAAAAAAGCAAACACTACCACAATGAAAAGAGCAATAATGCTATTACTGACCCTGACGCTGGTTTTCTCGGCAAGGGCAGAAGACGGCAGTCGGCTATGGCTGCGTTACGAGACTGTGAATAAAGTTAAAGTGACAGGCACGGATTGTCTGGCTGCTGACGAGTTGAAGCAATACTACGACGGCCCAGAGGTCTCGTTGGTGATCGACGCCACGCTGCCAGGGGATGCCTATCAGATCAGCAGCGAGGCTGGCAAGACGATCATCCGAGCCAAGGACCATCAGGGGTTGCTCTATGGCGCCTATGCCCTGTTGAGAAGCCAGAAAGACGCCTCGGCCATCCGTCTGGGAACTGTCGAGAAGCCGTTCTTCAAGTACAGAATCCTCAACCATTGGGACAACCTCGACGGCAGCATCGAGCGAGGCTATGCTGGACTCAGCATCTTCTGGAGTCTCGATGGAGGTCAGCCAAAGGCCATCGATGCCAATTTAATTAAGGAATACGCCCGTGCCAACGCTTCGATAGGCATCAACGGCACCGTTCTCAATAATGTCAACGCCTCGCCAAAGATGTTGTCTGCACCCTATATCGACAAGGTGAAAGAGATTGCCGACATCCTGCGACCCTATGGTATCAGGGTCTATCTGTCTGTGAACTTTGCCTCACCGATGACCATCCCAGCCAAGGGATTCAATGGCGGCAAGCCCATCAAGACGGCTGATCCGCTGAACGCAAAGGTGAAAGCATGGTGGAAGGCCAAGGCCAAGGAGATTTACACGCTGATTCCAGACTTCGGAGGCTTCCTGGTGAAGGCCAACAGCGAGGGCCAGCCTGGCCCTTTCGACTACAAGCGAACTCATGCCGATGGCGCCAATACCCTGGCTGAAGCCTTGAAGCCATACGGAGGCATCGTGATGTGGCGCAGCTTTGTCTATGGCGCAGCCCACAAGGGAGAGGATCGTGTCAAACAAGCCGTATCGGAGTTCAAGGACCTCGATGGTAAGTTCCTCGATAATGTCATCCTGCAGTCGAAGAATGGTCCCCTCGATTTCCAGCCCCGAGAGCCCTACGCTCCCATCTTCGACAATATGAAGCAGACCTCGCAGATGGCTGAGCTACAGATCACTCAGGAGTATCTCGGACAGTCACGCCATTTGGTTTATCTGGCTCCGATGTGGCGTGAGTTCTTTGGATTCGTGGCTCCCAAACGACTGGTAGGCATTGCTGGTGTGTCGAACATCGGCCTCGACAAAAACTGGTGTGGCCATCATTTCTCACAAGCCAACTGGTATGCTTTTGGTCGTCTGGCATGGGATCCGTCCCTCACCTCCGAGACCATTGCTCAGGAATGGCTGAAGCAGACCTTCGATTGCCAGCCCTCGACGCCTTCAGAAATGACAGCGACCTCTGAAAAGCCCATCTACTCACAACTTCTAAGCATGATGCTAAGATCGAGAGAGGCCTGCGTCGATTACATGATGCCCTTAGGACTGCACCATATCTTCGCCTTCGATCAGCACTACGGACCTGAGCCTGGCGGTTATATCGCTCATTACCCCATCGAATGGTGCCCTGTTTACTACCATCGGGCTGACTCCATTGGCGTTGGTTTCGCTCGTACCCATGCTGGTTCTGACGCTACTTCGCAGTATCGAGAGCCATTCTGTTCGATATACGACGATATCAACACTTGCCCTGAGCGCTACCTGTTGTGGTTCCACCATGTGCCCTGGGACTATCGCCTCAAGAGTGGCAACACCCTTTGGGAAGAACTACAACTGCGCTATGCCCGTGGTGTAAAAGAAGTTGAAGACTTCGTAAACATCTGGCAGCAGGCCAAGCCAGCCATCGACGAACAGCGCTGGAAGGAGGTCGATGAGCGCATGCAACACCAGCTGGAGAACGCTCGAGAATGGCAAAAGACCTGCCTCGACTACTTCGGAAGCTTTGTCAAGAAATAGAACAAACATCCCGCCAGCATCGCTGAGCGGGATGTTTTTATATCGTAATCTCTCCTGAACCTAAGCAACGATGGTGGTTCTCGTCATAAACGACGCAGAACTGTCCTGGAGCCACGCCATGAATCTTCTCCTTGGAGTGTACGATAAATTCGTTCGGAGATATCCACTCTAAAGTGGCAGGATGATATTCAGGGGTATGGCGAATCTTGAATGTCACCTCACGAAGCGTCAGGCTCTTGGTGAGGAAATGGAAATCACGTACAGGGAAATCCTGCTTATAGGCCGTCTCAGGGTCGTAGCCATGCGAAACGTAAAGAATATTCCGAGAGACATCCTTCTTCACAACGAACCAAGGACCACCTCCGAAACCCATGCCCTTGCGCTGTCCGATGGTGTGAAACCATAGGCCTTTATGGGCTCCGATACGCTTGCCTGTCTCTAACTCGATGACATCACCAGGCTGCTCACCTAAGTATCGACGCACATAATCATTATAATTCACCTTGCCCAAGAAGCAGATACCCTGCGAATCCTTGCGCTTAGCATTCACAAGATGCTCGCGCTCAGCTATTTGGCGCACTTCATCCTTCATGTAATGACCTATCGGAAAGAGCGCTTTTCTTAGCTGCCAATCGTAGATCTGAGCCAGAAAATCAGTTTGATCCTTCACTGGATCAGGACTGGTGCAGAGCCACTTCAGTCCCTCTTCGTCCGTCTCCGTCTGGGCATAATGGCCTGTAGCGATGAGATCATAGTCCTTGCCACGCTTCTCGTGGAAGGCGCCAAACTTGATCAGACGGTTACACATCACATCAGGATTAGGCGTCAGTCCAGCACGCACCTTATCCATCGTGTACTTGGTCACCTGATCCCAATACTCCTGATGGCAGTCGATCACCTCGAGCCTGCAGCCATACTTATGCGCCACAGCCGTCGCCATCTCGAGATCCTCCTCGCTGGAGCAGTCCCACTCCTCTTCTTCCTCAGGACCTATCTTAATATAAAAGCAGTCAGGATGCAGGCCGAGGCGTGCAAATTCGTACACCACGACGCTGCTATCGACGCCACCCGAAAGCAGCACAGCTATCCGTTTATCACCTTGAACTTCAAACATAGCACAATCTAATTACCTTGTTCACCCCTGACTCAGAACCTGATGCCCAACGAGGCATAGCCAGTCCAGTCCTGTAGCCATCCTATGCCATCGTCATTCTTATAGCGGAAACGATTGTAGTGGCCGTAAACTCTCAGATAGCAATTGCTCCAATTATAGACCAACGACAGTCTGGCATCGAAGTTCCAGCTCACACGATTGCCCGTTGCCTCGTCGTTCACTTCCACAACATGATAACGGCCATCGTAGTCGATCTCGTCACTATCGATCGAAAAAATACTCTTCCCTTTATCATCCTGTATATCATAATAGCACACCTTCGTCTTATTATAGAAGGTGATCATCGGCATCACCTGGGCGCTAACAAGCCATCCTCGGGCTGGTACCCAGTTGTAAGCATAGCCAGCGCCCACGTTGGCCTGTGTGAACTTCAGCTTACCAATAGTCTTCATCAGCAGCACCATCGGCCAGCTCGAGTCGTCGTCGAAGGCCACGCTGCTGTGATAGTACATCAAACCAGCCATGAACGAACCAGCAGATCGACGCTGGATGAGCGATTGGTCGTAGGCTGCCGCATAAGAGAAATGCCTGCCGTTGAACATGTAATAGCCATCGAGGAAGAACGAGCGGATACGGATAGGGTCATCCAACGGCACATCGCCTGCATCGGCATCCACCTCTCCACCAGAGGCAAACGAGTAGGTCACATAAGGTGTCGAACTGCGATAGCTGTTGATACGCATATTGATACCAAAGCTGCCACCCATCGCTCCCAAAGAGAACGTCGATCCGTCGCCACTCAGCTGCTTGGAGAAGCCAAAGCCATAGCCCCTGTATCCTGCCCAGACTCCCAGCGACGCAGGGTAATTATTGTCCGTCTTGGCAGTGATTCGACCATCAATAACATTCTCAAACGACCAATCCGCCTCCATTTCCAGAGAGGAATGGCTGATCGACGAACGGGCTTCTACGGCCCATGGCTTTTTCGGCTGTTCGATATAGCTACGATCTACATTGGCCACAGCCATCGAGTCGATGAGCGTCTTCACCCACATCAGTCCCTTCACCACGAAGTTCTGATCACTCTTTTTCTCCTCCCCTTGGGCAGACGCCATCAAGGGCACCAGAGCCATTGTCATAAGAAGATATCTGATGCGCATACGATCGGTTATTATCTGAATTCGTGTGCAAAGATACAGAAATTATTCGATTTGACGAAAGGAAAGCAGAGTTTTTTGCGATGGAAAACGGGGGGCAATTCGATGCAAATAATCCCCTTAATAGTAAATTCACTGAATTTGCTTCATAAATTCACTGAAATTACTCGATAAATTCACTGAATTTGCTGTGTAAATTCACTGAATTTACTGACCAAATTCAGTGAATTTATAAACGCGCTGATTATCAGTCACTTAGTTAACACCCATCAACACGACATTCGTTAAGCATTAAATCATGTTAAATCTTGGGCAGTTTTCATTGTCAGTCCAGAAACTTTTCATATCTTTGCAATATCATTTTGATATCATTTTAAAACTTAATCATTATGGAGAATAAAGAATTTGCATTCAAAGGAATGGTGAGGAACGGATTTTTCATGCTGTTCTTCAATCTGGCAGTCCTGGTGATTGCCATCGTGGGAATCGTCAACAGCATCATCCAGCTTGATGCGAGCAATGGCAACGTGGGTGGCTGGATGTTGGGAAGTAGCATCCTGTTGCTCATTATAAATATAATAATGTGGTGCGGCTTCATGATGCTCGAGCCCAACGAGGCCAAGGTTACCACATGGTTTGGTAAGTACAGCGGCACGTTCTCGAAGACAGGATTCTATTGGATCGTGCCCTTCTACAGCACGAAAAAGGTGTCGCTCCGTGCTCGCAACCTCGACGCTGAGCCCATCAAGGTGAACGACAAGACGGGCAATCCCGTGATGATCGGCCTTGTGCTGGTGTGGAAACTGAAGGACACCTACAAGGCTCTCTTCGAAGTGGATTCTCAGACGATGGCTTCGAACCCCAATACGGTGGGTTCTGACACCAAGGGACTGATGAACGCCCTCGAGAACTTTGTCCGTGTGCAGAGCGATGCAGCCCTTCGCCAGGTGGCTGGCCAGTATGCCTACGACGATGAGGACAGCAAGCACAACGAGCCTACACTGCGTTCGAGTGCCGATGAGATCAACGAGCAACTGGAGCAGAAACTCGACGAGCGCCTGGCTCTGGCAGGCATCGAGGTGGTCGAGGCCCGCATCAACTACCTGGCCTACGCCCCAGAGATCGCTGCCGTGATGCTCCGTCGCCAGCAGGCCTCGGCCATCATCACGGCCCGCGAGAAGATCGTCGAGGGTGCTGTCTCGATGGTGAAGATGGCGCTCGACAAGCTCTCTTCAGAAGATATCGTGGATCTCGACGACGACAAGAAGGCCGCTATGGTATCGAATCTGCTTGTCGTGCTCTGTGGCGATGACTCTGCTCAGCCCGTTGTGAACACAGGAACGCTGAACCATTAATGTATGGCTGATAAGAAGACCACCAAGAATTTCATCCTGCGTGTCGACAGCGACACGATGGACGCGATAGAGGCCTGGGCTGCGGACGAGTTCCGCAGCACCAATGGCCAGCTGCAGTGGATCATCACTGAGGCCCTGCGAAAAGCCAAGCGTCTGCCTAAAAAGAAACAAAACAATGGAACAGAAGAACTTTGATATTAAGAACGTGAAGGTGCATCGCACCACCGAGGGTACTGTTTTCGAGCTCGCCTTTGCCATCGTGGCTCTCGTCGTATGGGGCATCATCGCCTGGCTCATCCATCAGGCACCAGACATCGTGCCTACCCATTTCGATGGGGCTGGCAATCCCAACGCCTATGGTTCGCCCATGAGTGTCATCATCCCCTGCGGCATCCTAACGATTGTGGCCATCGGCCTCATGGTGATAGCCTATTATCCACACCTTATCAACACAACGACGAAGATCACAAACATCCGTCAGGTGGAACTGACCATCCGCAGTACCCGAGTGGCAGGTATCACCCTGTTACTGCTAGCGCTGGCTGTCGCCTATATCATGCTTGGAATGTCGAAGCCTTCAGCAACTCCCGTCATCGCAGTCGTCGTGCTGCTGATCCTCGAAATCATTATATTCTCAATACTCACCAACAAAGCAAAATAACATGGTAGAACTAAGAAACGAACTACTCTCCGTCGTCGTAGCAGAGAAAGGAGCAGAGCTCCAGAGCATCAAGGATGCCAATGGTAAGGAATATCTGTGGCAGGCTGATCCCAAATACTGGCCTCGCCACTCGCCTATCCTCTTCCCCATCGTGTGCAGCGTCAATAACGATACGTATTGTGTCGATGGTCAGGAGTATCATCTCCCACGCCATGGCTTTGCCAGAGATACAGACTTCACGCTCATCTCCCAAAGTGAGCGCAAGGTGACCTTCGCCCTCGAATCGAGCGAAGGAACCAAGAAGGTGTATCCTTACGACTTCACCCTCAGCGTCAGCTATGTGCTTGATAATAATAAGATAGGTGTCATCTGGCATGTCCACAATACGGACCATCGAGAGATACACTTCCAGATTGGTGGCCATCCTGCCTTCAACGTGCCTGGCATGAAGGCTGGCGAGAACCAGTATGGCCGTATCCGTCTTGACAACCAGGAGCCGATGGACGCCCTGCACAGCTATCTCGATGGCTCTCATGAGATGGACGAAGTGCCCTTCGTAGAGGCAGAAAACGGTATCATGGAGTTCTCCGACAACACCTGGCGCAACGACTCGATCAAGATTCACAAGTGTCAGTTGCATCGTGCAGAGCTATTGGGTCCTGATGGCGAGCCAGAGGTGACTGTCGATTTCCGTACTCCTGTCATCGCCTTCTGGAGTCCCTTTGGCAAACAGGCACCCTTTGTCTGCATCGAACCATGGTACGGCATTGGCGATCCTCGCAGTTTCAAGGGCGAATTCAAGGATAAGCCATTGATGAATCACCTGCTGCCAGGCGCCTCGTTTATGTCTCGTTACGATATCACGATCGGATAAGTCAGCGTTGTATGCATATCATCGTATCACAAGAGATCGAGTCTGTCTGTCCTGAGTTTGTGGGGGCTGCTGTCGAGGCTAAGGTGGTGAACACGCCTTACTCGAAGGAGCTCTGGGATGAGATCCACGCTCTCGAGGACCGTTTTCGCGAGGAACTGACCACTGAGAGCCTGAAGGATCTGCCCAGTATCGCTGCCACTCGACGTGTCTATAAGGCCTGCGGCAAGGATCCCTCTCGCTATCGTCCTGCCAGCGAACAGCTCATTCGTCGTATGCTTCAAGGCAAGGAACTGTATCAGATCGACACCCTCGTCGATCTGATCAACCTCGCTTCGATCGCCTATGGCTACAGCATCGGCGGCTTCGATGCCGATAAGTTCGTGGGGGATACGCTCACCTTGGGGGTGGGTCGTGAGGGAGAGCCCTATGAAGGTATAGGTCGAGGCATGCTCAACATAGCCGGATTGCCTGTCTATCGCGATGCTGAAGGTGGTGTGGGCACACCTACCAGCGACCACGAACGTACCAAAATCACCTTGGGCACTACCCACCTCGTGGTGCTCATCAATGGCTACGATGGCAATGAACAGCGTGTTGCTGCCAATGCCCAGTTCATTCAGGACTTACTGCGCAAATACGCACAGAGTGACGGAGGGACCGTCACTCTGTATCGATATCAGTAATCACTTACAATTTCTTCTTCGGATAAAGGGCTTCCCACCATGATGGATCGTCTTTCAGCCAACGCTGGAACCACGCCATCTGGGTGGCGAGCCACTTTTCTTTCTTGCCGTATTCGAGAATGTGATGGTTCTCGCCCTCCACTTCGACGAGCGCTACCTCACGTCCAAGGAGCTTCAGGGCTGTAAACATCTGCAGACTCTCAATCAGAGGCACGTTCGTATCGGCATTGCCATGAAGCAGCAACAGGGGTGTGTGAATCTTGTCGGCATTGAAAAGCGGGCTCTGATCCACATAAAGCTGGCGATGACTCCAAGGATAGCTATTAGCCATCGACACCTCGCTGTAGTTATAGCCCCAATAGCCCTCGCCCCAATAACTGGTGTGGTTGGCGATACCAGCATGAGAGATGGCTGCTGCGAAGAGGTCTGTCTGCGTCTGCAGATACTGGGTCATGAAACCTCCATACGAGGCTCCCATACAACCAATCTTCTTCGGATTGATGAAGGTATGGGTCTCGCAGAGTTTCTTCGTGCCCTCGATGATATCCTCAGCAGGACCACGACCAGCCGTATTCACATGGCGAGAAGCCCACTCCTGTCCGAAACCTGTGGCACCACTGGGTTGGAGGATATAAGCCACATAGCCTAACGAGTTCCAATACTGAGGGGCATAGGGCGACTCGAAATAACGGCTCACTGGCGAGCAACCACCATAGTAATACACAATCATCGGATACTGCTTCGTGGCGTCGAAGTCCTTGGGCAAGTAAAGGCGGCCATAGACGGTATCACCCTTCGAGTTGGTGAAGTTCCAATCCTCGCAGGTTCCTAACTGGGCATCGCCAAGGGCTGTGCGTCCATCAAACAGCTTTTCGCTTTTCACCTTTCCCTTTTCACTTCTCATAACAAAAGCCGAGGCCGGCTCCATAGTATTATAAGAAAGGTACGCGAGGACTGGGGCCTGCTCTGCCATATCTACGCGATAGATGTCGTCGCCCTGGACTGCCAGTTTCGCAATCTTGCCAGTCTTGGGATTCAGTGAGAACAGATGCACATAGTCACGATCTTCGGCTGTGAAATAGACTTGTCCATCAGCCTTCGACCATGCTACCAGCCTGTCGATAGAGGGATCGAAATCCTTGGTGAGAGGCGTCACCTGCTTAGTGGCGATATCATAGAGGAAGAGCTCATTCTCCGTCATGCTGGGTGTAACCTCTGCTGGCAACTGACAGCCAATGCGATTAAAGGCCTCAGGGTTACCAGTGATAAGCACCTGCGAGCCATCAGGAGACAAGCAACCACCACTAATAAAGCCCTCACAAGCGAAGAGGGTATCAGCCTTAAAGGTCTTGGCATCGATCATCATCAGATCCATTACCTCAGTAGGACGCTTGGCCAGTCTGCTGTAACTGGTGCCAACAAGCAACGTCTTACCATCGGCAGTAATATCCATCAGATAAGTATTCATGGGACCGAATGTGATGCGCTGGCAGAGACCTGTGGCCAAATCATACTTCAAAAGATAGCTGCGCTTGCGCCATCCTGGCTGACGATCATCCATCTCCAGCACCTCAAACACATCGGCATCTTCCTTCGTGCCCTCTTCCTCAGCAGAGATGATGAGGTAGTCTTCTGTTGGACTCAAGAAGAGACTACCCTCAGGCAAGTTTGTTGCCAGCAGCGTTCTTTCCCCAGAAATCGGATTGACCTTATAGAGAGAGCGTTTGTCGCCCACTTTCTCCTCAGCAGTCCAGGCGATGCTCTTGGGCATCCACTCCACATTACCAGGAAGAGCAGAGATCTGTCGTCCTGTCTTTGTATCTCGCAGTTCGTATGTCCAACGGTCTTTGCCACCTCGTTCTGTGGTCTGATAACCCACTACAACATAGGCGCCATCGGCAGAGAGTCTGGCACTGCGCACCCGCTTGCCGTCGAACAGATCGTGGGCCATATACGGATGCGCTTTGTCGAGTGTATAAGCCACGGCCTTGTCTGCCTCGATCATAACACGGATAGAGTCTGTGTCTTTGGGCTCTGCCACGTATTTGATGGCGAAGGTGTGGTGCTCAGGGGCGAGTTTCAACTCTGGCGTTGCCTCCTGACCATCCAGGAAAAGTTGGTAGTTCTTGGGGCCTTTGACCTCGATCTTGCCTTTGACGAAGTCGCTGTTGTTGACATAAAAAGTCAGCAGGCCCACACTCTTGCTGTCAGAAAGTGAAGGCAACACCTCGCCAGAGAAGCGAGCATTGGCAGGAGAAGCCAGCGACACGGCATTGAGCCAGGACTTCTCTTCGAACTTTTTCCCTTGCATATCGATCGTATCGAGGGCAAGTGGCGCAGTCACAGCAAAGGGACCAGCATGGTTGAATTCACGGATCTCAGTCTTCACTTGTGCTTGCACTGAAAATGCCATCAGCAGCACTGAAGATAACATCAAATGTCTCATATTTTTAATTACTTTTGTTATTTTTGCTGCAAAAGTACAAAAATAATCTGAGGAATCTTCTTTATATGAAGTTTATTTCGTACCTTTGCAGCCAATTTTACAACACCATAGACATGAAACAGCTAAAAATACTCTTTACAAGCGTCCTGCTGATGGCAGGAACAAATGGTTTTGCACAAGATCTGGTTATTAACGAACTGATGCAGTCGAACGTCGATTGTATCATGGACGACATTCATGAGTTCCCTGATTCCTGGGTCGAGCTCTACAACAACAGTGACCAGGCCATCAGTCTGAAAGATTATAAGATAGGTATCGAGACTGATAAGACGTGGCAATTACCTAACAAGAAGGTTGAGGCCAAGAGTTACATCTTGGTTTACTGCGACAAAGAAGAAGTTGGCCTGCACACTGATTTCCGTCTGGAAACGGGCAAGGGCTGCGTGGTTTATCTGCTGAAAGGCAATGAGGTCGTCGACAGTCTGCCTGGAGCACTGAAGAAGATGCCTGCTCCCAATATTGCCTATGGTCGTAAGACAGATGGCAGTAACGAGTGGGGCTACCAGTTAGAGCCTACACCTGGTAAGGCGAACTGTGGCGAAGTCTGCGACGAGAAGCATATCCTTGGCGAGCCCATCTTCAGCGAGGCTGGTCGCGTGATGACTGCATCTGAGACTTTTAAGCTCACTCTCTCGCTCCCAAAGGATGCTCCTGAGGGCACACAGATTTATTATACCACTGATGGTCGTGAGCCATCCAAGACGAGTACGCTCTATACGGATGAGATTGAGATTGACGACAGCCGTGCTATTCGTGCCAAACTGATCTGCGACGGCTGGCTCTCTCCACGCTCTACTGTCCAGTCGTATATCATGCTCGATCGCGAGATGACCATCCCTGTGATCTCCATCGTGACCAACGACACCTATCTGAATGGTACGAAAGAAGGTATCTTCAAGAATAACAGCAAGGCAAACCAGAACAACTGGCGTCGCCCCATCAACTTCGAGTTGTTCGACGAGCCCAATAAGAAGAGCGTTCTGAACCAAATTTGCGAGACCCGTGTGATGGGCGGACAGTCGAGAGACTGGGCCAGAAAGTCGATGGCTGTCTATGCCAACAAGCGCTTTGGCACCAAGCGTCTGGAGTACGAGTTCTTCCCTGATCAGAGACCAGGTATCACCAATTTCAAGAGCATCATGCTGCGCAATGCTGGTAACGACGTCGACGGCCTTTATATGCGTGACGCCATCATCCAGCGTTCTATGGCTGAGAACGCCGATCTCGACTGGCAGGCCTGGCGTCCTGCTGCCATCTATATCAATGGCGAGTACCACTGTATGCTCAACATCCGCGAGCGCAGCAACGACGATAATATCTTCACCAACTATAACGGCCTTGAGGACATCGACATGATCGAGATCGCTCAGGAGAATAATAAGATGATAGGTGAAGTGAAGGCTGGCACCTCCGACAACTACGACAAGTTCGTGGAGTTCTATTCAGCGAAAGGACACACCTTGGCAGAATATGCTGAGTGGATAGACTGGAAGGAGTATATCAACCTGATGGCTATGAACCTCTTCTACAACAATCAGGACTTCCCTGGCAACAACATCGTCATGTGGCGCCCAACAGCAGAAGGCGGTAAGTGGCGCTGGATCTCAAAGGATACTGACTTCGGACTTGGTCTCTATGGTTCACAGGCTGACTACAAAACATTTGATTGGCTCTACAACCCCAAATATGACAGTGGTAGGGCATGGGCTAACACCAAGGATGCAACGATGCTCTTCCGTAACCTCATGGAGGATCCTGACTTCAATCGTGAGTTCATCGATCGAAGCCTCATCTATATGGGCGACTTCCTCAACGAGAAGGGCATCCACGAGATCTGGGATCCGATGTTCGAGCTGGCAAAGGCAGAGCTGCTTGTTCATCGTGACGAGCTGAATCCGCCAAGCCCCTGGGGAGGCTGGTGGGGAGGTGGCAATAACGAAAACTCCATCAACAACGAGGTGAACAACGCTCGCGAATGGCTCAAGAAACGTATGAGTTTCTACCCCAAGCACCTCTGCGACTATTATAAGGTAGGTTCTCTCGCCACAATGACAGTCAACAAGGACATGGAGAACGCTGCCGATGGTCACTTCCTCTTCAATGGCGTAGAACTCACGAAGGGTTCTTTCGATGGTCAGTTCGTGATCGGACGTAAGATCACGCTGGAACCTGGTGAGGAGTCTGCTCTCAACGTTACAGGTTGGCAAGTCATCGCAGACGGTACCACTACAAACTATCAGGGCGCCAAACTCGAGCTCGACATGCCCAAGTGCAAGAAACTCACGATCTCTGCCCTGTTCGATACCACTGGCATCAGCGTCATCACAACATCTGACATCAACACCCAGAATGTCTACGACCTCAATGGCCGAATGGTACGTTCTGGCAGCACTTCGCTCGAGGGCCTGCCTCGCGGCATCTATATCGTAGGTGGCAAGAAAGTTGTTATTAATTAAAAATATTAAAAAATACTTATAAACATTAAAAGATAAGGAGTAATAGTAAAGCTATATCAGAAAAGAAGTAACTTTGCACGCTTGAATTATTATCTGGCATGATACGGAATCTCTATATATGTCTATTAACTATGATTCTGGCCATAAGCGGTTTTAACAATGCTAATGGACAGAATCTTGTCGTCAATGAATTGATGCAGTCGAATGTCGACGAAATCATGGATGACCTTAATGAATTTCCAGACTCTTGGGTGGAAGTCTATAATTTAGGACCAGAAACTGCCAATCTCGTTAATTACAAAATAGGTATCACGCCTAATCCCAATGAAGCATGGGAGTTGCCTGCCTATGCAATTCCTGCTGGTGGATACGCTATTATTTACTGCGACAAAGAGAGTCAAGGTATGCATACCAATTTCCGCTTGGATTCTGGCAAAGACAGTCAAGTCTATCTATTCATGGGTGGCAGTATCATTGACCAAGTAGAAGGTTTACCAAAACAGCCAGCACCAAATATAGCGTATGGTCGTCAGACAGATGGATCCGACACCTGGGGTTACCAGTTAATAACAACTCCTGGCTACGGTAATAGCGGTTTAATCTGCGATCACGATCATATTCTTGGCAATCCTGTATTCAGTGAGCCTGGCAGTGTGCAGACAGGTTCACGTTCCATACAGTTGGAACTAGGCGTACCAGAAGGAAGCCCAGAAGGTACCGTTATTCATTTTACGACTGATGGTCGCGAGCCAACCCGCTCTGACAGGAAATATTCTACGCCTATCTACATCACATCAACTAGTATTATTCGTGCAAAACTCTTCTGTGACGGCTGGTTATCGCCTCGAAGCACAGTACAATCATATATTCTTTTTCCACGCGAACTCACCCTCCCTGTCATCTCTATTGCTACCGACGATGCATATATGAATGACGGCGAAATTGGCATCTTCCCTAACAATGACACTAGCAATCGAAATCTCCATCACAATTGGCGAAGACCTACCAATATTGAATATTTCGAGGGCAAGGGTATGCCAAGCGCAATCAACCAGTTGGGGGAAATACGAGTGGGGGGAGGAACAACCCGCGAGAATTCTCGCAAAACCTTAGTCGTCTATGCCAACAAGCGCTTTGGAGACAAACGGTTCTCTTATGAGTTTTTCCCTGATCAAAAACCTGGCATGACAGAATTTAAATCCATATTATTACGCAATGCCGGTAACGATTTCAACTCATTATTTATGCGTGATGCCGTTGTACAGCGCAATATGGGAATCAATACTGACCTTGATTGGCAAGCATGGAGTCCAGTCATCGTATATATTAATGGAGAGTATTACAGCATGCTCAATATTCGAGAGCGTGATAATGAGGACAATGTGTATTCTAACCATGACAGAATTGAAGACATTGACTTGATCGAGAACTGGGATAACCTGAAAGAAGGTGATTTTGAGTATTTAAACAGATTCATGACATTTTATCATCAATCTGGTCATACGCTAGCAGAATACGAGCAATGGATGGACTGCGAAGAGTTTATCAACCTGATGATACTGAATCTCTACCACAACAATGTAGACTTTCCTGGCAACAACATAGTCATGTGGCGTCCAAAAACGGATAACGGAAGATGGCGTTGGATTGCAAAAGATGTTGACTATTCTCTTGGATTATATAACATGTCATATACATTTAAAATCTTCAGATGGTTTTATGATCCCAAGTATGACTCCACATGGTATTGGGGAGCTAATGACCCAGAATACACATTACTTTTCCGTCAACTGATGGAAGATTCGGATTTTCGTAATCTGTTCATAGAACGAAGCGCTATTTACATGGGCGATTTCCTCAACGAAGCAGGTATCCATAAAGTATGGGACCCCATGTATGAAAAAATTAAATATGAATATCCGTACCACAGACAAAAAATCAGCAGATACCCTGATTACGAAAAGGAGATGAAACATGCTAACGAATGGTTGGCCCACCGTACGGATGAGTTCTACGATCAAATAAGTAGTTTCTATAAGACTGGCGATCCGACTCCCCTTGAAATCAATTCTCGCCAACAAGATAATCCTTTAGCAAGTTTGTCGTTTAATGATGTGTCATTGTCTGAAAGTCGCTTTGATGGTAAGTTCTATCCTGATCATACAATAAGACTTGAGGCAAAGACAAAAGATGACATGGAGTTAATTGGGTGGTGGATACAACAAACTAATGGTAGTTATACCACTAGTCAGGAATTCATGGGTACAGATCTGAATTTGGAGATGCCCGTATGCAGTCGTCTAGTCATTGAGCCAATCTGCTATAATATCGCAAGTGGCATCATCAACATCAATAGCAGAACCACAAGCACATTGCCAGACAATAACAATGTCTACGACCTCAATGGCCGAATGGTACGTTCTGGCAGCACTTCGCTCGAGGGCCTGCCTCGCGGCATCTATATCGTAGGCGGCAAGAAAGTGGTGAAATAAAAAAAACGTTGGGTTTTAAATCAAACAAATACCGCGAGGCTAATAAGCTTCGCGGTATTTGCTTTCATCCTTGTCGTTAAGCATCGAGAGATAACTCTGATAACGGCTTTGGGCGATGTAATGATCCTCGAGAGCCTGAAGCACAGCACAGCCAGGTTCATGGGTGTGGGTGCAGTTGGAAAAGCGACAGTCTTTGGAGAAACGGAATATCTCACGGAAATAGCTCGTCAATTCCTCTGGCTCGATATCGAAAGTGCCAAAGCCCTTGATGCCTGGGGTGTCTATCAGCCATCCTCCGTCAAAGGGTATCATCTCTGAGAAAGTGGTCGTGTGCTGCCCCGTCTGATGGGCATCCGAGATTTCAGCCGTACGAAGATTCACGTTGGGCACAAGACGATTAATGAGTGTCGATTTCCCCACCCCACTATTACCACTCAGCAGCGTGATCTTATCCTTGAGCATAGGCTTGAGCTCATCGACGCCTTCGCCAGTCCCTGCAGAGATGGCGCGACACTCGTAGCCAACGGTCTCATAGAGGTGGATGAGCATCTGCTGATAGTGTTGCTCGTCGTCATCGAGCAGATCCGTTTTATTAAACACCAGCACCACTGGCACCCTATAGGCCTCAGCCGATGCCAGGAAACGATCGATGAACGTGGTATTGGTCTGCGGACGGTTTACAGTCACCACCAGCAAGGCCTGATCGACGTTGGCAGCAATGATATGACTCTGTTTGGAGAGGTTGATGCTCTTGCGAATGATATAATTGCGGCGATCCTCGATCTCTGTGATGAAGGTATCCCCAGATACACTCACACGATCTCCCACAGCCACAGGATTCGTACTCCGTATGCCTCGCAGACGGAAATTCCCCTTTACTTTACAATCAAGCAGCTGGCCGTCGTCAGTAAGAACGGTGTACCAGCTGCCTGTATTCTTAATAACAAGTCCTTTCAAATCTGAACTAAGAACGATAATCTAAGAACTATACAGTCATGATCTCCTTATTCTTCGCAGCAAGGAGGTCGTCGATTTTCTTGATGTACTTGTCGTGAATCTTCTGAAGCTCCTGCTCAGCGTCCTTCTCATTGTCCTCAGAGAGTCCGTCCTTGATGGCCTTCTTCAGTTTCTCCTTGATATCGCCTCTCACGTTACGGACTTCCACCTTGGCCTTCTCAGCGATCTTGGCACACTGTTTAGTCAAGTCGCGACGGCGTTCCTCTGTGGGAATAGGGATATTCAGGCGGATCACCTCACCATTGTTCTCAGGCGTGATGCCCACATCAGAGTCCATGATAGCCTTCTCGATGTTACGGATCTCCTTACGGTCCCAAGGCTTGATGGCGATGGTACGGGGATCAGGCACACTCACGTTAGCTACCTGATTCAGAGGCACTTTCGAGCCATACGACTCCACTCTCACACCATCGAGGATGGCCACATTTGCACGTCCTGCACGGATGCGATTCAACTCGTCTTCGAGGAACATGGCTGCCATCTCCATGCGCTCCTCACTTTTGTTCAATGTTTCTTTAACGTCGATCATAATCTTTCAGTTTTAGCTTTCTGTTGACAAAAGTACGACTTTTCCCTGAAACCGCCAAACTTTTTGTGCTTTTTTTGTATTTCCGTCCCAACATGGGGGTGCCAAGTAAGGTTGTTAGTAATGCCTGTTTACTGTGTTGGAGATGCCTGTTATGGGGGTATAACGATGCCTACTTACTGAGTAAACAGGCATTACTAACAGTGATAGAAGGCATCAGCAAGACAGTAAAGTATGGGGGTAAGACGACACGAGGCGATTTTGTAATCTCAGAGATAGCAAAATGGGTGGTTTTGAAGGAGCTTTTAGCAAGGCGAAGAGAGAAAGATGACAATTATGACAAATGACAGTGTCAGATTTCGAGTTCGGATATTACTCACACGTCAAATACGACACGAAGGTGAAAAAATCACGTCAATCCTACAACGGACTTAAAAATACGACTATGCTATACTATCTATATAGATTATATTATATATAAATATATAATATAATTTAGATAAACTATAGAATATCATGATGACGTAAAAATTTAAGCTTCGTGTCGTATTGCATCACGAAAGCATAGTGCAGAATATAAAACTGTCATTTGTCATAATTGTCATTTCCTGTTCGCTATATATAAATAAGGTGTAGGGGCAGAAAAGCCGTATTTGGGCCCTTCGATGTGCAGAATACCACGATTGTGGTATGCAGAATAGCCCAC
>Ga0310696_10003052_pt1 | contig 21303 bp, 13 predicted proteins | sample AusTroGonzalo_MG_4_FD_203885 | JGI IMG/M metagenome (GOLD analysis project Ga0310696, IMG submission 203885) | Bovine rumen microbial communities from tropical cattle in Woodstock, Queensland, Australia - Gonzalo_02 (v2) (version 2) | ecosystem: Host-associated > Mammals > Digestive system >... | reverse complement strand
GACGATTCCGCAGGGTGTGACGAGCATCGGGGACTGGGCTTTTTTCGTTTGCGAATCCCTGACGGACATCACGATCCCGTCAAGTGTGACGAGCATCGGGGATTGGGCTTTTTCCGGCTGCTCATCCCTGACGAGTGTGACGATCCCTTCGAGCGTGACGAGCATCGGGGAAAATGCGTTTGATGGCTGCTCATCCCTGACGAGCATCACGATCCCGTCGAGTGTGACGAGCATCGGAGACTCCTCATTTTCCTTCTGCTCATCTCTGACGAGCGTGACGATTCCGCAGGGTGTGACGAGCATCGGGGATTGGGCGTTTTCCTTCTGCTCCTCTCTGACGGGCGTGACGATCCCGTCGAGCGTGACGAGCATCGGTTCGAGTGCATTTTCCGGCTGTTTCTCTCTGAAGCGCGTTTTGATCCCGTCGAGCGTGACGAGCATCGGGAATGACGCGTTTATCGCCTCTCCATGCGAGGAGCAGGTGAAGCGGGATTATCCGCATCTTTTCAAAAAATAAACGGCGATCCGTCCGCAAAGGGCGGGGAGTTGATGCCCGAACGCCGGAAAAATGCGGAAAAAAACGAAAAAAACTGCGAATTCCGCTTGACAAGTCGGTCAAGCAGATGTAATTTGAAGTCAGAGAGAACAGAGCCGGGAGTTTCCGGCCCGCTCAAAGAACATCCAGAACCAAGGAGGTCAAATATGGACATTACCGTAAGCGTCCGTCACTTCGAGCTGGACAATGAAGTCCGCGACTACGCCGTGAAAGCGGCCGAGGCCGCCTTCTCCGAATTCAGACTGCGCATCAGCAGCGTGAATATCGTTCTCGACTTGCAGAGAAATCTCATCACGGCGCACCTCGACGCGGCCGTGAAGGAACACCCCGTCACGGCGGCTTCCCAGGCGTATGACAATGTCTACAAAGCCATCGACGACGTCATCGCGAAGGCGTCCGCCCAGATGCGGCGCTACCTCGACAAGAAGCAGGACCACAAGCACACCCCGCCCATCGGCGAGGCCACCGCGGAATCCTGAGTTCTCTTTCCCGTCCGCGCGGCAGCCGAGACGGCCGCCGCGCGGGTTTCGCGGCATGTCCCGGCTGTCCGAAAGACCGGCGCATGCCGTTTCTTTTTTGCCTCGAATCCGGCTTTTTCCGGCAAAAATGCGAAAAAGAAGGGAAAAAGCATGAAAAAAGATTGTTTTCTCTGAAAAACGTGCTATAGTAACTCTTTTCCATCTTTATAAGGAAAGGAACCCGGAAAAAATGAAACAGGACACAACGAAAAAACTCCAGAAACTCTACGAAAAGAACGTCATGAACACCTACGGGACGCCCGCGGTGCTGTTCGTGCGCGGCGGCGGCGTGAATCTGTACGACGCGAACCGGCGCAAGTATCTGGATTTTTCGTCCGGCATCTCCGTTTGCAGCCTCGGGCACTGCCATCCCGCCGTCACCGAGGCGATCTGCCGTCAGGCGCAGACGCTGGTGCACGTGTCCAACCTCTTCCTGAACGAGAACATGCCGCGCCTTGCCGAGATCATCGTGAAGAAAACGTTCGGCAAGGGCCGCGTCTTCTTCTGCAACAGCGGAGCGGAGGCCAATGAGGGGCTCATCAAGCTCGCGCGCAAGTGGGGCAACGCGACAGGCCGCAACGAGATCGTCGTCATGGAGAATTCCTTCCACGGCCGCACGCTCGCCACGCTGGCAGCCACCGGCCGCAGCAAATACCGCGAGGGATTCAACCCCGACATGCCCGGCTTCAAGTTCGCGAAGTTCAACGACCTGAAGTCCGTGAAGAAGGCGATCGGCCCGAAGACCTGCGCCGTGCTGCTCGAGGCGGTCCAGGGCGAAGGCGGCATCCTGCCCGCCGACGAGGACTTCATCAAGGGGCTTGAAAAGCTCTGCCGCGAAAAGGACGTCCTGCTGATGTTCGACGAAGTGCAGTGCGGCATGGGCCGTACCGGCACGCTCTGCGCATGGCAGGGCTACGGCGTGAAGCCCGATGCGTTTTCGTTCGCCAAGGCCATCGCGAACGGCATTCCGATGGGCGCGTTCGTCTGCAATGAACGCCTCTCGGGCGTTCTGACCCCCGGGACTCACGGCAATACGTTCGGCGGCAACGCGCTCGCCACGGCGGCTTCGCTGGCCGTCTTCGAGACGATCTACCAGGACAAGCTGCTGGACAATGCCAAAGAGATGGGCGCTTATCTGCGCGGCAAGCTCGAAAAGCTCGCTGAAAAATACGATTTCGTCAAGGAGGTCCGCGGTCGCGGCCTCATGCTCGGCGTCGTGCTCGACTTCCCGGCGAAGGACCTTCTCCCGGTCCTGCGGGAAAAGGGCCTCGTGGCCCTGTCCGCCGGTGAAGTGGTGCTTCGCCTTCTGCCCCCGCTGATCGTGAAGCGGGAGGACTGTGACAAGGCCGTGCGCATCATCGGCGCGGCATTCAAGGAACATTCAGCTTCGAAAGGAGGCCGGAAATGATCAGACATCTGCTTACCGGACGCGAATTCGACCGCGCCGCTCTGGAACAGCTCATCGAAACTACGGCAAAACTGAAAGCCGGACGCGGCAAGCCGGGCCAGCCCAGACCGCTGGAAGGCAAGTCCGTCGGCATGATCTTCGCGAAATCCTCGACCCGCACCCGCGTGTCGTTCGAGGTCGGGATTCATGAACTCGGCGGCCAGCCGATCTACCTCGACGAAAGCAAGACCCAGATGGGCCGCGGCGAGACCATCGCCGACACGGCCCGCGTCCTCAGCCGTTTCCTGCACGGCATCGTGATCCGCACGTTCCGCCAGTCGGACGTGGAGGGCCTCGCGCAGTACGGGTCCATTCCGATCATGAATGCCCTGACCGACGACTACCACCCGTGCCAGGCGTTTGCCGACCTCTTCACCATCTGGGAACGCAAAGGCAAGCTCGAAGGGCTGAAGATGGCGTACCTCGGCGACGGCGCCAGCAACATGGCGAATTCGCTCATGATGGCCTGCAAGCTCGCCGGCATGACGTTCGTCATCGGCGCCCCGGAGGAGTTCCGTCCCCGCCAGACGATCATGGACGAGAAGCTCGGGCCCGGCATCGTGGAATGGACCACCGATCCCGCCGCCGCCATGAAGGACGCCGACTTCGTCTACACCGACGTCTGGGTCAGCATGGGCTTCGAGAAAGAGTCCCGCGAACGCATGAAGATCCTGGAGCCCTACCGCCTCGACATGAAGATGCTCGGGCACGCGAAACCCGACGTGAAGGTGATGCACTGTCTGCCCGCGCACCGCGGCGAGGAGATCACCGACGAGGTCATGGAGTCCGAGCACTCCATCGTCTTCGACGAGGCCGAAAACCGTCTCCACATGCACAAGGCGATCCTCTGCACGCTTTTCCGGTGACGGGATCCGCACAGGCACCGCGTCATGGAATCCGTGCCGGAACACAGGATCCGCATTTCTCCCCGTGCGCTTCTCCGCCGTGCGCGGAGAAGCGCGGCCGGGCTTGAACAGTCCTGTCCCGCCGCGTTCTTCCTGCTTGCGGCAGTCGCAGCCGTTCTCTCCGTGCGGGGGGACGGCTTTCCTTTTGTCCTGATTCCGACTGCGTCGGTCCTGCTCGTCTGGGCGCTGATCCCGCTTCGGGATGCCCTGCTGCGCTTTGCTCTGCCGATGGCCCCCGCGCTGATCGCATCGCTGATCTGGTCGGCGCAGCAGCACAACTTCATCGCGGAAGAGACCGGGCATGCGCGGTTCGCCGCCGAAGCGGAGTTGACGGTGGACGATCCGTCCGCCTCCATGCAGCCGGGCAGGGCGTTCCGCGAGAAGAACCTGCAATGCCTCGTGAACCGGTTCCGCTACGGTGCGAACGCCCCGTGGATCGAGTTCAAGGGCGTTGCCCCGCGCGTCGTGATGAACTTCCGGCGGGGCGGCGAAATCGGGAACCTCCCGCTCGGATTCGGTGACGTGGTTCGCGCGGAAGGCGTGTTTTCCGCACCGGAGCCGCCTCTTTTCCCCGGTTCGTTCGATTATGCCGCCTACCTCGAACGCGAAGGGATCTTCGAGCTTTTCCGTCCGGACTCGCTGGAGGTCGTCTCGCGGGGGAGGGGATTCCGGCGGATGCTTTACGACTGGCGCGATGCCGCGCTGGCGAAGATCTGTTCGGGATTCCGCGATCCCGAAAACACCCGGATGGCTTGCGCCATGCTCGGCGGACGCCGGATCGCCCTGGAAAAGGAAACCCGAGCCGGATTCCTCTCCAGCGGCACGATTCACATCCTGACGGTCAGCGGCACGCACGTCGGCATCTTCGCTTCGCTGCTGCTTCTGCTGCTGATCTGGGTGCCCTTCCGCAAACGCTGTCTGATCGTGCTCGCGCCGCTTCTGCTGTATGCGCTTTCGACGGGAATGCGGGAGCCCGCCATGCGGGCATACGTGATGATCTCCATCTTCCTGGTCCTGCGTTCGCTGCTGCTGAGAGCGCCGCATATCAACAGCCTGATGCTGGCGGGCTACGTGATCCTGGTGATCTCCCCCGCGAGCATGATGAAACCGGGCATGCACTATTCCTTCCTTGCCGTGGCGCTGCTGCTGAGCCTGCCCCCGGACCTCGGTTCCCGGGCGCTCGGCATCTTCAGCCGGAAGCTGACGCAGCCTCTCCCCGCACAGTATCTTCCGGCGTGGAGACGCAGGACGGCGTTCTGTCTTCGCGTCCTGCTTTCGACCGTGATCGCGACCTCCGTGGCCAGCCTGGGCAGCGGTGTGCTGTCCAGCCTGTACCAGGGGCTGTTTCCGATTTCCTCCGTCCCGGCCAACATGCTCGTGATGCCGCTGGCGTATCTGGTGTTTCTGTTTGCCGGTGTCACGTTCGCGTTTGCCTGGCTGCCGCTCGCTCTGCATCTCCTGTCGGGGGCGATGGAAACCGTCTTCCGTCTGATCGGATGGATCGGGCGTTTCTTCGGCGGCCTCTTCGAGACGTCGGTCCCGAAACCGCCGGTCTGGACCGTGGCCATGTTCCTCGCTCTGCTGTTTTTCGCGCTCAAGACGAGAAGCTGGCGCAGGGGGATGGCCGCTGCCTCGCTCATGATCGCGCTCGCTGTTTTCTGGGGGCTTCGGGCTTCCTTCCTGTCTCCCGAGATCCTGATCGTGGACGGCGGCGGGACGGAACTTGAACCCGCGGTCGTTGTGACGGACCCGGCGCTTGGCCGTGCGGACGTGGTGAACGTGCCGGATTACCGGACGGCGATGACGATCGCGGACTATCTCCGTTCGCGGGGGATCACCGTCTGCCGGACCGTCGCGGTTTCCAGCGGACGCAAATCTTCCTTCGACGGGCTCGATGCGTTTGCCGGAGAGATCCCCGTTCTGAACGTCTACTGCCCGAAGAACGCGCTGAAAAAGATGCCGGACGGGCCGGCCGTCACGGTCCTGCCGCATGACGGCACTTCGGTATCCTATCGGCTTTCCGACAAACAATTTCTCTTTTCCGTCGGAACAATTGACGGTGTTCTGCTGTCCAATCAAACAGGCGGAGGTCGTCTGACGCTCCGGGAAAACGGCATGGCGATCCACGATGCCGAAATCCCGCAGACTTCGGTGCAGCGCCTCCAAATACAACCCCTTGAAAGAACGAACCCATGAAAGTCTGTCATCTCATTACACGCATGATCGTCGGCGGCGCCCAGGTCAACACGCTTCTTTCCGCACGCGGACTCCACGAGGCCGGGCATGAATCCGTCCTGATGACAGGCCCGTCGCCGGGCCCGGAGGGCGAACTCCTCCGCAACTGCGGCAGGATCGACTTCCGCGTGGAGACGTGTCCGACGCTCTGCCGCGAGATCGACCCGGTCCGCGACTGGAAAAGCTACCGCGCTCTGGTGAAATTTTTCAAGGCGGAGAAGTTCGACGTGGTGCACACGCACGCATCGAAGGCGGGCATCATCGGGCGTTACGCCGCCCGCGCGGCCGGTGTGCCGCTGGTGGTCCATACGATACACGGACTGCCGTTTTCCCGGATTTATCCGGCATGGAAGAACGCCATGTACATTCAACTCGAACGCATGGCGGCGAAGCGCTGCGACAGAATCTACGCCGTGGCGCAGGACATGATCGACCAGTGCCTCCGAAACCGCATCGGACACCCCGAAATGTTCAAAGTGGTGTACAGCGGCATGGAGCTCGAACCTTTCCTGACCACGGAACCGGATCCGGAACTCCGGCGTTCGCTGGGGATCCCCGACGGCGCGAAGGTCGTCGGCACGCTTGCGCGGCTTTTCCCGATGAAAGGCTATGTGGAGCTCTGGCGGAGCATCCCGGAGATCGTGAAACGCGTCCCGAATGTTCATTTCCTGCTGATCGGCAACGGCCTGCTCCGGGAAAAGCTTGAGGCGGAGGCTGTTGAACGAGGGTTCCGCGACCGCCTGAGTTTCGCCGGACTCGTGCCGCCTGCCCAGGTGCCGCGCTACCTCGCGCTGACGGACGTCCTGGTGCATTTCTCCATGCGGGAAGGCCTTCCCCGCGCCGCAGTCCAGGGACTGGCCATGCGGAAGCCCGTCGTGGCATTCGACATCGACGGCACCCGAGAGGTCGTGTTGAACGGAAAGACCGGATATCTGCTTCAGCCCGGCGGCGACACGCCCGGGGCGGAGGAGATCTCCGAACTGCTGCTGAACGACGCGAAACGGCGCGAGTTCGGCGAGGCGGGCCGCGAACTCGTAAAGCCGAGGTTCGACTGGCGCACCATGTCCGACACGCTGATCGCCGAATATACCAAATGTCTGGAAATCAAAAAGAAAGGATTGCAGATGCCATGAAATCCCTTTTCAATACCTTGTTTTCCGTCCTCGCTGGCGCATGCGCTGCGCTTCTGGTCCTGAAATATGCCGCTCCGCCCGTGCAGGAAGGGGAAAAATCTCCGGCCTGGACGGAGGAGGAGCGGGTCGCCTATGCGCCGCCCCCGAGCGCAGGCTCGACCGTGGTCTTGCCCGACTTCACCGGCACCATCGAACACGCCATGCCGGCGGTCGTCTGCATCTCCAACCAGCGGATTGTGCAGCGGCGTTCGTGGGGGCGTTCCGTGCAGGCTTATGAGGTCCCGGCGGGGCAGGGGTCCGGGTTCTTCATCCGCGAAGACGGCTACATCCTCACGAACTACCATGTGGCGAGCGGGGCGAACGCCCTGCTGGTCACGGATCACGAGGGGCGCGAATACCATGCGAATCTGGTCGGCGCGGACCCGACGTCCGACCTTGCCGTGCTGAAGATCGAGCCGCCGAAGGGAAAGATATTCATGGCGCTTTCGTTCGCCGACCCGCGGAACATCCGTCTGGGGCAGTGGACGGTCGCCATCGGAGCGCCGTTCAGCCTGGAGCACAGCGTGACCGCCGGCATCGTTTCCGGCGTCCAGCGCTCCGGCGTGGGCGTGAACCTGTACGAGAACTACATCCAGACGGACGCTTCCATCAACCCGGGCAATTCCGGCGGGCCGCTGCTGAACGCCGCCGGCGACGTGATCGGTGTGAACGACTGCATCCTCGCGCCCACCGGCGGCAACATCGGCATCGCGTTCGCTGTCTCCGCCGAAATCGCAAAGACGGTCGCCGACACGCTCATCGAACACGGCGAGATCGTGCGTCCCTGGCTCGGCATCATGGGCGCCAAACCGTCGCAGCTGCGTTCCCCCGGCGAGGAGAATAACGACGTCCAGAAGGGGGCGGTCGTCCGCATGCTCATTGAGGATTCCCCCGCCGACCGACTCGGCCTGCGCGAAGGCGACGTGATCGTGAAGCTGAACGACATCGACGTGCCCGACACGTTCGAACTCAGGAATCGGATCCTCGGCATGGACCCTGGCACCATCGTCAAGATCACCATCATGCGGCGGAATCAGCTCCTGGAAACGAGCGTCAAACTCGAACGCGCCCCTGCCAGATGGTTCCGCATCATCCCGCAGATCGACTACGCGATCCCGCTCTGAAGCGGCACCGCAGCGTTCCCCCGCGCCTGGGCGCGGGGCAGGGACCGGATCTTCCCGTCCGGTCCTTTTTTCGCGGCCCGCGCTCCCTTTTCCCGCAAACTTTTTTGAAGAAATGATTTGAAAGATAAGCGGAAATGCTGTATATTAGGGATGCGCGGCCCGTTGCAGGGTCGCATTTCCCCCCCGGAAACGACACCCGGATATGCCGTCCGGACATGATTTGCAGCGCCCGACCGAGATCCCCTCATCCAGCAAGGAGCACCCCAATATGGCAACCGAATACAAGCCCGGCCGCATCCATAGCCGTCTGATCCTCTTCATCCTCGTCCTGGCCTGCGGCCTCTGCAGTTGCCGGAGTGTTCCGGTCACGGGGCGCACGCAGTTCCTGCTGACGACCGAATCCTACGAGAACAGCCTGGGCGCCGAGTCCTACGAGGAATACAAACAGGAGTATCCGAAGAGCACGAACGCGGAGTACAACGCCGCGCTGGAACGCTGCGGCAACGCGATCAAGGCGGTCGCGAACGAAGTGGGCGAAGCGGACGAGTTCGAATGGGAATTCACGGTGCTGGACTCCGAAATCCAGAACGCGTTCTGTCTGCCCGGCGGAAAAGTGGCGGTCTACAGCGGCATCATGGATTACATGGATAACGAGGCCGAACTGGCATTCGTGGTCGGGCACGAGATCGGCCATGCCATCGCCCGTCACGGCGGCGAAAGAATGTCCCGCTCCATTCTCCAGTCCCTCGGCGCGGTCCTCGTGTCGGCGGCGTTCAACAACGAGGTGATCGACGAGATATACGGCACCGGGACCGAGATCGGCATCATGCTGCCGTACAGCCGCAGCAACGAATCGGAAGCCGACGCCATCGGTCTCATCCTCATGGCCCGCGCCGGATACGATCCGAGCGCCTCCTATACCTTCTGGAGGCGTTTCACCAACAATGCCGAAGGTTCGAGCAAACTCGAGTCCATCCTGTCGACCCACCCCTGCGACTCCGACCGCATCGCCGCCATGGAGGAAGGCGAGGCCGCCGCCCGCGCGGAGTACAACAAGGCGAAGACCAAATACGGCTTCGGCAAGACCTTCACGCATAAGAAATGACCGGGGAAACGGTGCGGCGTCCGGCGTTTCCCCCGATGCCGCATCCGGTCCCGATTCCATCCGTCCGCTACCGTCTTCCCATGCGAACTGCCCGGCGATACAGCTTTCTGATCGGATGGATCCCGGTTTTCGCCGCAGTGGCGTCCGCGGCTCTTGTGCTTCGGCGCGAACTCTGGTTCGACGAGGCGATCACCGTGTCGCTGTACATGATGCCGCTGAAGCTGCATCAGATTTACCTCTCGTACGTGATCCCGAACAACCAGATCGCATATACGGTCCTGCTGAAACTGTGGAACGGCATGCTGCCGGATACCTGGCCGGCGAACGTGGCATTCTGGCGCATCCTCTCTCTCCTTGCCGCGGTCGCGGCGATGGTCATCCTGTACCGTCTGCGGAGCAAGCTGCACGACCGGACCCCCTGGGGCGCCGTGACCGTGCTCACCGCGCTGGCCGTTTCCCCGGCGTTTCAGAACTACGCCACGGCCTTGCGCGGGTATGCTCTGAGCTGGTTCTGGATCGCGCTGTCGCTCGACGGCGCATGGAGGGTCTTTCACGGACACGCCCGAAGCGGCTGGTGCCTGTACGCGGCCGGGATGCTCGGCGCGGTCGGGACCGTGCCGACGAACCTGCTGGCATGTGTCGGCGTGGTCATCTATGCTTTCCCGTGGTGCGGACGCGACTGTCTCCGGGACCGCCGGTTCCTGCTGCTTGCGGCGGGACCGTTTCTCTCCATCGCCGTCTTCTACCTCCCGATCCTGCACTCCTTCCTGAATACCTTTTCCCTGAACGAGGGTTTTTCCGGCCGTTTCGGTGCGTTGGCCGTCGTTTACGGTTCCATCGCGGTCACGTTCGGCATCCTTCCCCTTGTTGAGATTCCCCGGCTGAAACGGCGCGGCCTGCGCAGGCGTTTCCGCTGCACGATATGGTTTCTGCCCGTACCCGCCATCCTTCTGCTTCCCAATGTGCCGTTCCCGCGGGTCTTCTGCACGCTCTTTCCGCTTTATGCGATGCTTCTGGCGGACGGGATCGCGGCCATGGGGCGGGTCTCCCGGATCCGGGTCGCCGTTTCGGCCGGATGCCTTCTGGTCTCTCTGGCGGCGCTCCGCCTGTGCGCTCCGGCGGCGGCTTCGGCTTCGGGGCTGAGCGAATACGAGGACGACTATTTCAGGCCGTGGTACATGGCGAAGGATTACAGCGTGCGCGAGCTTCTCCCGGAACTGGAAAAGCGTCCGGGCGTCTCCACCGTCTTCATGAGTTTCGCCAGCGACCCGTGCCCGCTGATGTTCTATGCCGCGCTCCGCAGCGTCAAAAGGGATTTTCTCCCGGACCAGCCGGTCGGCAAAGTGAAGACGTTGCCTCCGTCCGCCCTGTTTGTCCTGAGGCGGGACGAATCGCCCGAGGCGTTCGAGGCGAGATTCGGTGGAAAGCTTCTCCGCCTTTTCACCGGGCATGACTGCAACGTTTACCTGTTTGCCGCCGACGCGCCGCCGACGGAATGAGACGTCTGTCGGCGCATCCCGGCTTTCCGACGAAAAAGAGACCCGTTTTTTGCGTCCCGTTACTTGATTTTTCGCTTCAAACGGTGTACATTGGAAAGACCGAATCACAGCAACCATGCGGCCAGCTCCAACGCCGCGCAACCGCGAGCCATCTTCATGCCGAACAGATCATTCCTCGTCCCTATTCTTCTTTTCATATGCATCGTCATCCTGTGCGTCATCGGTTCCGGCGTCGTAACGTCGATCGACCGCCAGAGATTCAAGATCGAATCGCTTGAAAAGAAAATCGAAGCCCTTTCCGATCATGTCGACATGATCTCCGACAGCATTTACGACCTTCAGAGCATCGGCATTCCCGTCGCAGGCGCTGTCCCGGAAGCCGGAACCAGCACGCCTGCGCCTGTGGGCAACGCCGAGTTTTACGACAAGAATGCCGTTCCGGGCGGCCGTTTCATCTCCGCCATCGCTTCGGACACGGGCAACATGAACATGCTCATCAACAACGAAGCGACGGTTTCGGACTTCTGGGGGCTGACCTACGACACGCTTGCCGAGCGCCATTTCGAGGACATCGACCGGTTCGTGCCGCGCATGGCGGAGTCCTGGGAGCTTTCCGATGACAAGATGACCTACCGCATCAAGCTCAGGAAAGGCATCCTGTGGCACGACTTCACCGACCCGGTGACCGGGAAGGAATGGAAGAACGTCGAGGTCACGGCGGAGGACTTCAAATTCTATGTGGACGTCATCAAAGACGAAAAAGTGAACGCGGCTCCGTTGCGGACCTATCTTGCCGACCTGAAGCAGATCAACGTCATCAACGACTACGAATTCGAGGTCGTCTGGGAACGTCCTTACTTCCTCTCCGAGGAGAACACCCTCTCGCTTCAGCCGCTGCCGCGCCATTTCTACCATGCCTACGACGGGCCCTTCGACGGGGCGAAGTTCAACGACGACCATGTCCGCAACCGCATGATCGTGGGATGCGGCCCGTACCAGTTCGAGAGCTGGGAGAAGGGCAGGCGCGTGGTCTTCAAGCGTTTCGAAAAATACTACGGCAGACGCCTCGGCATCATGCCCGCGCTGAAGACTGTGGTATTCGATCTCATTCAGCATCCGAACACCCGCCTTCAGGCGCTCCGTTCCCAGACGCTCGACGCCGACAGTCTTACGCCCGAACAATGGGTGAAGGAAACGGACACGCCGGAATTCCGGGAGAACGGCTTCCTTCGGAAGATGCGGCTGCCGGGCAGAAACTTTTCCTATGTCGGGCTGAACCTGAAGAACCCGCTTTTCCGGGACCGGAACGTCCGCGTGGCGCTCAGCCATCTGGTCGACCGCGAACGCATCAGGAAGGACGTCTACTACGACCTTGTCCGTCCCGTCTCGGGGCCGTTCTTCATCGACTCCAAGGCCAACGACTCCTCGATCGCGCCCTACGGGTACGATGTCGAAAAGGCGAAGAAGATGCTGGCGGACGCGGGGTGGACGGATACCGACGGCGACGGCGTGCTGGACAAGGTCTGTGAGGTCGAAGAGCCGAAAGGATCCGGGAAGTTCGTCCAGAAACGCATCCCCTTCGTCTTCACCGTGATCTACAACAACTCCAGCACGACCGACCAGAAGCTTCTTCCGATCCTGAAGGAGGATTTCGCCCGCGCCGGAGTCAAGCTTGAGATCCTCTCCCTCGAATGGTCCGTCATGCTCGAACGTGTCGACAAGCAGGATTTCGACGCCGTCCGTCTGGCGTGGCGGATGGGCATCTCCGACGATCCGTACCAGATCTGGCACTCCGACACCATCGGACAGGAAGGCTCCAGCAACTTCATCTCGTTCAAAAACGACGAGGCAGACCGCCTCATCATGGAAATCCGCACCTGCTTCGACCTCGACAAACGCACGGAGCTCTACCACAAGTTCCACCGCCTCATCCACGAGGAGGAGCCCTATCTCTTCCTTTTCTCCTCCTACGACCTCTTCGTCATCAACAAGCGGTATCAGAATGTGAAGGAGTATCCGCTCGGGGTCTACCAGAACACCTTCTGGGTGCCGAAGGATCAGCAGATGGCCGTGCCCGGCCTGTGATCCATTTTTGAGAGTGTTGAAAAGGCGGCTCCGGGTGATCCCGAAGCCGCCTTTGCCGTTGAAGCGTCCGATGTTTTTTCCGGCTCAGAGCACCGGATAGCTGCCGAGGAGTTTCAACTCTTCTGTGAGCGGTTTCAGGCCGGCGAGCGCCGCCGCCACGCGCGGAGCGTTCGCGGCGCCCTCGATGTCGACGAAGAACCGGTAATGCCAGCAGCCGGACCCGGAGGGACGGCTTTCGATCATGGTCAGCGTGACGCCGGCGTTCTTGAAGGGTTCGAGGCAGTCGTGCAGAGCGCCGAAACGTTCGCGCGCCGTGAAGCAGATGCAGCATTTCGCATGCGGCATCATGTTGTTTTCCGCGCGGGAGAGGATCAGGAAGCGCGTGCGGTTGTCCGGGGTGTCCTCAATGGAACGGTCCAGGATGTTCAGGTGATACTGCGAGGCGATGTTTTCCCCGCCGATGACGGCGGCGTTCGGGCTGAGCGCGGCGAATTCGGCGGCGCGCGCGTTGGAGCCGACGCCGACGGTCTCGACGTCCGGGAAATTGCGTTCGAGGTATTTCCTGCACTGGCCGAGGGACTGGACGTGACTGTAGATGACGCCGATCTTCTCCTTCGGGACGGAGGCCATGAGGCAGTGGTGGATGTTCATGGAGGTCTCGGCGTAGATCTTCAGCGGGGTCGAGGCCAGGACGTCGAGCGTGCCGATCACGACGCCCTCGGTGGTGTTTTCGACCGGGACGCAGCCGTATTCGCATTCGCCGGATTCGACCGATGCGAAGACGTTCTGGATGCCGGAGCAGGGGCGGTATTCGGCGGTTTCGGCGAACACCTTGCGGGCCGCCTCGTGCGTGAAGGTCCCCGCGGGTCCGAGGTATGCCACGCGCGGCTTGGCGGTGGAGATCGCGTGCGGCGTGCCGCAGCGGAGTCGTTCCGCGGCGTTCAGGATCAGTCGTTCCGTCTCGTCGAACCCGATGCACGCGTCGGTGACGGAGATGCGCGGGTCGGGCGGGACGCCCGGCATCAGGTTCTGTTTGCCGGGGAGCAGATTGCTTTCGAGCATCATGCCCGCGATGCCGTCGGTCCCGGAGAGCTTCTGGGTCAGGACGTCCTCGAAGACGATGTGCTGGCGGCCGGGGTCGCGGCGGGAATTGCCGTGGCTGCAATCGACCGCCAAAGTCCGCGGAATGCCGGCATTTTCGAGCTTGCGCAGAGCGGCGTCGATGCAGGCCGGGAAGTAGTTCTCGCCGGAGATGCCGCCGCGCAGGACCAGATGGCAGTACGGGTTGCCCTCGCTGCGGATGATGCCGCTGCGTCCGTCGTGCATGATGCCGATGTAGCTGTGCGGAGCGCGAGCGGCGCAGATGGCGTCCACGGCGATTTGCAGGTTGCCGTCGGTGCTGTTTTTGAACCCGACCGGCATGTCGAGCGAACTGGCGAGCTGACGGTGCGTCTGGGATTCCGTGGTGCGTGCGCCGATCCCGGCCCAGGAGACGAGCTCGGCCAGGTAATTCGCGATTGCCGGGTCGAGCAGTTCGGTGGCGGTGCCGAGACCGAGCGCGGAAACGTCGAGCAGGAGCTTTCGGGCGAGTTCGAGTCCGCGGGCGATGTCGCAGCCGCCGTCGAGGTCCGGGTCGTAGACCAGGCCCTTCCAGCCGAGCGTGGTGCGCGGTTTCTCGAAATAGCATCGCATTACGATTTTGATCTCGTCGGAGACGCGTTCCGAGAGTTTCGCGAGCTTTTCCGCGTACTCCATCGCGGCGGGGATGCTGTGGATGGAGCAGGGGCCCGCGATGACCACGAGACGTTTGTCGCTCCTGTCGAAGATGCGGCGCAGTTCCGCGCGGTTCCGGGTGATGTGTTCCACGATCGCCGCGTTCGGCGCGAGTTCGGACGCGAGCTGTTCGGGGGATTTGATCGGTTGTTCGGTCTGGTTCATTTGATATTCCTTTGATTGGAGTTGAGTTGTCGGAAAAAGAAAAACCGCATCTGAGCCTGGTCTGCCCGGATGCGGCTGTGTGCCGGAAAAAGAAAACGGGTCGGACCTTTCATCGAGGTCGAACCCGTCGGAGTCATGTCTTTCGCGTAAACAGATGCAAACGGGCTTCGTCAGGCGCTGAAACGCCAAAAGAAGCCGTAAAATCGGAAGCTGTTCACGAGATTCGTTTTCATAATGAGATTTAATTTATCACGTTTTCCCGCAAAAAACAAGTGAAAAAACGTTTTTTTCCCGAAAAAAAGCGACCGTTATCTTTTTTTCCGCGACTTCGGGGGGACGGCTTGATTTTTCTGAAAAGGAGCGGAATGATTTGAATCTTTCCCCGAAATGTGGTATATTATATAGTTTTCAGAAACACAACTCTCATCATATAAGGTCCGACGAGAAAATGAACGTCAAACGCTTCGCTCAACATCGTTTCACCCTGATCGAACTCCTGGTCGTGATCGCCATCATCGCGATCCTGGCCGCTTTGCTGCTGCCCGCGCTCCGGTCCGCAAAGGAAGCCGCGAAAAAAGCCGGCTGCCTGAACAACCAGAAAAATATCGGCCAGTTCATCCAGCAGTATCAGATGAGCAACAGAGGGTCGCTCTCGCTTCTCCAGAGCTACAGCGACTGGTATAAGAAGATGATGCTCGAGGCCGGCGGCACTTACAAGAGCGACAGCGGTTCGCACATCAAGAAAGAAAACCTCGACGCCAAGGGGCAGGGGATCGCGAAACTGTTCAAATGCCCGTGCGACATCACGAAGGGCACTGCAAGCTACGGCCGCAACGATCCGAGCGGCGGCTGGACGATCCAGAAGGACAAGGTCGATCCGAGACTCGTGGCCAGCCGCATCAACATCGTGAAGACTCCGTCCGATCTCATCATCGTCGCCGACCGCTGGTCCGACAACCATACCCCCGGCGAAACGACCAAGAACGACTCCAATCTGGGCGCATGGCCGAACGGCGGCGAATTCGACACCGTGAACGCGTTCAATCTGCGCAACGACCGCGAAGTCGGCGATTACGACGCCTACGGCTCCCGTCACAAAGGCCTTTCTCCCATCCTGTTCGTCGACAACCACGTGACCTCGTCCGACTACAAGCAGACCGTGAAAGGCTATTCCCTCCAGGAGATCAAGGAGAATATGAACTGGACCGGACATGCTTACGGCAGCTGGTCGGACGACCCGGTCCTGAAGAAAAAATAAACGGACCGGCCGGGAGGAAGATATTCCGCTGCGCGGCAGACGTCACAGTCAGGAGACCGATCTCCGAACAGGACGTCCCGCGCATTTCCTTTTTACCTTGATCGGACTTCCGGTCGTGATCGCCATCATCAAAAATCCCGAAAACGGCGAATCCCGCGTCGACCCGGGACTCACCGGCGGCATGGGCGGGACTCCCTGAAAGTCTTCAAATGCTCCCTCGCCCCTTCCGAGGGCACGGTCAGCTGCGCCCGCAACGACCCGCCCGGCGGCTGGACCATGCAGAAGGGGGTGCGCGATCCCCGTTCCGTCCGCAGTTCGATCGGACGATCCCGGGCTGAAACGCTGACGGTTCCGGTGAGTTTTCCCTGAATCCCCCGGAAGCGCGTGCCGCGCGATTTCTTTTTTTTCGGACGGAAAGCGGATTGTTTTTTTGTAAAAAACGAAAAGATCGGGTTGATTTTTCCCGGAGATATGATATAGTTGAATAAACAAATAAAAAAACGGGACTCCGTTTTTGATGAAGCCCCCGATCAGAAAGGATTCCGCCATGAATCGTTTACGTCCATTTACCCTCGTCGAGCTGCTGGTGGTCATTGCGGTCATCGCCATCCTCGCCGCGCTTCTTTTTCCGACGGTCAAATCCGTCAAGGAAGCCGCAAAGAAGACGCAGTGTCTGGACAACCAGAAAAACATCCACACGTATGTCCATCAGTTCGCGACCAACAACAACCAGTCGCTCAAGGGCGTGCTCTCCGACTGGAAATACTGGTACCGCAACATGCTCGTCGCGAACGACGGTTTCGTGAACGGCGAAACTCCCAGCAGCGGTTATCTCCTGCCCAATAACAAGTATCTGAACGCCGCAGGCGTGGCTATGGTGAAGGTCTTCCAGTGCCCGAGCGACGCTTCTCTCCATTTCGACGCGCAGGGCAATCCCGTCAGCTTCGGGTTGGGCGCTCTCGCCAGTTACGGCCGCAACGACCCGACCTCGGGCGGCACCCTGAAATACAAGACCGGTTCCACAGGCGCAAGAGGCGACGCCCTCCGCGATCCCCGCCTCGTCGACAGCAGAGTCAGCGACGTCAACAACCCGTCCGACCTCATCCTCGCCACCGACCACTGGGGACCGTCGCACCGCCCCGGCGAATCCGATAACAGCGAGGAATACGAGTCGAACAACGTGTACCACCTCCGTCCCCGCGAAGGCGACACGAGCATCGGCGAACTCGGAACGAAGCGCGACAACGTGTCCCGTCACAAGGGCGCCCCGCCGATCGTCTTCGTCGACGGCCATGTGACCGTGACCGACTGGAAGAAGACCATCCCGGAGCGTTTCTACAACGACACCAAGAGCTACGACAGCGGCCTCGGCTGGCAGGGACGCGCCGTCGGCAGCTGGTCCGACGACCGCTGCGTGAAGAAGTAAGCACTCCCGTTTGTTCCTGAAAGCTGAAAGAAAAGACGGAAAAGGATATGCCGTCCGGAGTCGAATCCGGGCGGCATTTTTAGTTTCCTTTTTCCGGGTGTTCCGGTTTGCCGGGGGCGGGCTTTACAGGCCGGCGAGGATGCCCCCGGAGGAATCCGCGAACATCTTCTCCTGAACGGAGTCGAGGGAGAGGAAGCCCGCGGCGGCAAGCGGAGCATCCTGAAGGAAGTCCGCCGCTGCGAACGCGTTCATGGCATCGGAGAGGGCGTCGTCGGCGCTCGAACCGCCGGTCTCCTCCGGCCCGGCCAGCGCGTCGGCATACTTCCCGTACGGGATCGGCTCATAGTCATAGAGGTAGATATAATAATTGGCTTCGCCGCCTTTCTTCGCGTCGGTGGACTGCACGGAGAAGTAATAGTTTTCTCCCGCATCCAGCTGCAGCAGTTTCGTCTCGACGAAGTCCTCTTTCGGCTTGAAACTCTTGGACAGGATCTGTTTCAGCGAGTACGTGGTGACGCCTTTCCTGTCCGTCTTGGAAACGAGCTTGTAAATGGCGAATTTCGCGGCGCCGGTGGACTGGAGGGAGAAGCGCACCTTCGCGTCCGACTTGACCGTGAATTCCCGGTAGTCGACCGCATCGCCGAATCCGACCCAGTCGTTCAGCAGAAGCGAGGTGTTCGCGCTGATCTGGCCGAGATTGACGACTTTGCCCGACGCACCTTTCGTTTTCATGTCGTCCCAGTCGTCGTTGTTGTTGCTTTTTGCGTTGTCGAAGAAGTATGTGCCGTCCAGGTTCGAGGGCGGATTGAGCGTCACGTTGTAGTACGAGTTTCCGCCTTTCTTCGCATTGGTGGACTGCATGGAGATGTAGTAGTCGCCCTTGTCCAGCAGGAGTCCCTTTGTGGTCGCCTTGTAGGTCTTAGTTACCTTGTCGTATTTTGCCGTTGTCGCCTGGAGCGACTTCATCGAATACGTCGTTTTTTCATTCTTGTCGCTACTGATCGTGAAGCTCCAGACCGTGAACTTCATGGCGCCCGTGCCCTTGAGGTTGAAGGACACTTTCGCGGCATGGTCCAGCGAGATCTTCACGAAATCTGTCTCGTCGCCGAACCCGATATAGTTGGAATAACCGTTCACGGAGATGCCGGTGTCCAGCACGATTGCCGTGGTGTTGGCCGCGATCTTTTTTGTTCCGCCGTAGTAGATGACGTTGGAGTTCACGGGGTCCTTTGCTTTTTTGTCGTACAGATAGTTGTTATCGCCTATGTCGCAGTCCGGCATCTTGATCGGATCGCCCTTGTAGTCCATAACGACCGCGCCTTTCTCCAGCGAGATGTCCCCGCCCTTGTTCGTGAGGCTGGTCACGGTCGCGCCGTTTTTGATTATGACCGAGCCTTTTTTGACCGTGAGGTCGTCCGCGTCGCCGTAGAGGACCATGCTGCCGCCGGACGAAACGGTGGTGGCAATCGCCGATCCGCCCTTGGAAACGACCATGGTGCCGCCGGAGAAGACCGTGTCGACGTTCGCCTCGGCTTCGCTTGAGACATACAGTTTGCCGCCGGAGTAGACTTCGGTCCCGAGATCCGATCCGCTTTTCAGGATGATCACTCTTCCGTCGTTGGAGACTGTGGTGTCGAGGGTCCATCCGCCGGAGGAGATGTAGAGAAAGCCGCCGGAACCGATGGAAGCATGAAAAGCGCTGCCGCTGGCGAGATCGAGCCTGCCGTTGCCGGAAACGATCGCGGAGGACACTCTTCCCCCGGAGGAAACGGTCATGCTTCCGGCGTTCGTGACATAGCACTTGCTCACACAGCCGTTTGACAAAACGGTCATGCTCCCGCCTCCGTAGACCGAGCAATCGTATGCCGAGCCGCGGCTTGAGACGAACATTTTGCCGCCGGCGCCGACGCGTGCGGCGCTCGCCGATCCATAATCCGACACGACCATGCTTCCGAGATTTTTGACGTTGGTCATGGTCGCCAGAGCGTTGTTGCCGGAGACGATCATCATTCCGCCGTTGTTGATCTCCGTGCTGTTCGCAATTCCTTTCGATCCGACGATCATGACGCCGCCGTTGTTGATCGTGTTCCAGGTGCCCGAACCGACAGCCCTGCCGCTGGAGAGGATGCTCATGGATCCGCCGTTCTGGATCGTACAGCTGAACGCCCATCCGTAGACAAACATCACATCGTTTGCGCCGATGGTTTTCGAACTCTCGGTGTTATAGACGGTATAAGTTGCCATAATAAGACCTTTCGAAGCTGGGATTGCGAAAAGAGATAAACAAACTTGTTTCCAAAATATAGTATGATTTTGCGGAAAATCAAATCCATTTTCCGTAAAAAGGATATTGGGTCGCGCGAAAACGGGGCAGGGGACGGCGAGGCCCTCTGCCCGTGTCAAAAAAAGTTTCAGTTCATTTTGCCGGGGCTTGAGGAGCAGGGGGAATGCGCTGTCCCCAGACGGCGATGCCTTTGTCTGTCAGCCCGGTGAAAAACACGGTCTGGCATTTCCGGTCCTGGTCCCAGCCGTAGGCGCAGACGCCGTCCGCCTTCACGCCGTTCGGGAGCTCGACATGCGTGATAACGCCGTTCCGAAGCGCGACGTAGCCTCCATGCAGGCCGTCCGCGAACATTGTAATCGAATTGTCGATATCGATCTCCCACTTGCCGCCGCCTTCGATGGTCCCGTCCGCCTTGAGCGTGTAGATCGTCGATTCGTCGATGCGGCGGTTCGTGGTGTCGTCCGTGACGCTGAAGACGATGAAGTCCCACTGCGCCGACTCGCCGGAGTTCAGGATGCCGTCTTTTTCGACGATATTCTTGCTCCAGATCGTTTTGCCGTCGACGACTTGGACCCCGCTTCCGATCTCCAGATCCTCGCCCGCGTAGATGCAGGGCGAGAGCAGGGGCCAGCCGTCCTTCGACCAGAAGACCCGGCGCAGACCCAGGAACGATCCCGGCACGCCCTGCCATTTGCAGTTGCTGCCGAAGAAGAGATGGCTGTAATTGCTCCCGGGGGCTTGTCGGAACAGCGTGGTGTGTCCGGTGCCGACCCAGCCCGCGCCGGTCGATTTCCAGCGGTACGGCCCGATGACTTTGGTGCCGTTCACTTCCTCGGGGCCCTGTTTCTCCTGATCGTACACGAGCGGGCGGCCGAGGTAGTCGAGGTAGGGGCCCTCGATGTCCTTCGAACGCCCCACGCGGACGTGGTACGTCCAGTCCAGCCGGTCGTAGGAGACGAAGAGATAATAATAACTCTTGTCGGGGTAGTACGCGATGCTCGCGCCCTCGATGCCGTAGGCGGTGAAATGCTCGCCGTTCACGCCGGTCGTGGGGTTGCCCTGGAATCCGTCCTGCTCGTAGACTTTCTCGTAGCCGCGGCAGGCGATGGTCCTGCCGTGCGTGCCGGGGTGGAGGAGCTTCGACGGGTCCTTCGGGTCGAGCTCCACGATGGCGATCCCGCCGAAGAATGAGCCATAGATCATCCAGAGGCGGCCGGCCTGGTCCTTGAAGACCGTCGGGTCGATGGCGTTGTACAGTTTCCCGTCGCCGGTGCGGGTGTGGATGAGCTGGCCGCAGTCCACCCAGTCTTTGTCGAGCACGGCGCTCTTCGCGCAGCCGATGAACGAATTTCTCGTGCCGTAGGCGGAGCAGGAATAGTACAGGTAGTACATTTTTCCGGCGGGGTCGTAGTACACACACGGCGCCCAGAACGGCTGATTGGAGCCGAGCCGGTAGTTGTTCGCGCCCTTGGCTCGTTCGGTCAGAAACTCGTATTCGCCCTTGTCGTCGATCTTCACGGAGTTGAACTCGTAGTTCCAGCCGCGCGGCCCGAAGTTCAGGATCTTCGGCGCGTTCTCCCGCGTGAAGACCTTCCCGACGTCGCGCCAGTTCGTCAGGTCGTCCGACTGCCAGATCGTGATGCCCTGTCCGCGGACGTCCGTGCCGACCGCGAAATAATGCTCCTTTCCGTCCGATCCGAGGCCGAAGACGACCTCCTCGTCGTGCGTGGGTCCGCACATTCCGGCGGTGC
>Ga0310696_10003051_pt1 | contig 21307 bp, 19 predicted proteins | sample AusTroGonzalo_MG_4_FD_203885 | JGI IMG/M metagenome (GOLD analysis project Ga0310696, IMG submission 203885) | Bovine rumen microbial communities from tropical cattle in Woodstock, Queensland, Australia - Gonzalo_02 (v2) (version 2) | ecosystem: Host-associated > Mammals > Digestive system >... | reverse complement strand
GCGTTTGTTGACAAAGGGATATGGAGTATATGTATCAGCTACCACTGATGAAGTTTTCCTTACCAATATCCAGTTCGCATATTATGTAATGGGAATTCCTTATGTACAAACAATAAATGGTTTTGTTATTGGTGCTATGACAGAAATACTGTCGTGGAATTTACCTCCCGACCTAACCACAAATCATTTTTATTTTGATTTCGGATTACAATCTGGTACTTTATTCGGTAAAGAAGTTAAGAAATTATGGTATGATCATTAATAAAAGCACAATACAAAAATCCATATTAAGAAGTGTTATGTGTTCTGCATGTTGTTTTGTAATTCTTTCTATAACAGCAGGGAACCATTTTTTTGATGAATTGTATTTCATACTCTCTATGTCATTAATAGCCGCAATTATTATTTGTTTGTTTTCTCTTGCAGAGTTTTCAGACAAAGAACGGCATCGCATGGAATTGGAACGTCAAGAAAAGGAATATAAAAAGACGGAACAACAAACAAATTTTTCAGATGATATGGACTCGAAAGAAGTATAATTTCATTTTTTTGCCCCATGAAACTGACCCTCAAAACCAGTCCAAAAATCACCAGTACCAAAATCACTGGTATGAGTACAAAACAGTTATAAAAAATTATAACCAATTTTCGACCCAAGTGAGAGGATTTCCAACTCTCATGTAAGTCTCATGTAAGTCTCATATAACACTCATGTAAAAAGAGGCCAAAACAGTTATATTTTTCACCGTTTTTTTTGACCTAAAAACGACCCCTTTTGACGGGGTCTTGAACCCCCACTGATTCTCCTCCTCTCGCACGCGTCATTTATACGCGTCATTTTTGATTTTTTGACAACTTCTTCATATAATACTGAAACGCAGTTGTTTACAATCCATCTTTTTTCACGCGTCACGCGTAAAACGCGTCATTTCAATAAATTTTCCGGAAAAAAGAGAAAATCCTATTAATTCTAAATGATTAAATGATATCCAATATTTATAATTAATCCTATATATAATATAATTACTTCTTCTCATCCTCCCCTGAACAGCAAAAAAATGAAAATGACGCGTTTTACGCGTGACGCGTGACATAAGTAATTGAAAATAAATCAGATACAATCCAACGCGTCATTTACGTGTCATTCAAAACCATAAAAACAGGCTGTTTTTCGCACTTTTGCGTCCAATTTAATGATTATTCTTCAACAAAATCAATACAAAAATATGAATAGGAATGCAAAAAGTGCAATCATCTACAATCATGGAAGACATGACAAGGTTTTGAACAATAAGATTCACGAGTATGAACTTGCAGCCGAGAAACTGCTGAAGATAAGATCTGTGGAAAAGCGAAAGAATTCGCTGAAAAACCTTATCGGCATGATAGAGGTGGACAATCCGGAGCTGAATCTGACAAACAACAAAGAAAAAGAGTATGTCATCACCTATGAAACCGAAAAAGGACTGATTGAGGTGCCCGCCATAGGATGCCCGGACTTCGAGACCTACAAACGGACATATTATGATGAGGAGCGGCGGAGACAAAAACTCGAAGAATGCCTGACAAAGAACGAACCCTTTGCAGAACTGTGTCTGCAAGAGTTCGTCGCAGCACTCAGGATAGAGTATGAACGCGCCCTTCTGGAATGGAAGTGTATGTCGGAACCGGAAGAGCAAAAAAACAAAAAGATCGTACCGAGCCATTTCTCCCTGGCCAATACCGTCACCGAAAGGGCAAGACTGAAGAAAGTGCTTGCCCAATTAATGGAAAAAGGATATTTCGACCGGAAAATACCTTTTCCCGATTGGCTGTACTACTGCACCGGCTATGGTGAGCCACCACTCAAGAAACTGCACTGGCTGAAAGACAATGACGAACTGGGCTACTTTGTGAAAGTGTTTTTCAATGAGGTGCCCGATAAATACGCCCGAGCAGCTAAGTGCTTCGTACTACAGGACGGACGGGTACCCAATGAGTCGCTTTTTCATACAAATGTTACCAAAAAGGAGAATAAACGACAAGCGTTAAATGCCATTATAAAGCTAAAATAGGCCGTCACGCACTACAAGCACACTACACGCATCCTACAATTTTACATCCCCCCAGTCTTTTCTCTTGTATTTTCCAGTTAAACGCAACTCATTTGTTTACAATAATTTGCTCCAAATATTATACAGGCCCAATTTTGCACTACACAGGAATTTGTAGTGCATGTAGTGCATTGTCCTCAGAAAAAACCGTCCTACTTTTGCATCGTCAAATCGGGCCCGAGGCGACAAAGAAACATGTTCAACCAAAAAATCATCCAATGAAAAGAAACACAAAAACATTCCTTGACAGACTGACGAAAGCCATGGGAGTGACGCTGACAGAGCTGCAGAACGGGAAAATAGACCGACGGCTGAGCGATGCCCGCGCGATGACAGCCGCCTTGTTAACCACCCGATATAATCTGCGGCAGCGGGAACTGGCAGGCCTGTTCAACACCAGCCAGGTGGCGGTAAGCAAAATGCTGCAACGCCATACGCTGAAGCTGATATTCAGCATCAGCTACCAGCAAAAATTCAATCAAGTAAAAGACACATTACCCATTTCAAAAATCTAAAAGCCATGAAAAAGAACAACAACAAACCGATTTACACCAACAAAAGATTTGAAGACATGACCGTGGTCATCAACGCCTATGAAAACTGCAACCTGAAGTTGACAGGCGGCAGGATACTGCTGGATGAAAAGTCAAAACAGCTGAAATTCATGCAAAACAGCCCCCGCGGCCCTCGCAGCACGCCCATCATGAAAACCTTCCATTCGAATGTGAGCCTGATGCCCGACGGCGACTACAAAATCATCACCCGCTTCTCGATGCGGGAAAACAATTGCGGCACTCAACTGGTGGACGAGATGATAGACATCTTCTACAACCTGCAACTGACTGATAACAACAACTCTTTAAATGATTAACAGCCATGAGATTCACACTTTTAAATACCGTAAAAGCCCCCAGCGGGAAACTGTTGACAGCCGATTTGTTTGAAAAAGTGACCCGCGACAAAAAAACTGAATCCCTCTGCACCGCCATCGCCAAGGAAAGCGACCATCAGAGGCAGCAGGAACTGAAGAAAAAATTGCCGGTAATCACATGGCAGGCTTTCTTTGAGAAAGCCCGCAAAAACGAACTGGCACAGCCCAGTGGACTGTTTATACTGGACGTGGATGGTATTGACGACCCCTACAAACTGTGGAGTAAGATTATTGGTCGTAGCGAAGAGCTAGGCATTATGGTAGCCCACAAGACTCCCTCGATGCACGGTCTGCGGCTGGTGTGCAAATGCCGCCCCGAGTTCAGCACCATCGACGAATGCCAACAATGGCTGGCGAAGGAAATCGGCGTGGAGCACGACGACGCCTGCAAGGACTGGGCAAGAGCCAGTTATGTGGTGCCCGAGAGCTATGTATACTATCTGGATCAGAAGGTGTTTACGGAGGAGGCGGAAGTGGTGTATGATGTAAGATGTATGATGGAAGATGTAAGATGTAAGAGGGAAGATGGAAGATGTGAGAAGGAAGATGGAAGAAGTGAGATGTTTAAGGGGATTGAGTTGGGGGAGATTGCGAGGGAGTGGCTGGAAATGACCGGAGGGGAGCCGGTAGAGGGCGAGCGGAATACGCGGTTGCATGCGCTGGCTTTCGAACTGCGGTATATCACCGATTTCAACGAGGAAAGACTGCTGGAGGTGATGCCACGTTATGGACTGACGGAGAACGAGATGAAGACACTGATAAAGTCAGCCTGCAACGCCCCGCGCTCGAAAGGCCTGCCCAAGAAAATTGAACAGGTGTTACACAAGTTGCAAAGTACAGATTCCGAAGCAGACGAAAAACTGTTGACTTTCAACGCCCAACTTTTAACCTCCGTCATGCCGCCACTGCCACCACTAATCAGACAGCTGGCGCAGACGGCTCCCGACGACTTCCGCTCTGCCCTGGTAATGTGCACCCTGCCCATCTTGGGCACCCTCGGCTCTAAGTTGCGGGCCAAATATCTGGACGGACACATTCATTCGCCTTCGTTCCAAGTGAGTCTGGAAGCGCCACAGGCCAGCGGCAAAAGTTTCATGACACAACTGGCCGACCAGCTGATGGCTCCCATCATCAACCGAGACAAAGAAGAGCGCCAACGGGAACAAGAGTACAATGAGAAGTCGGCCGAACTGAAGCTGACAGGCATGAAGGTAACTCCCGAAAACAAAGATGAGCTGCTGGGCCAGCGCCCCAAGGGCATCATCCGCTATGTGCCGGCCACCATCAGTATCACCAAACTGCTGATGCGACTGGACAACGCCCGCGGACTGCACCTGTTTGCCTTGGCCGAGGAGATTGACACCGTCACAAAAGCCTTCAAGCGCAGCTTCTCAAGCTATGGCGACCTGCTGCGCGTGGCCTTCGACAATGCCCATTATGGACAGGACTATGCCAGCGACAACTCCTACAGCGGCATCGTGAACGTGTACTACAACACCCTGTTCTCGGGAACACCCAAGGCCATGAAGCGCTTCTATCCCGATGTGGAAGACGGGCTGGTGAGCAGGGTGTGCTTTGTGACATTGCCCGACCAGTTCGGCAAAGCAATGCCTCAATGGGGCGAGTTGAACGATAAGGACCGCAAGGAAGTGGAAAAACAAATGGAACGCCTCGACCAAATCAGCATCAGGGGAAATGCCGTACAGCCCGACTATCTGATGAAGCTTGACTTCCTGAACCGGGCTATGGAACAATGGCTGAAAGCCCAACAGAAAGAAGCCGTGCGCACCGACGACCGCACCCGCGACGTCTTCTGCCGCCGGGCGGCGGTGGTGGGCTTCCGGGCCGGCATGCTGGCCTGGTTCCTCTACGGAGAAAAAGACACACCATCCTGCCGGCACCGTACAGTGGCCTTCGCCAGATGGGTAGCCTCGCAGATGCTGACACAGCACCTGCTACGCTTCCAGATTGAAGGCAAAGGCGGTAATATCAACAGCTGGGAAGAGGTGTACACCCTGCTTGGTGAGACGTTCTCGCGTGATGATTTGCAAAACACACTCAACGCAACAGGCACCTCAACCCCTGTCAGACAAATCCTCTACCGATGGCGGCTGCTGAACTTCATAGAGGCTACCGAGGAAGGCCGCACCAGCAGGGGAAACATCTACCCCGTGAGATTCAGGAAACTGTGTAAAGGGTAAAGAGTTTTGGGGAGGTTATGCTGACTGACAATCAACCCTTGATTATCGAAATTTAACAATTGCTTCCGAAGTTTTATGTTTCTTGTGTGCAATTTCATCAAAATCAAGGTCAAAGCTAAGATCAAAACGGTTATAAACCAAATTTTATTCCAATAGACATCAGCATATTGCAAATTTATAGTTATAAAATGAATGTCATTTATTTAAGATACAAGAATTTACTGTACTTTTGCAGACGAATTCAAACGCAGAAAGACCCTCAAAAAGTCCGTATGCGAAATCCAGCTGGTTTAACCATCAAAACAAAACAAAATTTAGTATTAACCATTAAAACAAAAAAACTATGGCAAGAATTGTTTCTATCATCCAGTTCACCGGACGCGCCGGTTCGGCCGTCGGATCAAAAGGCAAAAACGGTAAAATACTGTTGCGCCAGTACCAACCCTCAGTGGCCAACCCTCAGACCGAGGCTCAGATGGCCCAACGAGCAAGATTCAAACTCAGCAACCAGGTAGCCAGCATGCTGGGTCACGTGGGCCGCGTGGCACTCGTAGCCAACGGCTTCCGCAAGACCGAGCGCGGTCAGCTCTCAAAAATGCTGCAAAAGAGCATCGTTGCAGGCGCTAACAGTCGCACCGCCACCCTGCCCTACGCCCTCCACCTGGTCAACAGTCCCAAGTATGGCGAGAACATGAGCGTGGCCATCGCCAATGGCGACAACGCCTACACCGCCACCTTCACCGGAGCCACCGAAGGCGAGGTCATCGCCAAGGCCATCCTGGTGCACGACACCACTCGCGGCAGCTGGCGCCACACCTCCACCATGGACACCGCCGACAGCATCAGCATCCAGAAGGCTGCCGACGAGACCGGCAACATCGAGGTGTTCGCCTACGGCATCGTGCTGATGCCCAAGACCGAGCTGGCCGCCAGCAACGTCACCAACACCGGCGCCAACGAGACGGGCTACATCATCAACGTGAACGCCATCAATAGCTCCAACTACGACTTCTCTCCTACTCTCAGTGCCTCGTTGAACGTAGCGGGGAACGAAAACCAAAACGAAAACGAAAACCAAAATCAGGGAGGAAGTGGCTCAGGTGGCAACGGCAGTTCCTCTGGGAACCAAGGCACTCAGACTGACACTGTAGCCGCGCCGACCATCTCTGGCAACACCAGCTTCACCGACACGACTGAGGTGAGCATCACCGGCCCTGCTGAAAGTGAAATTCACTACACCACCGACGGCAGCACCCCCACCGCTGAGAGCAGCCTCTACAGCGAAGCCCTGACCCTCTCTGAAACCACTACCGTGAAGGCCATCGCCATCAAGAACGGCGTAAGCAGCTCCGTGGCCTCCAAGACCTTCACCAAAGGCTCCGGCGGCGGCAGCGGCCTCGGCGACACGAACTAACCGATGTAAGATGTAAGAGGTTAGATGGAAGATGTGGAGATGCGGCCCCGCCGCATCTCTACTTTCTAAAAACCCAATCAGCTAACGAAAACCAAAAATAAAACGAAAACAAAAATCCTTGAACCTTGAACTTTGAACCTGGAACTTGGAACCTGGAACTTGGAACCTGGAACCTGAAACCTGGAACTTGGAACTTGGAACCTGGAACCTGGAACTTGAAACCTGAAACCAATTATCAATTATCAATTGTCAATTATCAATTAATATGAAAACATCTATATCATTAGTACCAAGAGGTTTGAGAAACAACAACCCCCTGAACATCCGCAAAGGCGGCGTCCCCTTCATGGGCGAGAAACGCAACAGCAGTGACCCGCAATTCCGCCAGTTCTGCGAAATGGCCTACGGCTACCGCGCCGCCTTCGTAGTAATGGCCAGCTACTATAAGAAGTACAACCCGAATACCCCCGAAGGCATCATACGCCGCTGGGCTCCGCCCACCGAGAACCACACCGAAGGCTATATCAACACCGCCTGTCAGCTGGCCTGCCTCCGCCGTGACCAGATACTTACACTATCAGACGGACTCCTCTACCAGAAACTCGTCAGCGCCATGAGCATGATCGAAAACGGCATCCCCGCCGACCCCTCCCAAGTCCACCGCGGCTTCACCCTCCAATCCCAAATCAGCTAACTATAACGAAAACGAAAACCAAAACGAAAAACCTTGAACTTTGAACTTTGAACTTTGAACTTTGAACCTGAAACCTGGAACTTGGAACTTGGAACCTGAAACCTGAAACCTGAAACCCAACTATCATCTATTATCTATTAACTATAAACTAAAAACACCATGTGGACCACCATCATCTCCTCCCTCGCCGGCACCCTCCTTGGTTGGCTTTTCGGCCGCCGGAGGCAAAACATCGACAACATCGATGCTGCCGTAGAAACCTGGCAGAAAATCGTAGATGCCCTGCAGGCGCAAATCGAGCGCCTGCTCCAGCAACGCGAATCAGACGCCCAGAAAATTGAAACCCTCTCCCGTGAGATCAACCTTCAAATCAACCAGATTGAGAACTTGAAAATGAAGGTCGAGAAACTCGAAACCGAAGTCGCCAAGAAAGACCGCCTCGAAGCCCTCCTCAAACGCTACGAGCACCTCATGTCCGACGCCGGAATCCCTTACTAACCAAAACGAAAACGAAAACTATTTTTGTTTACAGTTTACCGTTTACAGTTTACTGACGAACCCTTGAACCTTGAACCTTGAACCTTGAACTTTGAACTTTGAACCCTTGAACTTCTTGAACTCTTGAACTTCTTAAACCTGGAACCTGGAACTTGGAACTTGGAACTTTGAACCTTGAACTTTGAACTTTGAACCTGAAACCTCTTTAACCAATAACCATTAACCATTAACCATTACAAAATGACTCCTCGCCTCCTCCTCCCCCTCATCCTCGCAGCCCTGGCGGCTCTTGCCGCCACAGCTGCTATCTTGGAGCACAGCCATCGAAAAAGCCTCCAGCGGCAGGTAACCGAACAATCGGCCGTCATTGACAGCCTCTTGGCAAAAGACCGTCCCCTCCTCGACGTGCAGCTCCACGTCACCGACCGCAGCCGTAACGTCATTTATGGCCGCTACAACCGCGGCACCATCACCATGCCCCAAGAGCGACGGTACATACTGGAGGTGGACAGTTCCACCCTAGTATTGAGATAGAAACGGTGGATAGATAATAATAAAAGAAGAAGAGGACAGCCTTGCGGTTGTCCTCTTCTTCTTTCGCGAATAATGACGTTGCTTATTCAGCAGCTTCTTCGGTGGTGGCTTCGCTCACGTTACGTGAGGTCATCACAGAGACGAGAATCTTGGAAGGATTGTCGACCACAGTGATGTTGGGAACCTTAACGTCGGAAACTCTGATCACATCGTTGATTTCCATACCGTTGATAGACAGCTCGATGTATTCGGGAACATGTTCGAGCAAGCCCTTAACTCTGAGTTTTCTAACCTTCTTGGCCAGTTTACCGCCACGCAACACACCAGGAGAAGTACCTGTAACCTTCACAGGGATTTCAATGGTGATGGGTTTGTTTTCAACAACTTCCAGGAAGTCCACATGCAACAGCTTGTCGGTTACAGGGTGGAACTGGGTTTCCTGAAGAATGGCGTTGAATTTCTTGTCGCCAACAGTCACTTCAGCATACTTCACCTCTGGGGTGTAAATCAAATCTCTGAACTGACGTTCATCAACAACAAACTGATATTGCTGTTTTCCGCCATAAATTACGCACGGCACAAGGCCTTGAGCACGTTGAGCTTTCGCATCTCGTTTCCCTACGTTCTCCCTTAGAGAACCGCTAATAGACACTGATTTCATACACTAATTTTTTTACGTTAATAATAGTTGGTCAAAAAAAGTTTGCAAAAATACACATTTTTCTTTAAAAAAGACAATCATCGTAAAAAAAAAAACACTATTTTTGCACGCTCAAAAAATTAGTAACACTAAAACAAATTATAATATGGCAGCAATTGGCGCAATTCGCAAGCATGGAGTGCTTTTGACGATTATTATTGGACTTGCATTACTTGCATTTATCGTTGGTGACTTTTCCAGTTTGAGAGCAATTTTCTCCGATCAGTACACTATGGCTAGTGTCGATGGCGAAAAACTCAACGACCAGTACAGCAGAGAATATGAAGAAAATTCGGCTCTCTGGAAACTGTTATACAACAAACAGACCTTGGAAGAAAACGAGAACTACCAGATTCACGAACTCACCTGGAACAATCTCTTGGAATCAAAACTGCTGGACAAGCAGCTGGACAAGCTGGGCATGCAGTATTCTGCTGAAATGATTGAGGCAGCTACCGACGAGATGATTGCCAGCCTCCGCACCAACCGTCCCAACCAGTTGTTGGCTCAGATGGTGAATACCTTGGCAGAACAGTTCGGTCCCGAAAATGCAATGGGTATTATATCTAATATTGAAGACTACCGCGATGTAGAAGGTGCAAGAGACCTGTACAACGCTTACAAGGCCATCCAGCGCTTCAACATCAGCGATGCCAAGAGAATGCACTACTACGCTCTGGCTCAGGGCGCTATGTATTTCTCTGACAAGATGGCCGAGCAGGTGGCTTCCCTCAACAAGAACACCATGGCTTCTTTCGCCGTTCTGAATCCCTACGCACCCGCTTTCAACGATGTGGTGCCCAGCGTGAGCGACAAAGAAATGAAGGATTGGTACAACGACCACAAGTCAGCTTTCAAGGTAACCGAAGACCTGCGTGACATCGACGTGGCCATCTTCCCCGTTACCCCCTCAACCGAAGACCTTCAAACTATCGAAAAGAACGTAAGAGAAGAATACAACCGCTTTGTGGAAGCTCCCTCTTTGCTGGAGTTCAACATGGCTGAAGAAAAAGGTATGGTGGACAGCACCTATTATACCGCTGACGACATCACCATCGATGTACTTGACAGCTTGATCTTCAAACGTCCCGTGGGCTCTATGATTGAACCTTTCACCTATCAGGATATTGTATGGTATTATGGTAAGGTTTACGGTAGCGAGATGCGTCCCGACTCTGTCATGGTGGCATACCTGGTGGTTGACTACAAGACTTCCGCCCAGAACCCCAACGGCACCCGCACCAAGAAGCAGGCTCGTCGCGAAGCCGACAGCTTGAACAACGTGCTGAAAAACGGTGGCAACATCTTCGAAATCATGCCCAACTACCTGGCAGGCCGTCAGGCTGGCGACACCACACTGTGGGTTCCCGAACGCGGTACTATTCCTTCTTTATATAATGAATTTGTACACACCAACGTAGGTGGCACCTACGTGCACAACGCTAGCTCAGCTTTCGTGGTATATCAAATCTTATCGAAGACCACTCCCGTTGAGAAACGTCAGTTTGTCATCTACACCACCGAAATCACTCCTTCTGACGCTACCGTCAAGAGCATCAAGAGCAGTGCCAACACTTTGGCTGCCGCTGCCAGCAATGCCGACGAGCTGATTGACAACGCCAACGCTCAGGGTGTACAGGTGCTGAGAGGTACCAACGTGAGAGCTATGGACGCTACTATCTCACAGCTTCCCAACTGCCGCGAGATCGTGAGCTGGGCCTTCACCAAAGACGTGAAAGCAGATGACGTTTCAGACGTGATCAACCTCAGCAACAGAATCTATGCCGTGGCCGCTGTTAGAACTGTTAAAGAGAAAGGTGTGCAAAAGTTTGACGCTGTGAAGACCGACATCGAAAACCAGCTGAAGAACGAGAAGAAAGTGGAAATGATTGCCAACAACGCCAACGAAGAGCTGACCAAAGGCGCTACGCTGGAGGCTGTGGCTAGCAAATACAACAGCAACGTGATGGACAGCATTCCATTGACCTTCTTGGCTGAAAGCTATATGAATAGAAACATCGAAGACGTGGCTATCGCTAAGATTTTCGGCATACCCGCCAACTCAACCAAGGCTGTGGCTGGTAAGAACTACGTTTACGTAGTGACCGTAGGCAACTTCAACGATGTGCCCGCCACCCAGAACTTCGTAGCTGAAAAGGGTGCCTTGAGAAACGTTTGCGTGGGCAGAGGCCGCAACGAAACTACCATCATGCAGGGCTTGAAAGCCAAAGCCAAAATCTTGGATCAGAGACATTTGTTCTACTCAAAATAGAATAATACAGGTTTCCCCTGAAAAAAAACAGCATAGATTAAACTTTTCCCTAAAGCCACAGTCTATGCTGTTTGTATTTTAAAATATTACCGGTAAAAATATCCCCTATATGAAGCAGATTGTACAATTCGCCTTCACCCTATTTTTGTTTTGTATATTTTTTGGCGTGAGCGCCCAACCCGAAATGCAACGCCCTCCCATGCCCAACCAGTCGGCTACCTCGGGCACCATCATGGGCATGATTGTTGACGAGAACGCCAAACCCATCGAATATGCCTCCATCTATGTCAGGAAAACCACCGACTCGACCATTGCCCAGACCGGCATCACCAACGAGAGCGGCAGGTTTCTGATTCAGGATATACCCTTTGGCCATTATTTCATTGAAATCCAATATATAGGTTACCGGAAACATTATTCCAAGCCTTTCGAAATCAGCAAAGCGGAAAACACCTTCCGCATTCCGAAATTCACCCTCTCGAACAAGAGCACCTCGCTGCAGGCCGTGGAAATCAAGGCCCAGAAAGACATGTTGCAGACCAACCTCGACAAGACCGTCTTCAACGTCGAGTCGAGCATTATGGCCGATGGAGCTACCGCAGTGGAGGTGCTGGAGGAAATCCCTTCGGTGGATGTGGACATGGAAGGCAATGTGACCGTGCGCGGCAGCGAGAATGTAACCATCCTGGTGGACGGCCGCCCCACCAGCCTCACCCTCGACCAGATTCCTGCTTCCATGATTGAGAGCATCGAGGTAATCACCAATCCCTCAGCTCGACTCGATCCCGACGGTATGGCCGGCATCCTCAACGTGATACTCAAGAAAAAAAGAGAGTCGGGATTCAACGGTTTGGTTTCCTTGGGTGGCGGTATGTCGCTTTACACCATGGAGCCCGAAGCTGGACATTACATTGTAAAGCCCTATATCAACCACTACAATGCCAACGTCAACTTCAACTACAGTTACGATAAAATCAACTTCTTCATCAACTACAGCTACAGAGGCCACAAGTTTAGAAACGGCGGCCACATGCTGCGTGACTCCTGGTATGGCACCGATACCACCAACCTCGACCAGACCAACCTGGGTCAAGGAAGCGGAGGGGGACACAATGTGTTCACCGGTTTGGACTGGTTCATCAACAAGAAGAATACCCTGAGTTTCTCCTTCGGTTTCCGTTACGGCACCCACAAGGATACCAGCGGACTCACCTCCCAGAACGCTGACATGATTAACGGGGAATTAATTCCATCGTCATATTACACCCAATTTGGCAACGGCAGAAACAAGAACATGAACTTCAACGCCGCCATCAACTACAAAAAGACCTTCGAGATGAAAGGCCGCGAGCTCACCTCCGACATCTCTTACAACCACAACATCGGTGACAACAACAACTGGTCGCTGCAAGACTACGACCTGCCTTATGAATACGACTACTATCAGAAAACACAATCCAAGTCGCTTAACCGCAACGCCAATGCCCAGGTTGACTTTGTAACCCCCATCGGCAACGGCGGACGTATTGAGACCGGCTATAAGTTCTCCTACCGTTTTATCGGCCAGGACTACTCGCTCTACAAGGCCTTCAACCAAGACCCCTGGGCTTTGGACTCAGCACAGCTCAACAACTTTGAATACACCGAATACCTGAACGCCCTCTATTTCATATACTCCAATACCTTCTGGAAGAAACTGCAGGTGCAGGTGGGTTTGCGCGGTGAGATAGCCAACACCTTCTCCAACCTGAAATCAGCCGACACGCTCTATAAGAAGAACTACTACAACCTCTTCCCTACCGTACATATCAAATATGAAATCAACGACAAACATGCACTCAAACTGAGCTATTCGCGTCGTATTCAGCGTCCCAACGTATGGCAGCTGAACCCCTACAGAGACATCTCCGACAAGCAGAATGTGCGTTGCGGTAACCCCTATCTGGATCCTGAAACAGCCAACTCGCTCGAACTTGGCTACCAACTGAGTATCAAAAAATCATTCTTCAGCGCCACGGCCTTCTACCGCCATCGCAGCCACCTCATCACCCGCTACACCACCCTTGACACCCTGGAAAACGGCGACATCTATACCCTCACCTCTTATCAGAACCTCAACCAGAGCCACAATATCGGTGTGGAACTGTTCTACAGCCAGAGAATATGGAAGTTCTGGAAAATCAACGCCTCCTTTAATTTCTATCGAAATATCATCGAAAGCGACAACCTGCTGGACGAGAACCTGTCGCGTGACTGGGAATTCCGCTTCCGCTTGAACCAGACTTTCAGCTTCGACAAGAACTGGGATATCCAGCTTAACTTCCGCTACAGCTCACCCTCGCTTACCACAGGTAGTATGGGTTGGGGCACCGGCGGTGTAGGACAAGGACGCCGCTCGGCCCGCTACGGTTTGGATTTCGCCATCAAGAAAGGCTTCCTGAAGAACACCCTCGTGGTCAGCCTAAACATCCGCGACCTGCTGTTTATGGTCAACCAAACCAAGGTTCAGTCCTATCAGCACAACGAGACCAACGGCTACAACTCTATTAGCTTGCGCGACCGCAACGGCTTCCGCATATCTTTGAACATCACCTACAAGATCAACAATTACAAACGCCGCAAGATGGAAATGCCCGCTGACGATGGCGGCGGCATGGAAGGCGGCGGCGAAATGGAAGACTAACAAAAAAAGCTCGGCAATGCCGAGCTTTTTTTTTATGGATAGAAGAGTTATTCTTATTTGATAACACCCAATTCCTTACCAACTTTAGTGAAGGCAGCGATGCACTTGTCAAGATGCTCGGTTTCGTGAGCAGCGGAAATCTGTACACGGATACGAGCTTGGTCTTTCGGAACTACGGGATAGTAGAAACCGGTTACATAAATGCCTTCTTCCTGCAACTTAGCAGCCATTACCTGTGACAATTTAGCGTCGTACAGCATCACGGCGCAGATAGCCGACTGGGTAGGTTTGATGTCGAAACCGGCAGCCTGCATCTTGGTCACGAAATATTTGGTGTTGGCGTGCAGCTTATCCTGCAGTTCGTTGGTTGCAGACATCATCTCCACCATCTTCACGCCGGCGGCAGCCACCATAGGAGGAATAGAGTTGGAGAACAAGTAAGGACGTGAGCGCTGACGCAGCATGTCGATAATTTCTTTCTTACCAGTAGTGAAACCACCGATAGCACCACCAAAGGCTTTACCCAGAGTACCAGTCAGGATTTCAATCTTGCCACGCAGGTTGTACTGCTCGGTAACACCACGGCCAGTCTCGCCTACCACACCGGCAGAGTGTGATTCGTCAACCATCACCATAGCGTCATATTTATTGGCCAGCTCATAAATCTTGTCCAAAGGAGCCACGTTGCCGTCCATTGAGAACACACCGTCGGTGACAATCAAGCGGAAACGCTGAGCCTGAGCAGCCTGCAGTTGTTTCTCCAGGTCAGCCATATCAGCGTTGGCATAACGATAACGTACAGCCTTGCACAGACGCACACCGTCGATGATGGAAGCGTGGTTCAATGCATCAGAGATGATAGCATCCTGATCGGTCAACAGGGGTTCGAAAACACCACCGTTGGCATCGAAGCAAGCAGCATACAGAATAGTGTCTTCAGTACCGAAGAACTCAGCAATCTTAGCTTCCAGCTGTTTGTGCAGGTCAGAGCAACCGCAAATGAAACGTACTGAAGCCATACCGTAGCCGTGAGTGTCCAGGGCTTCCTTGGCAGCGGCAATCAGCTTGGGATTGTTGGCCAGACCAAGGTAGTTGTTGGCGCAGAAGTTCAGCACTTTCTTGCCGTTCTGCAAAGTAATCTCGCCGCTCTGGGGAGAAACGATAATACGTTCGTGTTTGTATAAGCCGGCATTTTCAATGTCGGTCAATTCTTTTTGAAGATGAGCTTGAAAATTGTTGTACATGTTATATGAATTTAGGTTTTTATTTTGCCAGTTTAACTTTCAATACCTCCAGCATGTCGCGGGTCATGGCGTCCAGGTCATACTGCGGTTTCCATCCCCATTCGGCGCGGGCGCAGCTGTCGTCCATCGAGTTGGGCCATGAGTCGGCAATACCCTGACGCAGTTCGTCCAGCTGATAGTCCATCTTGAAATCAGGCATGTATTTTCTGATGGAAGCGGCAATCTGCTCGGGTTCGAAGCTCATAGCGGTGATGTTGAATGAGTTTCTGTGAATCAGCTTGGAAGGATCTGCTTCCATCAATTCCATAGTACCTCTCAAGGCATCGGGCATATACATCATGTCCATATAGGTACCCGGTTTCAACGGGCAGGTGAATTTACCTTCCTTGATAGCGGCATAGTAAATCTCCACAGCATAGTCGGTGGTACCGCCACCAGGCAGCGTCAGGTTGGAAATCAGACCCGGGAAACGTACCGAGCGGGTATCCACACCAAAACGTTTGAAGTAGTAATCGCTGAGCAACTCACCGGTCACCTTGGTCACACCGTAAATGGTTTGCGGACGCTGGATGGTGTCCTGCGGAGTTTTGTCGTGAGGGGTGCTGGCACCAAAAGCGCCAATTGAGCTGGGAGTGAAGAGGGCGCAATGAAATTCACGGGACACCTCAAGGCAGTTGAGCAGTGCTCCGATACCTACATTCCAGCCCAGCATGGGGTTAGCTTCAGCCTTGGCCGACAGAATAGCCGCCAGGTTGAAGATTGAATCGATATTGTATTTCTTTACCGCATCGGCAATATCTTGTGCATTTGTAGCATCAATTTTGCAAGAAGGACCGCTATTGGCCAAGTCGCCTTTCAAGGGGTACATCAAATCGGCAGCCACCACATTGTCGGTGCCATAGACTTTTCTCAGCGCGGGAGTGAGTTCAGAACCTATCTGTCCACATGCTCCAATTACTAATATCTTTTTCATTGATTATGAGTTTTATTTTTGACCTGCAAAGATACAAATTTTTTTAATGTGCAAACGAGGAAATATGCTAAATGTAGTAGCAAAATAATCAACCTTTCAAAGTTATAAAAAATTTGTGACACACCCTCTTCTTCCGCAAAAAAACAGTAACTTTGCCAAAATTTACAGGACTGCTATGGACTACATGCTATTGGGAGCGAAAAAGAAGTTAATCAACACCTTGCGAGAGAAGGGCATCACCGACGAGCGTGTGCTGGCCGCTTTCGACAAGATTGACCGTCATCTTTTTATCGACTCGTTCCTGTGGGACAAGGCCTACGAAGACACCGCCCTGCATATCTATTGCGACCAGACCATCTCCCAACCGTCCACAGTGGCCTTCCAAACCATGCTGTTACAGCTGAAACCCGGAGAGAAAGTGCTGGAAATCGGCACCGGCTCGGGCTTTCAGGCGGCCATACTGGGCGCTATGGGAGTACGGGTCTTCTCGGTTGAGCGCCAATTGGAACTTTTCAGCCGAGCAAAAGACATCCTCAACAAAATCAACGACCGCATCATTCTGCGTTTCGGCGACGGCTTCCAGGGCTTTGAGAAATATGCCCCTTACGACAAAATCATTGTCACCTGCGGTGCCCCGGAAATTCCCGACGCCTTGCTCCGCCAGCTCAAGCCCGGCGGCATTATGGTAATCCCCGTGGGTATCGACAGCCAGGTGATGAAACGCATCACCAAGATAGACGACAACAACTATCAAGAGGAAGAGTTCGGCAACTTCAATTTCGTACCCATGCTGGAAGCAAAGGTAATCAGCAAAAACAGAAAGTTTTAAGTTTATTTCCGCTGGTGAAACATGGGGTTGTCATCCTGTGTGGCGGCAGCAGAGAACAAACGGGCCAGATAGTCCGCCAGTCCGTCGGCGGGCGACGGAAGATAACGCTCGTAAACCTTCCCCTCGGGCGAAAGCAGCACATAATCGGGCAACGAATTCACCTCCAACTCGCTCAACCACTGGTACTGCTGGTTGAAATGCACAAACTGCCAGTCAAACTGCGGATATTTGTTCAGGAAGTTCTGCAACTGATACTTGTCAAAATCCAAGCACACGCCCACACAGGTCAGCGAGTCCTTGTGCATCTCCTGCAACTCCCTAATCAGCATCAACTCTCTAACACATTCGGGACAATCGGTACGGAAAAAGTGCACAAAGGTCCATTTGCCTTTCAGCTTGCCCAATGAAAAGTCCTTACCATTGGTTTCCTTCAGCTTCACATTCTTAACCAGTTGCTTGTCAGAGAACTTATTGATTAGATGTATCATATTTTCCACCAGTGGCCGATGCTCCACAAAATGACTGTTTCGCTGCAGTTCTTCCAACATCTTCATAATATGGTCCTTGTCAAATTCCGGGTGGTTCAAGTACAGCTGGCCCAGGTTTTTGATAATCACCAATTCCCTGATACGCTCATTCACCAGAAATTCGTCCCTACCCAACTCATTGAATAGCATCCGATAGTCTGCCGAATCGTTGATGCACACCAACACCCGCTCTAAATTGATTTTGGGCGACATGAACACATAATCGTCATAAAAGGAATTGAACAGTTCCATATAATTCGGATTGTTGTACAAGATATGGTCGTTATCCAAATATTTCTGATACAACTTGTCGGCATCCTTCTGCCAATAAATACGGTCGAGCTGCGACATCCCATAGAACACATACGACTGGTAGAAATCGTAGGGATTGTACCTGATCTCAAATCTTTTGTTCATCAACTTCAGCACCGAGTCTTTGGCATCCGGATTCCTATCGTAGGTTATAGGGAAATAGTAACGGTCGAAAGCATAATTGTAATACCGGGTGAAATAGTTGATTTTGCGGTTCAAATCCTTGGAGGCTTCCGCATTATTCTCCACCTCTTCCTCGTTCACCACCTGCAGAAAAGCGCCAAAATCCTGGGGACGGAATTGCTTGAAGAGCTCCTCGTCCATCGTGATGTTAAACTGATAGGTCTTCGAAGGCTCCACAAAAAACTCGGCACGCGAGGTACGTATTTCCAACTGCACAAGTCGCTCTTCCACGGTAGTATACGACAACTCAAATGCCCCGTTTTTATCGATTATGTCCGTCGAAACCAGCTTGGGCGTATAGGTAATCAGGTCCTCGTAGGCGATCAGCCTTATCTCCTCTCCCACTGCAAAATCGGCATTGCCTTTTATCACCACAGGGGCTTTCTTCTGGGCCCACAGCTGATTGGCCGTCACCATGAGCAACAGCATACAGAGACAAGCGTAAAAACACCTAACGATTCTCATCTGTAGGCAATTCAAATGATACATAAGCCGAATAATCAGCCCGATGATGATACAGCTCCCTGACTAATGAAGACGAGACATGAGCCAGCTCGGGTGATGAGATCAAAAATAAGGTCTCTACACCCGGTGCCAAATGGCGGTTAGCCTCCGCAATATCGGCCTCATACTGAAAATCCAACGCATTGCGCAAGCCGCGCAAGATGAAACCCGCACCCACTTTTTTACAAAAATCCACCGTCAGTCCCTCATAAACAGCCACCTCCACTCGCGGCTCGTCGGCAAAAGCCTGTCGTATCCACTGCTGGCGCTGCGCCAACGAAAAGCATGTTTTCTTCTGGACATTCTCACCAATAGCCACATAAATCTTATCGAAAAGCGGCAAGGCTTTCCGTATAATCTCCTCATGACCTTTGGTCAAGGGGTCAAACGAACCTGGGAATACGGCAATACGCATAGGCTATTCTCTTACAACCACAAAATTATAATCATCGATAAACTTGATGAGTCTGGAAGGTTTATAGTCACACGAGTCGGCAAACTTCTCCGGCACCACATAATCCACCGCTTTGACAACCTCCTCCGAAATGTCGGAAAACAATTGCGGAGCCGGGGTGCCCGAGATGTTGGCAGAGGTAGAGACGATAGGTCTTTTCAGTCTGCCTATCAGCTTCTTGCAGAATTCGTTTTGGACAATTCTGATAGCCAATGTCCCATCAGACGACATCACCGACGGAGCAATATTATAGCCCTGAGGATAGATAAAGGTGGTGGGGCGTGAAGTCTCACCCACCAAATCCCAAGCAATCAAAGGGATTCTTTTCACATACATCGGCAGACGGTCGGTCTTGTCCAGAAGCACCAGCATCGATTTGCCTTCGATACGGCGCTTGATTTGAAACACACGCTTTACAGCGGCTTCGTTGGTGGCATCACAACCCAGTCCCCAAATGGTATCTGTCGGGTAAAGTATCACCTTCCCTTGCAGTAGCAGTTCAGTACATTTTTCAATTTCGGCTTCCATGAGTCAATGCGGATTTTTGATTTGCAAAATTAATAAAACATTTGCTTCATTATACAGACTAAAATGAATTTTTTTTCGTTTTCTTTTTTTCTTAACTTTGCAAACTTTTTTGATAGACTGAACATGAAAAATTTTGCCCTGTTTGGAGTCGCCGGATACATCGCTCCACGACACTTAAAAGCCATCAAGGAAACTGGCAACAGACTGGTTGCCGCCTACGATAAAAGCGACAGTGTTGGCATACTCGACCAATACTTTCCCGATACCCGTTTTTTCACCGAACTGGAACTGTTCGACCGCCACTGTTCCAAACTCAGAAACAGCGAAAAGCAAATCGACATCACCTCTATCTGCACGCCCAACTATCTTCACGATAGCCACATACGCTATGGTCTGCGCTTGGGTACCGATGTCATCTGCGAGAAGCCACTGGTGCTGAAGCCCTGGAATATCGACGGTCTTAAGGCCATGGAAGAAAGCACCGGCCACCACATTTTCACCATCCTCCAGCTGCGTCTGCATCCCGCCATCAAAGCCCTGAAAAAGCAAGTGGAGGAAGGACCTGCCGACAAAGTTTACGACATCAACCTGGCCTATATCACCAGCCGCGGTTTCTGGTACTATACCAGCTGGAAGGGTAACGAGCTGAAAAGCGGGGGCATTTCCACCAACATTGGCATCCATCTCTACGACATGTTGACCTATATTTTCGGCGAGGTGAAACAAAATATCGTCCATGTGAAAAGTCACGACCGCGTAGCGGGCTACCTGGAACTGCAGCGCGCAAGAGTACGCTATTTCCTCAGCATCAATGCCGACCATCTGCCTCAAGAGGTGCGTGCAGCAGGCCAGACCACCTACCGCTCTATTTTGGTGGGCGACCAGCAGATAGAGTTCAGCAAGGGCTTTACCGACCTGCATACCGAGAGCTACCGACAAATACTGGAAGGCCAAGGTTTCGGGATAGAAGAGGCGCGCAGCAGCATCAACATTGTACACGAAATCAACAATGCTGCCCCTGTCGGACTGGTGGGCGACTACCATCCGCTGGCCAAATGGCCGCTGACCACACATCCTTTTGAACGGAAGGCAGATGAATAGCTTTTTCCCCTAAACCATACAATATTTAATAATCATAATTCGTTTTAGCATTTGATTTTTATACTACTGAAAATGAAAATGAAGAGACTCATCGGGTTAATTGCATTATTCTTAATACTTTGCATACACGCACAGGCACAAAGCATCAAAGCGGAAGCCACCCTCGACTCTAACCGCATTCTCATTGGCGACCAGATTCATGTGGACTTCACCCTCAGCGTCCCGCAAAACACCGCCTTTATCGTGCCCACCCTCACGCAGGAGATACTCAGCGCCAGCGGCATCGACTTGGTGAGCGCTAGTGCTACCGACACCACCGTCAACGGCCAGTTGGTAAGCTACCACCAGCAATGGACCATCACCGCCTTCGACTCCGGAGCCTACGTCTTCCCGTCCATCCCTGTCTTATCTCCCGATTCCCAACTCTTGGCCCAAAGCCAAGCCCTACCCTTTTTCGTCAACACCGTAGCGGTGGACACCACCGCTGCCATTCGCGACATCAAGGGCATCGCCAAGGTGCCGCTCACCTTCAAAGAGATACTGCCCTACCTGCTCATCGGCCTGGCGGCCGCCGCCGTCATCGCCCTGCTGGTATGGTTTATCCTCAAACACGAGCGCAAAAACAAACCCAA
>Ga0310696_10003050_pt1 | contig 21309 bp, 18 predicted proteins | sample AusTroGonzalo_MG_4_FD_203885 | JGI IMG/M metagenome (GOLD analysis project Ga0310696, IMG submission 203885) | Bovine rumen microbial communities from tropical cattle in Woodstock, Queensland, Australia - Gonzalo_02 (v2) (version 2) | ecosystem: Host-associated > Mammals > Digestive system >... | reverse complement strand
ACACTCTTCTTTGCAAGAGATGTAAGAGGCGGTTTGGGCGAGAGAAGATTCTTCAGAGTAATAATGAAGTACTTGGCCCAGAACTATCCTGAGACAGTCATCAAGAATATCGACAATATCGCCGAGTACGGCAGATACGACGATATCCTTGCCCTGATTGATACAGCATGTGAGCAGGAGGCAATCGCTTACATCAAGAGAACCTTGGAAGAGGATATGAAGTCCATTCAGGCACAGGACTCCGTATCTCTGATGGCCAAGTGGTTGCCTTCTGTTAACGCCAGCTCCAAGGAGACTGTAAGGGTCGCCAAGAAGATTGCCCGTGCAATGGGTATGTCTGACGCTTCTTACAGAAAGATGCTGTCTTCTCTGAGATCTTATATCAAGATCATTGAGAACAACCTGAGAACAAAGGACTATACCTTCGATTACATTAAGCAGCCTTCAAAGGCTCTGTTTAAGTACAGACAGGCCTTCGTCAGAAACGATAAGGAAAGATACATGGAGTTCCTGGAAAAGGCCGTAAAGAACCCTTCAGTGATGAATACAAGCACACTGACTCCTTACGACATCGTATGGGGCGTAATCAACAAGGTTAGAAGCGGTATGCCTAAGGACGAGAGAAAGGCTATGGATGTTATCTGGAACTCTCTGGAGAACTACGTAAACTCCGATAACACATTAGTTGTTGTCGACGGTTCCGGCTCCATGTACTGCGGCAGAGGCGTATTGCCTGCAGCTGTTGCAGAGTCACTGGGTATTTACTACGCAGAGAGGAACAAGGGTGCATTTGCAAACCACTTCATTACTTTCTCACACCGCCCTCAGTTGGTTGAGATAAAGGGTAAGGATATTTTCGAGAAGGTGCAGTACTGCATGAGCTACAACGAGTGCAGCAACACAAATATCGAGGCGACATTCGACCTGATATTGGATACTGCAGTCAAGAACAGACTGAAGCAGTCTGATATGCCTTCAAGATTGATTATCGTATCCGACATGGAGTTCGACTGGTGTGCTGACAACTCTAACCTGACTAACTTCGAGAACGCGAAGGCAAAGTTCGAGGCTATGGGTTATTCATTACCTCAGTTGGTGTTCTGGAACGTCAACAGCTGCCGCAGACAGCAGCCCGTCACTAAAAATGAACAGGGCGTGGTACTGGTCTCCGGTATGTCTCCCCAGATCTTCCAGATGCTGAAGGATGACAACCTGAACCCCTACGCCTTCATGATGAGCGTAATCTCATCCGCGAGGTATGAGAGAATCGCTGCATAAAGCGAGGTTAAAGAAATGGAATATATAGAAATCAAAGGAAAGGTAAACACAGCCATCTGCTATGCGAAGGTCGTGGAAGATGAAGCGATCGAGCAGATCAGACGAATGTGCGATTACCCCATGACCGCAGGATCCAAGATAAGAATCATGCCCGACGTGCATTCCGGTAAGGGATGCACTATCGGCACTACAATGACTGTTGCGGATAAGGTCGTTCCGAACGTCGTCGGCGTTGATATAGGTTGCGGGATGTATACTGTAGAACTTAAGGAGCGCGACATCGACTTCTTGCAGGTCGATGCCGCAGCCCACTATATCCCTTCCGGAAAATCCGTATGGGACGGCAGAAAAGAGAAGTTCGACTTTACAGGTCTTAAGTGCTACAGAGAACTTAAGGACACCGGAAGACTCGGCCGTTCTCTCGGTACATTGGGCGGCGGAAACCACTTCATCGAGATCGATGAATCTGCTGACGGCACTAAGTATCTCGTCATCCACTCCGGATCCAGAAACCTCGGTAAGCAGGTCGCTGAGATTTATCAGAAGCTTGCAATCAACTTACAGAGAGGTTATGGAGATTATCTTGAGAGACGTGATGAGATAATCCGCACATACAAGGAGCAGGGCCGCAAGGACGAGATCCAGGCAGCGTTAAAACAGCTTAAGTGGGAAGTGTTCGAAGGCGATACACCCATGCCTGAAGACCTCTGCTATCTCTCCGGTAAATACTTGGAAGACTACCTCCACGACGTGGAGATCTGCCAGGCATTCGCCAGAAGAAGCAGAGAGTTAATGGCAGAGATCCTCTGCGAGAGAGCAGGTCTTACAGCGGGTGAATCCTTCCATACTATCCACAACTACATCGATACGGAAGAGATGATCTTAAGAAAGGGTTCCATCGCCGCACACGAGGGCGAGAAGGTGCTTATCCCTATCAACATGAGGGACGGTTCCGTCATCGCCATCGGCAAGGGCAACCCCGAATGGAACTACTCCGCGCCTCACGGTGCCGGACGACTCATGTCCAGAACAAAGGCCAAGGAGACTATCCCCATGGAAGACTACAAGAAAGCGATGGAAGGCATCTTCACAACTTCCGTCAACGAGTACACATTGGACGAAGCGCCCATGGCATACAAGTCTTTGGATGACATCATTGATGTTATTGCAGAGTCCGTGGATGTGGTTGAGGTGATTAAGCCGGTTTATAACTTTAAGGCGTGATAGAGATTATTAGTGTACTATTAAACAAAAAATAAACTAAAAGAGATTTGCTGAGGTGAATTATGAATAAAGATAGAGCTCAAAACTACAATGAACACGCAACGTTTATGGCGGAGATTGCTAATGCAATACTCGATGGAAATAAAAGAGTATTAGATGTGAGTGGTGTTAAAGAAATAATAGCTCTCTATCTGATGATACCCTATATATCTGAATCTACCCTCCAGACACCGGGGGCAAACTACATAATCCCTCATCTTAATGGTGAATTTTTAAATAATATTCCGTATTCAGAACTAAGAAATACAATTTGCCATTCTTTTGTTACGGTTGAAGAAGATAATAATGATGGGGTACATGGGAAATATTTAATCTTTGACGACAGAATAATTACCCATAAGGAATTACATAGCAAAAAGGGGAATCATAGTGAAGCCTATATCATCGATATTGGAGCTATTCATATGAAGTTAAAAGAAATGATAGGTGAAATTACTACAAAAGCATAATTCAATGAAGATTGAAATAAAGAACGTTATAGCAATTCCATTACACTACTACATAAATAACTATTTACCCCATATCCGCTATCGCTCTCTTACATTCCTCGATAACGATAGCCTTCTCTGTGATTTCCATGCTCTTGCTAGATTCAACGCGTGACAGTATGTCCTTGATGCCGTCAGCATCGCCGTGAACGAATCGGTCGTTGATGCTGTTGATCTCGCTCATGATGTTATCTCTTAAAGCAGTGAACTTGTTGTTCTCCTGCTTGATTATCGTCTTGCGCTTTTTTTCGAAGTGCCTTCTCCACTTATCCATGTTGCCGTCGCGGATCGTTGTGTCAGCAACATATACGCCAAATTCGAGAAGCCTGTCTATCGATTCGACAGGATTATTCTCGGATTCACGCTTCATTCTTCTGAGCTTCGACTTGATAAGGGACGTGCCCTTCATAAAGACTGCGTACTTATTGAACTTTGCAGGATCGTCGAAGAACAGGTAAGTCCAGATGCCTTCGAGGATGAACTTCTTTTCCTTGTGCTCTGCAGCGTAGTCGATCGCAAACTTAATGAACTTAACGAATACCTCGCTGTGATCAGCGAACGGATCGCGCTCTTCTCTGGAAATATAGTATTTCGCACCCGGGCCTGAGAAGAACGCATACATAAGCTCTCCCGAAGCCTTCAGTTCATCCATCGTGAAGTGGTCCTTAACGCATACGAGATCGTCGAGCGAAACCTTCTCGATTCCTTCACCTTCGTATTCTGCGGTGAGAACGGATTTGCCAGAACCTGAATAACCGATGACAAAGCAGAGATTAATCATGCCGTCATCAAAAGCTTTCTTGTTGTAGTAGAGATCAGGCTCGGAAATTAACAGAGTCTCATTCATGGGAATCGGAGACTCGAACTTAAATCGGTAACTCATGGTAAAGAACATGTCCGGAACGCTCATTCCGAACAGCTTTACTGAATAATAATCGGAGAATCTTCGTTCGCCCCTGGTCTGTTTCAGATACTTCATCAAGCATTCGACCAGTTCTTCGCGCGAACTGACCTCATCGCTGATAATCGCTATATCAGACCTCTTCTGGAGTTCTTCGATTCTTATGTCTTCATCAGGTATTAACGCATTCATGGCTTGATTTTAGTATTAGGCTGAAATGTCGTCAATAAAAGGATTGTAAGCACTTTGCGGTAGTCTTAAACAACGACCTTATTCTTCCCGGATCCCTTACCGAGATAGAGCTTGTCGTCAGCTTCGTCTACCCACTTGTCAACGGAACGATCCGCAGTGAACTCAGCCAGACCTGAAGTGATGGTGACTTTTATGTGCGTGTCCTCGAAAACAAAATCTTCGGATTCGATCCTTTTTCGAAGTGTTTCAATAAGCTCAAGGCCCGTACCGCTGACAGGACCTGACGTTAGGATCAGGAATTCTTCTCCGCCCCAGCGCGAGATGCGGCTCTTGGTGCAGGTATCCGTCATGATGCGCGCGACGTTCGACAGAATGTAGTCGCCTGCATTGTGGCCGTACTGATCGTTAATATGCTTGAAGTCATCGATGTCGACCATCGCAAGGAAATATTCTTTGCCTTCAGTTGAAACTCTTTCGAGTTCATCCTGCATATAGCGGCGGTTATAAAGCCCTGTCAGCTGATCCTTCAGCGCGGCATCCTTAAGCTTGTTCTCGTAGTCGCCGATAAGGCTCAGCATCAGCCTGGAATAGAAGACCAGGAATGCGATAACGATTACCGAGTTGGTTGCCCAGAAAGCGCCCGCGATCGAATTATCAGTTGCATAAAGAGGACCGTTGAGCGCAGTGTAACCTGTAGACAGCAGATAACAGATGGCAACGATTCCGCTCACGACAAACGCATTGACCTTTGGCCTGTTCAGCTTGTCAGCCATGTATTCCGTGTAGAAGATGATCGGGATCATGGAGAAGCAGTAGAGGTGGAATCCGATCTTATATCCCAGGCAAACCGTGCAGAGGCACATGTAGATAGTGATCCAGAAATACACCAGTCTGACATAGATGTCCAAGAGGTCCTTCTTGATCAGGAAGTACCCGACCACATAGACCAGCGCCGTCGGAATGCTGAACCACAACAGTATCGTAGCTTTGCACAGGAAAAAGAATCCGGCCAGACCAATAACCAGAGCAAAGATTATCGTATTGATAATGTACGTAAACCGTCTGATTCGCTTAAGATCCACCTGGCCGCCTCCTTTTTAATACACCTAAAGTATATAACCCCACCGAAGACGATAGTGTTAAGGAAAGGAAAACAAATATTGAAAAGTGAGAGACAATGAATCTCAAACAGTTGAAACCATTAAGCTAAGAGTGTTGAAGAATACATTAGTGATACAATCTCAATAGGATATTTCGATACGGAAAGTGTTAATAGACACAAGGAGATTGTTGTATGTATAACAACGAACCTTTATCAGTTTTAGATCAAGCGAACAGGTATTTGGATTTTTATCAGGATAATCAAGTAAATCTTAAATGTTTACGTGAGATTCTGAAATTGAAATCAATAGATAATATCAAAATTGAAGATGAGTATGCTCAAATCGGAGAAATCCGGATTGAAAAAGCAAAAGTTAATGATTTGATTAATGCAAATATCGAAATAGCAGCGCTGGGTAAAAAACTTACAGCAATAGAGGAAGATATTGAAGCTGTTAATGGATATCGTATAGAGCTTGAGGAAGGGAATGAGGAAAACACAGTAAAGATATATGAGATCTTGAAAAAGAACGGCATAAAGATATCTGAACCCAAAGAAACTCCAACTGCAACAAAAGAAAACGACGAAAAGAAGAAAGAAAAAAAGCAAAGGATTTTCCAAAAAGAAATAACACAACTTAACAAAAAGAAATCTGCTGTTAAGCGCAAAATAGAAGAAACAGAGCATCAGCGTTTTGTTGATGAATGCTTAAAGCCGAGAGGGTTTAAGAATGGAATCAATGAAGTCTATGCTCTTATAAATCCTCTCGACGAGAGTGATATAGTTGAGTACTCTAATCCTGATACTATTACATATCATGTCTCGTTGCTGACTCCGGCCATGGCCTATACAGATTTCAGGTACTTTTTTGATGAATTCGAAGACGGCAATAAACCCTGGTGGCATGAGTACTACAGACCTTATTACTACGAACTCTGGGTAGATGTAGATAACAATGGCGATAACAGAGCGGAATGGGATAAATTATGTAGATTTAGTCTGGAAAATGGATTCATCAAAGCCAAAATATATCCGGACAATGACAAAGAAAACACTAATGAAAATGAAGCAGAGCAAGCTAAAGACGAAGAATCATTTTGCGGCACATTGCGCTTTGGAGGAAGTGAGACTTCTGAGGAAGTTGTTCACTTGGTGCCGGCCGCTTTGGTTGATCAAATAGCAATTGATGATAAAGATCAAGCTCGCTATAATGCAATAAAAACTAAGATAAAAAAGAAAGAAATAATCGATGATGATGACCAGGTCTTTTTTGATAGGTTATCGACAAAAAAAGGATTATTGAAGTCAATCATAGATAGAACAATTGCTAATAACAAGAAGGAATTTGAAAAGAACAATAGCGATCTTAAGGATATAAATACATATCTGGATGCGCGATTTAAATGGTTTAACAACACAAATAAACAGTTTGATATTGAGACAGAAATACTAAATGTCGGAGCGGCCAACTGCATGCATTTCAATGTCGGATCAAGCCTCTCGTTTATGTTTGATGTCGGGATTCCGTATAAAACATATAAAGATTCTAATACAAAAACATCAGTTGATAATACGGATTACTTAAGCAAGAGAAAAGGTCATATAAGGGGCAGTATTGGCAGCATTAGCAAATACAATCCGGACTTTATTATCCTTTCCCATTTTCATTATGATCATGTGCTGGGAATTGCCCATTTGAGTGACAGGGCAATCAATAACAGCGTATGGATTATCCCAAAGTTGGATGATAATGTGAAAGACTTAACTTGTTTACGTCTGGCAATGTTTAAAGCAAAGCAGAAAAAACTTATAGTAATTGAAGATAAATACAACGAATGCATTTACGATAGCTCATTTTTCAAAATGTTCCGAGGAAAGGGTAAGGGTGATCTTAATGATTCAAGCCTTATGCTTTTGATAAACAATAATAGTATCGCCTTGTTTGCAGCGGACTGTCGGTATGGAAGTTGGCCGGATGCCAACAAAGGGTTCAGTTCTAATGTTTTAAAATCCATAGACTATCTAATTGTTCCACATCACGGCTCTAAATACCAAGGTGATTATAGCGTCTTGGATGTTTTCAAAGACTCTTGCCAAGCTTATATTTGTTGCGGCAAGGGCAGTTATGATCATCCTAGATCTGAGCACTTACATGAGCTTAATACTCGATTTTCATCAGACAACATCTATTTGACTGGCGGAACACTGGCATCTACAAAAGACAATAAATATGAATATGAGTATAAAGACGCCAAAGGCAACAAGTCAACAGAATATGTAAAGATTAAAAAGGGCACCATAGAGTTTACTTTGTAATCATTTCATCTTCACTATAAAATCCAGATCTTCCAACCTCTTCTTCGCAGCGAAGAGCTTGAGGCTGTCTTCGTCTTCGGCGAGTGTGTCCGTGTTGTCGTAAATGCAGCCGTTGGTCCACTCGAGACAGTCTCTGATGCCGTCAAAGTCAACCTTGATGTGCAGCGCCTTTTCGAGATGTGCAATTACCGCTCTTAAAGCGATGTGATCGACATCGGCGGTCGTGACAGGCGGGAAGAACTGTTCGTCTTCATCGGGCTCCTGCTCGTAGAATTCGGCGACCTCGGACTGATAGTAATCGTAAAGCCTGTGCGGACCCTTGACGAACTGTTCGTAAGTAGGCGTCATCGAAGACAGTGTGTAGCGGGGCAGGAGGGTGCAGAACTCTTCGTACATCTTGCGGTTCTCTTCTTCGGAGGCGTTCTCATCGTGAAAAGATTCGAACATCTTGCGCGCATACTCGTTGTGCTCCTGGAGCCTCTGGCGCGCGTCTATGAGCTTGTCCTTCATCTCGGCATCGATCTTCTGCTTGATCGCATCCTGGCCGGACAGCGACCTCTCGGTGAAGTAATCGCGCATCGTTGTGAGCTTGAAGTGATTCTTGTCGACAACGGAGAGCTTATCCCAGTTGCTGATATCCGACCAGTTGAATTGGGGGAACTCCTTCTTCAGATGCTCCCTGATATATTTCCTCGCGGTCTGTTTCTCCTGCTGGGATAAATTCTTTACGTTGTAGAATTCGAAAATCTCTTTATACACTGAATCGTTTGTCTGCATAATAACCTCCAAGTATCCAAAAAGTAACCAAAAAAGTAACGAGCAAATTTTTAAGAACACAACAAAATCAAGTGTTTTGCAAAACTATAACACGTTGCGAGGTAACCTGCAAGCGTGATTTAATAGAGCCATCACCGGTGATGCAGAATAAACCTAAAGGAGAGTTATTTATGCATCGTTTTAATAAATTCATCAGCTTAAGAAGAGAGTACTTCTTTACCTACATACTGTTTCAGGACAAGAACGAGAAATCGTTCCAGCAGCGGATCCGCATGTTCTCGCTGCTCAACAGACGCTTCCAGGAAGCTCTGGATCTCCTGCCCGAACGCGAGAGGGTACTGTTCCTGCAGCACATTAACAATCCCAACCTCGAGAGTCCGTTCTATTTCCCCTCGTTTAACTCCGAGAAGAATCAGAATTACGCCAGGCTCCTGGTCAACAGATCGATCACGACCGTCGAGGACTACTTAAGGCGCTTCGACTTCTACGTGCCGATCCCCCGCATTCCCTTAAAGGATATCTGCACCGAAGCCGCAGAGGAAGAGGACGGATGCATCATTACGGAGGATTTGTGCCATGAAGACCCGCTTTTGGCCTATCAAGGGAAGGCGAAGATCCTAGGCGTGTCGCCCCAGCTCCTCTACGACGTCGATCACTTGACCAAACATGAGCCCGAAGCAAAGTCGCTCTCAGAAAAGGAACTCTATCTGAGGGTCAAGCAGAAGTGTGCCGAGAACGACCTTCCCGACGAGCTCTCGTTCTACCTCTTGACGGCCATCGCCGAGTATCTGCGGGCAGACACGTCAATGCCCATCCTCCTGATTGGCAAGCCCGGTATCGGCAAGACATACTTCGGCAAGGTTTTCGCGGAGATCATCGGTCTTCACTATTACAAGATCTCAGCCCCCGGCGCCTCAGCCGGCCGCGGCCTCACGGGCGACTCGCCCACTTTCAAAGCCGCGCGGTTCGGAGAGATCATCAGCGCCCAGCTCGAAGCCAAGGCCACCAACCCCGTGATCCTCATCGACGAGATCGACAAGTGTCCGACGTGCTCCGCACACCACTCCCTGTGCGACGAACTCCTGAGCTGCCTCGACGGATCCAGAACTGTCAAAGACCACTTCTTCGAGGCCGAGATCTCAACCAAAGACATCCCGTTCATCCTCACCGCGAACGTCCTCCGTAACGTCCCCGCCTGGCTCAAAGACCGCTGCATCACAATCGAGTTCCCCGATCCCAGCGCCGAGCGCATCGCCTCCATCACGCAGAAGCACTTCGACGCTCTGAAGAAAAACGCTCTCTACAATGACCGCCTTAAGATGGACCGCGAAGCCTTCGTTCACACCATCCTCTCGATGCGCAACAAGGACATCGTCTCGCTCCGTCAGTACAACTCCATCCTCGAGAACGCTGCCAAAGCCGCCTATCTCGAGATGCTCGAAAACAACAAGAAGTCCATGACCATCACCGACCGTCACTTCAACCAGGTCATGAAGCTCATTGGAAACCCCGTCAACGAACGCCGTATCGGGTTTAGAACGGAGTGAGGGTTTATCCCTCATTCCGTTTTTTCTTTTCTGTAACCGCCCATTCCACCCCTGCAAAACCCTACAAGAAACCGACAAACCAGCCGACACGTTTTGAAACAAAACCCAACAGGTTAGGTGACATTTACGGCAAATTCCGACAGATGCCGACACAAAAACCGACAATCATCCCCTAAAACCTCTGAAGTGACCGACAAGAAATTAGCGTCAACCACGGGGTGTTTTCGGGGTTTTCGAGCACGGCAAAAAATTTTTTAAAAAATTTTCCAAAAAAGTGAACCTCCGGTGATCCGCCGTCGTCTTATAGGCAAAAGATGACAAACCGGAGGTACTTAACATGACACAGATTTCAGGAATCGCACTCAGAGCTTTCTTACCCTTCATTACTGACGCAGCTAAGAACATCGAGCTCAGCTTGGGAGATATCGAGAGCGTCTGCACAATGGAGAACATGACAAATCTCCAGGACGTACTCACAACAATCCTCGTTGCTTCCTCAATCCTCCTCGTTGCAGCAATCGTAGCAGCAATCATTCATAGAGAACCCAAGACAGCAAAGGAGGCTTAATAAGATGAGATTGATGAACATCCCGATCAAGCGCATCGGATAATCAAAGCATATCCCGCTGGTAAGGTGTTATAATTCATACATATATGACTATCATTGTCGAAATCTTAAGGAGACGCATATGAAGAAACACCACAAGATAACAGCAGGGATAATAGCTTTGGCACTCGTAATGGGAATGTGCGCCTGCACGAACACCGGCGGTGATGACAAGAAGCATGGCGGCGGAAGATCTGAAGGCGGTGACGCAAAGCCTCAGTACGGCGTTGAGACGACCGAAGAGACTACAGAAGAGACTACAGAAGAGACAACCGAGGAACCCACAACCACGACTACTGAAGAGCCCACGACCACCACAACAGAAGCAACGACTACAACCACTGAAGCTACTACCACGGAATCCCTTGAGACAGCAGCTTCAAGGACTGACTATACTTTCGATGAGACACTCAGTTATTTCCAGACCATGGTCGACGTCGACATCGACACGGCTGTAGCTAACTGGAAGTTCTACATGGGCGACAACCTCGTATTCGATTACAACGAAGAAAGCAACAGCTACGACACATACAGATACAATATCGATCTTTATGTCGACGGTTTCTATTTTGAGTATGTAAGCTTCTTCTGCCATCCGGACGGCGGCGACGTATTCGAAGTCAGCCTCGGTGCCCAGCCCTACACAAGATCACAGATGAAGGACGCTTACACTGGAATGGCTGAAGTCCTCGAGACCGATTTTGGTCTTACCATCGCCGATTACTATAACGACGACAACGGCTGCGAGTATACCATCTACGAGATTGACGATTACTATCTCCCCGAGGTTGGTTACTACGAGTACCCTGATTACGATTACTATTCATACTGGTACGCAGTAAGAAGCCCATCGTATCAGTATTGATGCTATAATATAAGATGGAATCCTATAGAATTAAGGGAGGATTAGATTATGGAAAACAATAACAACATTCAGCAGCCCGTTCAGGCTACACCCGCACCCGCACCCGCTCCGGCAGCAGCTCCTGTAGCACCTGCACCCGCTCCTGCACCTGCAGCAGCACCCGTTCAGGCAGCTCAGCCCGTAGCAGCGCCCGCACCCGCAGCAGCACCTGCTCCGGCTCCGGCACCCGCAGCGGCAGCACCTGTACCGCCTACACCTACAGCTCAGCCTGTTCAGCCGGTTCAGCCTGCAGCAGCACCGGTACAGACATACCAGCCTGTACAGCAGGCTTACGCACAGCCGACAGTAGCAGTCATTGATCCTAATTACAATGAGATCAGCAAGGATTTCCTTACAAAGGCAATCGTTTCCTGCGCTATCGGATCACTTCCTGTCGGAAGCATCATCGCTATTGCTATTGCATCGAAGAACAGAAAAGCTCTCTTGGAATACCTTGAGCGCGGCGGACTTCACACAGAAAAGATCAAGGTCAGCTCAGCATTAAGCCGTGCAGGTAAGTACGCAGGAATCGGCTTCACATGCTTCTGGGGCTTCTATATCGGTATCTTCGGCTTCTATTGGCTTTGGATGCTCCTGATATTCGTAGCTGCAGTTTTAGGCGGTTTCTAATTGCTGGCAGGTTGCAGTCAGAGTCAGGCGAATTCTTTGGCGAACCTTACCGGGTCGATCTGATATAACTCTTCACCCAGAAGGTCGCTGATCTCAATCAACATACGTTCGTAAGTGCACTGGAGCGGCGAGACTTTGTTCTCGTCGCCCGTGTTCATTCTGTTCGCACATCCGCATGAGTTAGTGCAACGCTTAACGAGGTCACATCCGATGCAAGTCTCAGGTGTGGCTTCTTTCTTTGCCATGGCGATTATTTTCGCATCGTCCAAACCATCAAAAACATTACCCAGGCAATACGCCTTATCGTTAATGAATGAAGTGCAGGGATAGAGCTCGCCCGAAGGTGTGACAGGCATCTGTCTGACGCCTAAGTGGCAGCGCTCAGCAGAGTTCTGGCCCCTGATGCAGTCGCTGATCTTCGCATTGAACGCGGACATGTAGAAGCGTTCCTTGTTAATGAAGAGCTGCTTCAGATACAGAGCAGTCTTCTCTAATTGCTCTCTTAACAGGTCAAGGTCCTCTTCGGTCCAGTTGACCTTCTTACCGTAAGCGATGACGAATGACACGCGCTTGAATCCCAAGTCGTGCAGATACTTAACTGAGTCAGCGTAGTAGGGGACAGCCTGCGGCGCGATCGTCGCGAGCGCCATGGAATCAGGCATGTATTTAAGAAGAAGCTTAGCCTTCTCTTCGACAACTTTGGAAGTAGCCTCGCCGCCTACAAAGAATCTGCAGACGTCCTGCGCCGTGCCGTCAAACGACAGGCCGATGCCCATCTTCGCTTTACGAGCGCGCTCTAAGAACTTCTCGTCGAGCAGCGTGCCGTTTGTGGTCATCTTGCAGTCGAACCTCATGGCCTTCTCGCGCGACTTCTCTTCGCAGTAATCGAGTGCCTTGTAGATCAAGTCTTTCTTAAGCAGCGGCTCGCCTCCGAAGAAGCACAAGCCCGCTCTCTGTCCCTTCGAGAAAGCAAGGTCACACGCCTTGATCAGAACTTCCTCGGACATATTCTTCGGGCATTTCTCGCGGATGCAGTAGCTGCAGTCCATGTTACAGTTGTCGGTTAAGTGAAGTGTAAGATTCATAGTATTACTTTGAGTGAATGTAAACGATTCCGGCTGTTATTGTCTCCGTGATCACTTTCAAAGCTTCATCGGTCGCATCTGCCGACTCTTCCTTCGCATACTCGGTCGCGGTGTTGTTGTCCTGCTTTCCCTTGGCCGGATCTGTGCATCCGGTCAGTGCTACTGCCATTATAGCAGTACCTACACCGATAGCATAAAGGGGTTTCTTGTAATCCTTCAACGGTTTGATCTTCATGGGCCTGGCCTCCAGAGTTCAGATCAGGTTGGGTTGTCGTTCGTAAATAAAAGTGTTAGTGAGTTAGTCAGTGACTTAGTCTCCGTACTCAACCTTCGGGCCGATATAAGCTTCACCGTCGATCTGGATATCGCCAGCGTAAAATAAGGACTCGCTCGTTGTCTCACCGGCAAGCTGTACTTCCGTCTGAGTGGGCTTGTGATCTCCGTCGCCCTTCGTGCGGCCGCCTCTGGAATCCGAGCCGGGATCCGTGCATCCTGTTACTGCAACTGCCATGATCGCTGCCGACAGACCGATGGCGTACAGGGGTTTTCTATAGTTTTTAGCCTGTGAGATTTTCATTTTAGTAGTCCTCCGTTTGCTTCTTTTACCTTATATACAGATAAAAGAGGGAAAATGTTGCAGTGGATTTTCGAGTCCCGCCCGCGAACGCAAAATTAATCTGTCTCGGCAGGCTCTATGATCTCTTCCATGCCGCAGATATCAACCACTTCGTCGCTCGGCTCACAGCGCTTGGACTCCTCAGTCTCCTGAGAAACTATCTGCTCGCCGCCCGCATAACCTATCGGTGTGCAGCCCGTAACTGCAGCAGCCATAATGACTGCCGAGAGTCCGATTGCGTAAAGGGGCTTTCTGTAATTCTTAGCCTGTGAGATCTTCATTTCTTTTTCCTCCGATTTGTATCTTCTGACCTATATACAGACGGGAGGAGGGAAATGTTGCAGCTTAGAACGACTTCCTGTCGAACGAATACACCTTATCGTATTTGCCGTCGAAGCAGATGTTGACCGAGAAGTTCTCGAGATCGTACACGGCCGACCATTCGGTCTGCGCGGTAGCAAATGACTGCTTTGCCTTCGACAGATAGTCCATAGCCTCTTCGTATGTCATGACGTCGCCGCAGTCTTCGATGAGCTTTACGAGCGTCTCGTAGCGGTAGTCGCCTGCAGTTCGCTGTGCGAAATCAACGTCGCAGATATAGTAATTCGTGCATGCGGACGTGTCCGTGATGACGAGCTCATTGTTGTACCATTCGGCAACGACTGCCCTGCCCGTGGTATCCGTGATGAACAGATGGAAGTTGTATCCGATGACCATGTGCACGTCGTAGCTGTTAAGCAAGTCGATTGCCTCGTCGACCGTCGCGCACTTATCGAGGATCGCCCTCAGTGCAACTGTGATGATGACGTCGTCCTTGCCCTGGTCCTGGTGAAGTTCCTGTTTGTTCAGCATCAGGATAGACACGCCCAGGCCCTTCTCATTGATGCCGTCGCAAGTGAGGTAAGGCGCGAGCCTCATCGCGATCTTTCCGTACGCGTCGTCGGGCGACATCGAAGCGCCCTTGCCCGCGAGCCCCATGAAGCTGAGATCGGTGAATCCGATGGATGCGTAACCGTTCCTAGGGTGAGTGTAGATCATGAGGCAGTCTGTCTCAGAGAAGTCGTAGTTGCGCGCGAAAATATGATGACCCTCTTCCGTCACGCCCGCAAAAGAAGAGCATCCGAAAGGTCCCATTCCTCCGAGCATCGAAGGCACGCCGTAGAACAGTTCTTTGTCGCCCCACGCCATGAGTTCATCGTAAGTTCCGATGTCAGCTGCCAGGAGCTTATCGAGCTTATAGTCGTAGGAGCAGTTCATCTGATAGAGTCCTTTGTCGATCTGCTTGACCGACAGCAATGTCGCGATGTCTTTGAAGAAAATCAGTCCGACGATCACCGGGATCAGCACGATTATGACGACGATGATGAGTGCGATCTTGAGGCCTACTTTGGATTTCTTCTTTGCCTTCTTATCCTTTGTCATAGTGATTCCCGTCCCCATGTGAGTTTATGGGAACATTATACAGCATGGGAGGGTGGTGGTTTTCGCGAACTTGGAAAACAAAAGGAGCCACCCCCAAAAGGGAGCGGCTCCATATTCATGGGCGGGGAACGAAAAATCTGATTAAATCTCTTCTACACGAACGTTAGTGATGTGCAGTGTGGCGGTGTCGCCGTGAGCACCCATGTTGAATTCGAGGCGGCCGTTGTTATCGTCCTTTTCTGTCATCTCGAACTCGAATGTGTAGGTCTGCCATTCGGTATCGACGTCGATCGACGTGTCGGGCAGGTAGCGGATCCAGCCTGCGTTTGGTGCCGAGACGCACACGATACACTTGCGCGCCTCGTCCGCTCGGATATCGAAGGTTACCCGGTATTTATGGCCCTTCTGCATCGGCAGATCCGGTTGTACGAGCTGGACGGAATATTCTTCTGTTCCGCAGTTTGTTGATGTGATGACGATCTCGCCGTTCTCGATCGTTGCTGTGCCTTCGCCCTCGTAGAAGAGGAGGAACTTCCAGTCGATGTCGTCTTCCAAGTCTTCTGCTACGGAGAAGTCTCCGTTACGGATGAAGTTGCCTGACTCGTCAGCGGACATGAATGTCGTCGGAGGTCTTGTAACGTCTGTGTCGTACTCGGACTTCTGGTAAACGCGGACGTAGTCGATCTGGAACTCTGCGTTGTCGAAGTTCGTTGTCTCGTCAGGATTGCCCGGCCAGTTACCGCCGACTGCGAGGTTCATCTGAACGAAGAAAGGCTGGTCGAACGGTGCGGGATAAGGCTTGTCGTCTTCGCCCTCAACAGCTGTGAACCAGTCGTTGCATGTGAGAACGAGGATGCCGTCTGTGTAGAAACGCATCTCTCCGGGTTCCCACTCTACGGAGTACTCGTGGAACTTAGCAGAGAAGCTGTCTTCGCCTTCCATGACGATGGTGCCCTGCTGCTCGCCGTGAGGTTCGCCGTAGTGAATTGTCGAATAGGATGTTGTCGTGTCATGACCCAAAGATTCCATGATGTCGATCTCGCCGCACTTAGGCCACTGTCCGTAGTAGGACTCGTCCTTGGGCATCATCCAGATTGCGGGCCACAAGCCCTGGCCTTCCGGAACCTTTGCGGATACGACTACTTTGCCGTACTGGAAGTCTGTCTTGTTCTGTCCCGTAACCTTGCCGGATGTGTAGTGTGTGACGCCGTTCTCTTCGGTCTTGATTGCCTTGAGTACGAGGTGTCCGTCCTTAACGAAAACATTGTCTGTAGAAGTTGTGTACTCCTGAAGCTCGTTGTTCGTCCAGCCGGGTTCATGGGGCTCGTAGTTCCACTTGGTCTGATCTATCTCGCCGCTGCCGTCGAACTCGTCGCTCCAGAGAAGGTTGTAGCCTTCGATCGCGGGCGTCTCGGTCTTCTCGGCTTTCTTCTCGGCACACGCTGCAAGCGGGAGCAGCATAGAGAGCGCCAGAATAGAACTGATGATCTTCTTGCTCTTCATATTTACCTCCTGAAGTTGTTGTGCTAAAAACCCTGGTTGCCCTCAAAATAACAAATAACCCTCTGTGCATTATTGCTTTTTCTTAACTTAGTTTTGCGTTTTCATGCTATAATAGTGCTCGAAAACCTTATTTCTCACGCTAATTTGATTTCCGTCAACGGAGGCACCTTATGCCCGCTACCCGCAAGAAAATCTCATACCAGGAATTCCTTCACAGAGAATACGGTTTCTTCCGTGCGCCTCTGGCGCCCGAGATGGATTTCTACGAGACGATCCGCTCCGGCAACATGCGTAAGATAAAGACGCTCCTGAACGAACCCTTCCACGAGAAGAAGGGTCTCGGCATCCTCTCGAACGACCCTCTCCAGAACCTCAAATACCACCTGACGATCACGATCGCCCTGGTCGCGCGCTTCTGCATCTCAGGCGGTCTCTCGCAGGCCGAATCTTACTCACTTAGCGACTACTACATCCGCATGGCCGACGAAGCCCAGACGCCCGAAGAGATATCGGACATCCACAACGAGATGTGCCTTCACTACACGAAGCAGATGCTCTCACTCCAGCGGAGCACCATCACGTCCAAGGCCGTCACCACGGCGATCAATTACATCTACGAACATCTGCACACGCGGATAACACTGGCGACTTTGGCTTCGGTCACGAATCTCTCGGCACCGTACCTCTCGCGCCTCTTCAAAAAAGAGACAGGTTACTCCGTCAGTGATTACATCCTGAGCAAGAAACTCGAGACAGCCAAATCCATGCTCGCCTCATCCGACTACTCGATCGCCGAGATCTCCGCTTCACTCGCATTCCCGAGCCAGAGCTACTTCACGAACGTACTGAAGAAAGACTGCGGTCTTACGCCCAAGCAATACAGAAGCCAGAACACCGACAACATCACGCGTCTCAACCGCTGACAGATCCAACACTACTGGTTATATTCTTCTATTTATTCAGTTATAATAAAATTTATAATGATTATTCCTGCTTATCAGTTTCTGATCCAAGGGGGTTTCTATGAGAAAGTACGGATTGAAGATCGCGGCTCTTTTGTTATCAGTTGTATTTGTTTTTGCTGTTTTCCCGAGTTTAAGAAGTAATGCGGCTACTACGAAGTACGAATTAAACGGCAACACTCTTACGATTTCAGGTAATGGGATAATAACTTCAAACGGTTTAACTAATTATTTGGTATCAATATTTAAGGATAAAAATGATGTAAACCGCGTAGAAATAGGTGCTGAAATTACTGGAATAGCCGATTATGCTTTTTCTGAGTATTCCAACCTTGAAAGCATATCAATTCCTGCAGGCGTCACTTCAATTGGCGCTTATGCTTTTTCTCATTGTTACAGCCTTAAAAGCATAACGATTCCTGACAGCGTCACTTCAATTGGCGATTATGCTTTTTATTTTTGTTCAAGCCTTGAAAGCATATCAATTCCTGCAGGCGTCACTCAAATTAGTAATAATGCTTTTTCTGATTGTTTCAACCTTAAAAGCATAACGATTCCTAACAGCGTCACTTCAATTGGCGATTATGCTTTTTATTGTTGTTCAAGCCTTGAAAGCATATCAATTCCTGCAGGCGTCACTTCAATTGGCAATTATGCTTTATATGGTTGTGAAAGCCTTAAAAATTTAGAAATTCCTTCAGACGTTACTGAAATTAGTGATTATACTTTTTCTTATTGTTCAAGCCTTGAAAGCATATCAATTCCTGCAGGCGTTACTTCAATTGGTGCAGGTGCTTTTATTGGTTGTTCAAGCCTTAAAAATATAACGATTCCTGCAGACGTTACTTCAATTGATGCTTATGCTTTTAGCGGTTGTACCAACCTTGAAAGCATAACGATTCCTGACAGCGTCACTTCAATTGGCGGTTGTGCTTTTGTTGGTTGTTCAAAACTTAAAAATGTAATAATTCCTGACAGCGTCACTTCAATTGGCAAATATGCTTTTAGCGGTTGTACCAACCTTACAAGCGTAACAATGAACGCTACTCAGTATGCGAATTTATCTGATGATGTTTTTGATGGTTGTTCAAAAGATCTTAAATTCTATGTGTACTATAATGTCGACTACGCTGAAGTTGACAATGGATCAGTCGATGGAATTGATACGACTAATGGCTACGGCACGGATAAGCTAACGATTAAACCTGATGAACACTACGTAGTAGATGAGATCAATTTAGTTGATGCTGAAGGCAATAAAACTAAAATTGACCCTGATGCAAGCGGCAATTACTACCTGCCTTATCTTGATCCTGCCATAACTAACCGAGACGTAAAAATCGTAGCTTCATTCAAACCTGTTCAAGTAACAATAACTTTCGAAAACACAGACGGCACAGTTCTTCAAACAGTTTCTTGTGACTACGGAAGCATTCCTAAATACACCGGTGAAACACCAACCAAACCTGCAGATGATCAGTGCACATACACGTTCGAAGGTTGGACTGACGGTACAAAACAATACAAACCTACAGATGCTCTTCCTGTAGTCACAGCAGATGCAACTTACACAGCTGTATATTCAAGCACAACCAACGAATACACAGTAAAGTTCATTGACGACAGCGGCAAAGAATTACAGTCCTCAAGTATTAAATACGATCAGGTTCCGTCTTACGCAGGAGATACACCTGCCAAGGCTGAAGATGAGCAGTACACATACACATTCGCAGGTTGGACTGCAGACGGAACAAAGATTTACGGACCCGCCGATGAATTGCCGCCAGTAACGGGTAATGTTATTTACAACGCAGTATTTATCGCAACCGAAAAGGTTGTACCTGATCCTGAGGTTGCCCCTGTTAAGCCCGTGGTAGATCCGGATATTAAGCCTGTGACAACAGAAGTAGAAGTTAAGAAGCCCGGTGTCTACTACCTGAACAGCTTAACGGGCGACGGCGTAACCACTGATGTCGTTGCTACGATCAAGAGAACCGAAGACGATGTGCACTGCGTTGAATATTTCGGTAATGCTGAAGTTGACGGAACTCCTATGACAGTAGGCGAGCAGATCCTGGTAGGTTCAGGAAGTACGATAATCACGATCAAGAAAGAGTTCCTCGCAACGATCGGCGAAGGCACACACACATTGAAGGTGACATTCACTGACGGCGGAACGATCACCATTGAGTTCACCGTAAAGGCTGCAGCCAATAATGGTGCGAGCGTTCCTGCAACGGGTGAGAGCATGAGTTATTACACGATAGCGGGACTGATGCTGGCGGGTGCCGGAGTGATCGTTTTCGGGCTCGGGCAAAAGAAAAAGAGAACGGCAAGTAAATAAACGAAACTGACATCCCGGAGTGATCCGGGATGTTTTATGTTTAACGCCTTTGCTATTAAGTTTATAGGTGAAACCATTTGGCATAACGCTTATCCATTTTGCAATTTGCCCTGATATCGATCACTTGTTTTAGCAGAATTTCTGAACTTTATTAGAAATATTTGCGAACTTGCATCTCTTCTTGTAGTATTCATGTATGAATACTCTATGGGGGAGAATTATTATGCGTAAATACGGGTTGAAGATTGTGGCTCTTTTGCTATCTGCAGTTTTTGTTTTTGCTGTTTTTCCGAGTTTGAAAAGCAATGCGGATATGACTGTCAGTTTTGACAACAAAACAGGTACGCTTACTATTTCTGGTAATGGGGAAGTACGGCGACAAGATTTAGATGCTTATTTCTTCACAATACCTCAATCATTATCAGATGTGAAAGAAGTGGTAATAGAAAAGGGCATTACTAGAATTGATGATGATGTTTTTTACAATGGTTCCAATATTTCAAGCATAGTAATTCCTGACAGCGTTACATCGATTGGTTGTAGAGTTTTTTTGGATTGTGTCAATCTTGAAAGCATAGTAATTCCTGATAGCGTTACTTCGATTGGCGATAATGCTTTTTTGCGATGTAGCAGCCTTAAGAGCATTAATATTCCTAGTGGTGTTACTATAATTGACGAGTATACTTTTTTGCAATGTACCAGCCTTACAAGCATAGAAATCCCTGAAAGCGTTACTTCTATTGGTGATTATGCTTTTTACGGATGCACCGGCTTTACAAGCATAGAAATCCCTAAAAGCGTAACTTCTATTGGTGATTATGCTTTTTCCGGATGCACCGGCTTTACAAGCATAGAAATCCCTGAAAGCGTAACTTCTATTGGTGATTATGCTTTTTGGGGTTGCACCGGCTTTACAAGCATAGAGATTCCTGACAGCATTACTTCAATTGGCAAGTGTGCTTTTCATGAATGTGCCAATTTGGAAGAAGTTTATATGGATACAAAGTTAGTAAAACAATGCTCTGAGAAAGATGTTTTCATGTCCTGCCCTGCAGATATAGAATTCCACTATTACTACAATGCCACATACTCATGTGAACATGGAACCATCGAAGGAAATGAAGTGACCTTTGGAACCGACAAACTGACTATTAAACCTGAAGATAACTACGAATTAGATGAGGTAAGTTATACTTTTGCCGGCAGTAATGAGAAGACGATAATCATACCTGATGGAAGCGGCGATTACAGAATGCCTGATCTCGACGCTTCTATAACTAACCGCAACATTGTAGTTACAGCTTCATTCAAACTTATTCAAAAGACAGTTACGTTCTGTGACGAAGACGGA
>Ga0310696_10003049_pt1 | contig 21310 bp, 12 predicted proteins | sample AusTroGonzalo_MG_4_FD_203885 | JGI IMG/M metagenome (GOLD analysis project Ga0310696, IMG submission 203885) | Bovine rumen microbial communities from tropical cattle in Woodstock, Queensland, Australia - Gonzalo_02 (v2) (version 2) | ecosystem: Host-associated > Mammals > Digestive system >... | reverse complement strand
ACGGCATCGTAAACCTTGTCCCACAGGCCCAGGTCGATGAAACTCTTGGTGCTGCGCCCGTTCTGGGCATAGTTGACCACCTTCACCTGCGCGGGATCCAGGAAATTCTGCAGCATCATGCCCCAGCCGCGCTCGGCGCCGGCTTTGGGCAGGTCTTTCTCGGCCATGGTGCTGTCGCCCATCAGATGGACGGTGGTAAAAGAACTGGCAACCATCCAGATTATAGCTAAATACAGGATTCTTCTCATAACTGTTCTCCGTTAACGCTTACGTTGACAAACGTCACATTTTGGGCATTGTGAATCTCCGTGCCCTTCTTGGCCGTGAACACACTGTTGGAAAAGTCCACGTTGCGCAGCGGCAGCTCCGGCAGGCCATTGATGTAGATAGCCTGCTTGGCCCCGGCACACACCAGCCCCTCAAAGTGCAGGTCCCTGAATTCCGGAGTGGTCTCATCCACCGCAGGAATCTCTTCCACGGGAGGAAGGGCGCCCTTACTCCCAGAAGAGGCCCTCTCAGTGGCAGCTACGCCCGCGTAATATAAATTAAAGGTCACGGCTTCGGCCACGATGTCCTTCATGTAGATGTTCCGGCACCAGATGTCCTTCACCAGGCCGCCACGTCCCCGCGTGCTCTTGAAGCGCAGGCCCACGTCAGTTCCCAGGAAACGGCAGTCCCGCACCAGGATATTATCGGCCCCGCCGCTCATCTCGCTGCCAATCACAAAGCCGCCGTGGCCGTGATAGACGGTGCAGTTCTCGATGACCAGGTTGCGGCAGGCCTTGCCGTAACGGCGGCCGTCCTCGTCCTTGCCGGACTTGATGCAGATGGCGTCGTCTCCCACGTCAAAGCTGCTGCCCGTTACATACACGTTCTCGCAGGCCTCGATGTCAATGCCGTCCCCGTTGGTGGAATAATGGGGGTTGCGGACGATGATGTCCTTCACCACCACGTTTTTGCACCACAGCGGATGGATATTCCAGGCCGGGGAATTCTGGAAGGTGACGCCCTCCAGCAAAACATTCTCACAGTTTCTGAGGGAAACCAGCACCGGGCGCAGGAAAGTCTTGATTTCCTGGAGGTCCAGGCTGGGATCCTGCTGATTAAGGCTCCCGGCGGTAAGGCGGGCTTTCTTATAACCTTCGTCGGGATACCAGACGCTGCCGTCATCGGACAGCACGCCGCCGGATTTCACCGTAGGTTTCCAAATGTCGTCGCCCACCTTGCGTTTTTTCAGCTCCCGCCAGGGAGTACCGTTGCCGTCAATGACGCCCTTGCCGGTGATGGCGATGTCCGTGGCACCCTCGGCATGGATGGGAGACTGGCAGCGCTGCATGTCCAGACCTTCGAAGTTGGTGGCGATGATGGGATAAAGGTCCTGGTCGGCCGAGAACACTATAACAGCATTGTCTTCCAGGTGCAGTTCCATGTGGCTTTTAAGGCCGATGGGACCGGTGAACCAGATGCCGTCCGGTACTACCAAGGTGCCACCGCCCAGCTTTTCCAGCCGGTCGACGGCCTGGCGGAAAGCCTCCGTACAAAGGGTGACACCGTCTCCCTTTGCACCGAAATCCCTCAGGTTCACGCGATGGGCGGGAATGTCGGGCGTTGAGAGCTCCGGCATGTCGAAGGGAATATCTGCGAATTGGAAATGCAAACGTTTGCCATTTTGGGCACACGAAAACAGTAAAAATATTAACGTCGTGAATATGAACGACTTAAAAGAAACTTTGGCCATTAGTTTTTCTTTCTGTGCTGCAAATATAAACAAAAAAATCCAAACGTTTGCACATTTTTTCGAAAACTTTTGGAAAATCGTACAAACGTTTGTACCTTTGCTGCCGTAATGACCACGATAACAGACATAGCCAATGCCCTGGGCATCACCCCGTCCACCGTTTCCCGCGCCCTTGCCGGGAATCCCCGTGTTAAGGAAGAAACCCGCTTAGCCGTCGAAAAGATGGCCAAATTGCTGGGCTATGAACGCAATGTCGTAGCTTCCAACCTGCGCAAGGGGCAGTCGCACATTGTGGGAATCGTGGTCCCCCGCATCCATCGTGAATTCTTCTCCAACGTCATCGGCGGCGCAGAAAGCGTACTCAACCGGGCCGGTTACAACGTGCTCATCTGCCAGACGCTGGAAAGACTGGATGCGGAGATCAAAGTCCTCAAGACCTTAAAGAATTATCGCGTGGCCGCGGTGCTCATCTCCCACGCCATCGACGCCGTCAACGGGAACCACGTGAAGGAAATCATGGAGGACACCCCGCTGGTGCAGTTCGACCGCGTCTTCCCGGACCTCCCTGGTGCCAAAATCGTGGGCGCCAACTGCGAAGGAGCCTTCCAGGCCACCATGCACCTCATCCAGGCTGGCTACAAGCGCATCGGCACCATCGCCGGTTACATGAGTTCGCAGGCCTATATCGAGCGTCTGGCCGGGTATCGGCTGGCCTTGGAAAGCGCCGGTCTTCCCTTTGACCCTTCCATCGTTTATCAGGACGCCATCGTTCGGGAAACCGGTTACCAGGCCGGTCTCCAGGCCATCGAGGCCGGCTGCGACGCCCTGTACAGCGCCGGCGCATTCTCGGCCCTGGGTGCCATAGATGCCATCAAGGAAAAAGGATTGCGCATCCCGGAGGACTTTGGCATCGTGGGCACCTCCAACGAAGGTTTCACCAGCCTGATGAGTCCGGCCCTCAGCACCCTGAACCAGCATCCTTTCGAGATGGGGGAAACGGCCGCCCGCGCCTTCCTGGAAGGCAGCCGGGAAACCCAGGTCATTCCCATGGAACTCATTGTAAGACAATCATCAAACAAAAATAACACATGGCAAAAGTAGTTACCTTTGGCGAAGTAATGCTTCGCCTTTCCACCCCGGGTTATCTGCGTTTCTCGCAGGCCCGCCAGTTTGACGCCACCTTTGGCGGCGGCGAAGCCAACGTGGCCGTTTCCCTGGCCAACTACGGCGTAGACGCCCACTTCGTCACGCGCCTTCCCAAGAACGACATCGCCGATATGTGCACCGCCGAGCTCAGGGGCTTCGGCGTAAACCTGGACGGCGTGGTATACGGCGGAGACCGTGTGGGTATCTACTACCTGGAGACCGGCGCCGTGGCCCGCGGCTCCAAGGTGGTCTATGACCGTGCCCACAGCGCCATCTCGGAAATCAAACCCGGCATGGTCAACTGGAGGGAAGTTTTGAAGGGTGCCGACTGGTTCCACTGGACCGGCATCACCCCCGCCCTCTCGCAGGGTGCGGCCGATGCCTGTCTGGAAGCCATCAAGGTGGCCAACGAGATGGGTGTGAAAGTCAGCTGTGACCTCAACTATCGCAAGAAATTGTGGAAATACGGCAAAACCGCCGCAGAGGTGATGCCCGCCCTGGTAGAGGGCTGCGACCTCATCCTGGGCAACGAGGAAGACGCCGAGATGGAGTTCGGCATCAAGCCCGAAGGTTTCGACGCCGAGAAAACCGGTGGAGAGATCGACCAGCGCATCTTCATCAGCGTGGGACAGCAGCTCATGGCCAAGTTCCCCCGCTGCAAGAAAGTGGCCGTTACCCTACGCGGTTCCATCAACGCCAACCACAACACCTGGGGCGGCGTGCTGTACGACGGCAAAACCCTGTGGCAGAGCCGCCGCTACGACATCACCCACATCGTAGACCGCGTGGGCGGCGGAGACTCCTTCATGGGCGGCCTCCTCTACGGTCTCCTCACCTATCCCACTGACCAGGAAGCCATCGAATTCGCCGCTGCCGCCTCCTGCCTCAAGCACACCATCATCGGCGACTACAATCGCGTAACCGTAGCCGAGGTCGAAGCCCTGGTCAAGGGCGGCGGCTCCGGACGCGTTTCACGTTAGACTGTATGGAGGCAGACACACATTTCCAAACCGTCGCTTCGCGACCCCTCCCACTTCGTGGGCCCCTCCCGTTCCGGGAGAAATGCTTAACCCCCTATAGTCCCCCTGGGGACATTTGCCCTACCGGGGTGCGGCCGAGGGTGGCCACAGGTTTGGAAAATGTGTGTCTGCCTCCCATAAAGCATACGGATTATGAGTATATTCAATAAAATCGATACCATCGGTATCATCCGGAATACGGGCATCGTGCCGGTATTCTATAATAAGGACGCCGAACTCACCAAGAAAGTGGTGAAGGCCTGCTACGACGGCGGTATCCGTGCCTTTGAATTCACCAACCGCGGAGACGGAGCCCACAAAGTGTTCGAGGATGTGATGGCCTTCGTGCGCAAAGAGTGCCCCGAAATGGTGCTGGGTGCCGGCACCATGCTGGATGCTCCCACCGCCGCCCAGTACATCCAGATGGGTGCCGATTTCCTGGTATCTCCCTGCCTGGTGGAAGAGATTGCCCCGCTGGCCAACAAGCGCGGCGTGCCTTACAGCCCCGGCTGTGGCAGCGTGAGCGAGATGGTGCGCGGCATGGAACTGGGCTGCGACCTGGTGAAAGTATTCCCCGCCGGCAACGTGGGCGGTCCTTCCTTCGTGAAGAATGTCCTGGGTCCCCTGCCATGGGCCATGGTAATGGCCACCGGTGCCGTAGAACCTACGGAAGAAAACCTGACGGCCTGGGCCAAGAGCGGCGTCACCGCCGTGGGCATGGGCTCCAAGCTCTTCCCCAAGGAAACAATCACTGCCGGCAAATGGGCCGAAATCTCGGCCCTTTGCCAGCAGTGTCTGCAATGGTTTAAGAAATAATCCTTATTTCACAACGGGTGCCAGTACATTGTGCACCGGCCAGTTGAGCGCTTTCTTCAGGCTGAAGGAAGCGCTTGCTTTGATATCGTCCACGGAGGCGCCGAACTGTACGTTGTACTTGCCGGCGGCGGCTTCCCAGGCGCTGGCTGCCTCATTGAAGGAAGCCAGTTCGTAGGCGGAGACCTTCATTACAAGGGTCTGGCTTTCGCCGGGCTTCAGTTCACGGGTTTTGCCGAAGGCCTTGAGTTCGCGGGCGGGCTTCTCCAGGCCGCCGGCGGGAGCGCTCACATAGAGTTCCACCACTTCCTTGCCGGCCACTTTACCGGTATTGGTAACGGTCACGGAGGCCTCGAAACCATCGGCCACGGCCTTTACGACGGGCTTGCTGTAGGCGAAGGTGGTGTAGCTGAGGCCATAGCCGAAGGGATAGGACACCTCTACGTCACGGGTGACGAAGTGGCGGTAGCCCACCCAGATGCCTTCCTCATAACGGGTGTAGTCCACATCCTTCTGCGGCTGGCGGGGACCCCAGGAGAAGCCGCGGGTAGCGGTGGCGTTGTAATTGTACGGGAAGTTGGCGCTGGACGGATGGTCCATGAAGTTCAGGGGGAAGGTCATGGGCAGCTTGCCGGAAGGGTTCACCTTGCCGGTGAGCACATCGGCCACGGCGTTGGCGCCTTCCTGACCGGGGCTCCAGGGCAGGACGATGGCGTCTACCAGATTCTTCCAGGAGTTTGTTTCGATGACACCGCCCACGTTCAGGACCACGATAACCTTCTTACCGGCGGCGTGGAAGCTGGCGCTCACATTCTGCAGGAGTTCACGCTCGATGGCGGTGAGCTCGAAGTCGTCCATCATCTTGCGGTCGGCGCCTTCACCGGCGTTGCGGCCCAGGACCACTACGGCCACGTCGTTGGCCTTGGCCTCGTTCTCAATGGCATTGGCGGGGATGGCTACCTCGGCGAGTTTGCGGCGCATGAACCAGGAGAAGGTGCTGCCGGAAAGGTTGTTCTGGGCTTTGTCATAGGCCTGGAAAGCCGTGTAATAGTCCGTAAGGTTCTTGTCCAGGGTGAAGCCGGCGTTCTGCATGCCTTCCACCATGTTCACCACATAGGCTTTGTTCACGTCTCCGGAGCCGGTACCGCCGGCCACGAAGTCAACGGAGGAAACGCCATACAGGGCCACTTTCTCGTCGCCCTTGAGCGGAAGGGCGTTGTTCTGGTTACGGAGCAGGACGATGGCTTCCCCAGCGGCCTTGCGGGCCACGGCGGCGTGGGCTTTCAGGTCCGGCTTGTTGGAGAACTTGTAACCCTTGAAGCGGGGGGTGCGTACGATATAGGTGAGCATGTTGCGCACGTTGCGGTCCAGTTCTTCCTGGGAAATGGTTCCGTCCTGTACGCCCGCGATGATGCGGTCAATCTCGTTCTGGTTACCGGGTTCCATGAGGTCGTTGCCAGCCTTGGCGCTCTTGACGGTACCGGCCTTGTTGCCCCAGTCTGTCATCACGATGCCTTTGAAGCCCCATTCGTCGCGCAGGACGGTGGTGAGCAGGCCCTCGCTCTGCTGGGTGTAGTCTCCGTTGAGCTTGTTGTAGGAGCTCATGACCGTCCAGGGATCGGCCTCTTTCACGGCAATCTCAAAGTTCTTGAGATAGATTTCGCGGAGGGCGCGCTGGGAGATGATGGCATCGTCCTCGTTGCGGTTGGTTTCCTGGTTGTTGGCGGCGTAGTGCTTGATGGAAGTGCCCACACCGTTGCTCTGGATACCCTTTACATAGGCAGCGGCCATTTTACCGGACAGGAGCGGATCCTCGCTGAAATACTCGAAGTTACGGCCGCACAGCGGGTTGCGGTGAATATTCATACCGGGAGCCAGGAGCACGTCCACGCCATATTCCAGAACCTCGTTGCCCATGGCCTTGGTTACATCCTCCACCAGGGAAAGGTCCCAGGAACTGGCCAGGAGCGTTCCCACCGGGAAACCGGTGCAATAGTAGGTGGCGGGGTCTCCCTGACGGGTGGGCTGGATACGCAGACCGGCAGGGCCGTCGGCCAGGACGGTCATGGGAATACCCAGGCGCTCGATGGGACGGGTGTTGCCGGCAGCGCCGGGGATGCTGGCCGATACGCCGGAGGTGACGCCGTTTACCATGGCGGCACGGGCGCCGCCCACCAGGAGGGTAGCTTTCTCCTGAAGGGTCATGGCCTTAAGGACTTCGTCGATGTTGTCTTCCCGCAGCTGCGGCTGGGCAACGGCCACGAAAGCCATTCCCAGGGCTGCCAGTGTCAAAAGGATTTTTTTCATATCAGATGGTTTTAGGGTTATCAACGATGCAAAGATAATTTATCTCGTGTTCAAAAGTTTATCAATTTCACCCAATTGCATTTCAATTTCTTCTTTTTCCGCTATCTTTGTGAAACGACACAAAACCGATACCTTTAATATATGAAGAAAATTCTCCTTCTTTCCGCCGCTGCCCTGGCCTTTGCCGGGTGTCAGAGCGGCGACCCCCAGCTGGGTCAAGCATCCCTGAAGAAAGTCCTCAAAGCCATGACGCTGGAGGAAAAAGCGCACTTCGTCATCGGCATGGGCATGGCCGGTAACAGCGGCGAAGGCGCCGTGGTGGGTTCCACCCAGGACATCGTCCCTGGCGCCGCGGGTACCACCTACCCCATCCCCCGCCTGGGCATTCCCAGCATCGTGCTTGCCGACGGTCCTGCCGGCCTCCGCATCGACCCTGTCCGTCCTGGCGACAGCAACACCTATTACTGCACCCACTTCCCCATCGGCACCCTCCTGGCCAGCACCTGGAACCAGGAACTGGTAGAGAGCGTGGGAGAATCCATGGGTGAGGAAGTGCACGAGTACGGGGCCGATGTCTACCTGGCTCCCGCCCTCAACATCCACCGTCATCCCCTGAATGGCCGCAATTTCGAATATTATTCCGAGGATCCCGTGGTGGCCGGAAAGACCGCTGCCGCCTATGTACGCGGCGTCCAGAAGAACGACGTGGGTACTTCCGTGAAGCACTTCGCCTACAACAACCAGGAGACCAACCGCACCGGCAACAACGCCGTCATCAGCCCCCGCGCCCAGCGTGAGATCTACCTGAAGGGCTTCGAAATCACCGTGAAGGAATCCGACCCCTGGACCATCATGAGCTCCTACAACAAGATTAACGGAACTTATACCTCCCAAAGCAAGGACCTCATCACCACTGTCCTGCGTGACGAGTGGGGCTTCAAGGGCCTGGTGATGACCGACTGGTACGGCGGAGACAACGGCGCCGAGCAGATCGCTGCCGGCAACGACATGCTCCAGCCCGGTACCGACAAACAGTACGAGCAGATCATGGACGCCCTCAAGGACGGTTCCCTCACCGAAAAAGAACTGGACGTGTGCGTGATGCGCTGCCTGGAACTGGTAGCCCGCAGCCCCAAGGCCAAGGGTTATGCCTACACCAACAAGCCGGACCTCAAGGCCCATGCCGCCGTCACCCGCCAGAGCGCCCTGGAAGGCATGGTGCTCCTGGAGAATAACGGCGTACTGCCCCTGAAGGGCGTGAAGAAAGTGGCCGTATTCGGCTGCACCTCCTATGCCTTCATCGCCGGCGGTACCGGTTCCGGCAACGTGAACCGCGCCTACACCGTATCCCTGCTGGACGGCCTCAAGAACGCCGGCTTCCAGGTGGATGAGAGCAAGAAAGACGCATACCTGAAGCACATCGCCCGGGAAGAGGCCGACTTCAAGGCCGGCCTGGGTGGCGACGCCCTGGCCGCCTTCTACCCGGTTCCCCGCCCCTCCGAGCTCATTCCCAACGCCTTCGAACTGGGCGCATCGGCCCTGTCCAACGACATCGCCATCATCACCTTCGGCCGCAACAGCGGTGAATTCTTCGACCGCAGCGCCGCCGACTTCTCCCTGAATGCCGGAGAGCGCAAACTGCTGGAGAATGTAACCAAGGCCTTCCACGCCGTGGGTAAGAAAGTGGTTGTGGTACTGAATGTGGGCGGTGTGGTTGAAACCGCTTCCTGGAAACATATTCCGGACGCCGTGCTGCTGGCCTGGCAGGCCGGTCAGGAAGGCGGCAACTCTGTCACCGACATTCTCACCGGTGTTGAGAGCCCCTCCGGCAAGCTGACCATGACCTTCCCCATCGACCTGATGGACGCCGCTTCTTCCAAGAACTTCCCCATCGACGCCACCAACGAGGTATACTTCATGAACCGCCGGGAGAATTCCAACGTGAAGGATGTGGATGTAACCAAGTATGAAGAGGGCATTTACGTGGGTTACCGCTGGTTCGACAAGCAGAACCTGCCCGTTTCCTACCCGTTCGGCTACGGCCTCAGCTACACCAGCTTTGAATACAGCCAGCCCGTGGTGGTGAACGACGGCAAGACCGTCACCGCCACCGTGTGCGTGAAGAACGTAGGAGATGTAGCCGGCAAGGAAGCCGTCCAGCTGTATGTGAGCGCCCCTAAGGGCACCCTGGACAAGCCCGTGAAAGAACTCAAGGCCTACGGTAAGACCGACAAACTGGCCCCCGGCCAGAGCCAGGTTCTCACCCTCACCTTCCCCACTTCCCAGCTGGCCTCCTTCGATGAGGACAAGAGCGCATGGGTAGTGGACGGCGGCACTTACACCTTCCTGTTCGGCGCCTCTTCCCGCGACATCCGCTGCACGGCCCAGGCCGAAGCTGCCGCGTCAGAGACGGCCGCCCACCGTGTACTGCTGATGCAGTAAGGTTTCAAACGCCTCCTTGTATCCGTCGGATACATGCAATAAAGCGTCTCCCACTTTCAGGTCACCCTGAGGGGAGACGCTTTTGATATGTTCCAGGTTCACCACAAACGAGCGGTGGATGCGCATAAAGGAGGAAGAAGGCAGCAGGTCTTCCACGGCTTTCATGGTGAGATGCGTCACCAGCGGCTGGCGGGCCGATGCCAGATGGAACATCACATAATCCCGCATGCCTTCCACATAGAGGATATCGGCAAACTCCACCTTGCGCAGCACGCCGTCCACCTTGATGAAGGCAGATGTCTTTTCCTCCGGGGCCGAAGGGGCGGCGGCGTCTTTGAGGGCGAACCAATCCTGCGCCTTCTGGGCGGCCTCCAGGAATTTCTGGTAACGAATGGGCTTGAGCAGGAAGTCCAGGGCGCTCACCTCATAGCTCTCGAAGGCGTACTGCTTGAAGGCCGTGGTGAAGATGACGCGGGTTTCTGCCGGCAGCATGCGGGACAGTTCCATGCCGTCCAAATCGGGCATCTGGATATCCAGGAATACCAGGTCGGGCGCCAGGGAACGGATCTGGGAAAGGGCCAGTACCGGGTCATTGTAGGAACCCACCAGTTCCAGGAACGGCGTGCGTTCCACAAACCCCTCCAGCATCTTTACCGCCAGGGGTTCGTCATCCACCACTATGCAACGAAGTATCCTCATGCCTGCAATGAAACGACAACTGTATAATCTCCCTTTTCCTCCACGCAATTGTAGGTATACCGTCCCGGGTAGAGCAGTTCCAGCCGGCGCTTCATATTCTCCAGGCCGATCCCGGAGCCCACGTGGTCACCCGAGCCCACCTTTTCGACGGCTTTGTTGTTGTAAAAGACGCTGTTGGAGCACATGAACCAAATTTTTCCGTTCTGGTAATACATTTTCACCTTGACGTAGGACGGGTAGCGGGCGTTCACCCCGTGCTTGAAGGCGTTCTCTACCAGGGAGATAAACAGCAGCGGAGCCACTTCCACGTGCTCCCGGGGCACCTTGAAATCCTTCTCTACCGTGGTGAGCTCGTTGCAGCGAAGAGCCATCAGGTCCACATAATTGCTCATGAACTCCATCTCGGCCGCCAGAGACACTTTATCGGCCTCGGAATCATACAGGGCATAACGCAGCAGGTCGCTCAGCTGGCCGATGCTTTCCTGCGCCTTATCGGGGTCTATCTGCGTGAGGGAGGAGATGTTGTTGAGCGTATTGAAGAGGAAATGGGGATTGAGCTGATGCTTGAGCCAGGTGAGTTCCGCCACCACCGTCTCATTGGCCCGCATGATCCTCCGAAGGCCCACCGCCAGGAGCACCAGCAGGCATTGGACAAACACCCGGAGCAGGATAGAGCCCACGTACATGGCCCACAGAACCTGCTCCCCGAACTGATCCACCACTTCTTTGGGAAACTCCTGGGGATGTTTTCCAAAGAAATCCCAAACCAGCCACCCCATGATGATGGTGCCGTTGATAATATAGAACCACTTGGCACGGCCGCCGTGCAGTAACTTGGGGACCAGATAATAATAGTTGAGGGCGTAAATGATAAACGCCGGCAGCAGGATGACAGCACCGGCCAAAAACACCTTCCAGGCCTGCTCCACGGAACCCGTCATGGTGCCGGTGACAATGGCCGGAACCAGAAAAACACCAGCCCAGACGACAATCTGGGTGGTGTTGATGATAAGATTTCTGCGGCTTTTGGTTTGCATACTCTGCAAAGATAGTGAAAATTACATTCCCATGATAGTGCTCATGGATTCGGCCGTGGTGCTGCTGTTCAGCTGGCTTTCGTTCTCGATGCTGCGGCGGGCTTTCTTGGTGCTGTAGTTACCCTGCTTGCCGAAGGTCCAGCTGATCTGGAAGGTGATGGCCTTCATGGGAATCACGGTGGAAGAACTGCTGGTGAAGCCGTTGCCCTGGGTATAGCTTGTCATGTTCATCTCCAGGCCCTTCATCAGCGGCAGGATGCCGTTCAGGGACAGGCTCAGGCGGTCGTCCAGGAAGGTTTTGGTAACTCCCAGGATGCCGGCGCGCATACCGGTGGAATAACCCTGCAGGCTCACGCTGTTGCCCATCATGATCACGTTGGCGCTCACACGGAAATCGGCTGGAAGGGTCTGCTGTACGCCGGCCATCACATTGTAGCTCCAGCCACTGTTCTTCTGGTTCAGGACATCGCTGCTAAGGGAGTCGTAGCTGACGCCGCCGTTGAGCATGATACGCGTCTTGGAGCCGGGGGTCACCATGACGTAGCCGTTGAGACCGGTGCTGCGGTTCTGCACGATATTGCCGTAAGTGGTGTTGAGAAGGTTGTTCTCGTCGTAGAAGCTGTAGGCTGAAATGCCGTTCCCGGTATAGCTGTGACGCAGCGTGGCGCTTACCATCACCACCGGAGAATAGAAGTTATACACCAGGGAGAGGTTGTGACCCTTTTCGGTATCCAGGTTGCTGTTACCGTAGCTGAGGGCGGTGGGGTCGGAGGTGTCCACGTACGGGTTCAGGTAGGAGATGCCCGGACGGCTGATACGCATATTGTAGCTGATGCCGATGTTCTGCGTCATGGAAGGGCTCCACTGGATGCTGGCCGAAGGGACCAGGTTGCCATAGTTCACGCTGAAGGGGTTGGACATGGCGGTGGAGTTGTAGGACTGCCAGGTGTGCTCATAGCGCACGCCGGCCTTGATTCCCCACTTGCCCAGCTTGGCGTCCAGCTCGGTATAGGCGGCGCCGATGCGGTTGTAGAAGTCGTACTGCAGGCTGGATGCGGGGTTCTCCACGAAGGTGCTGCCGTTCCACAGGAAGTCGGTCTGGTCCGACGAATTGTGCCTGTAGATGAACTTGGCGCCGGTATTCAGGGTGAGGGCGCTGCCCAGCGGGGTGGTGAAATCGGCCTGGAAGGTATGGTCGAAGGAACCGGTGGTACCCAGGCTCTTGCGGTCCGTGAGGTCGAAGCCGGCGAAGGAACTGCCGTCAAAGGTATTCAGGCTGTTGTTCACGGAAGGGGCGCCGTTGAACTGATAACTCAGGACAAAGCTGCGGCCGGGGACATCGGCCCACAGGTGCTGATAGTCGGCACCCAGGGACAGGCTGGTGCGGTTATTCACGCTCTGGGTGGTGCCGGTGTAGCCAAAGGGATCCGCCCCGGGAGTGGTGAAGATGGTGTTGGTGATGCCGCTGCTGTTCTTCATGCCGAAGTGCATCACGCCCACGGTGGCGCTCACCAGGTTCAGGGTGTCGATCTCATAGCTCACGCTGCCGTTCACCATGGCCATCGGCATGGTCATATCGGAAGTGGTGTGGGTGCTGGTAGTGAAGCCGCTGTCCTGCGTGCGCTCAATGTCGGAGGAGGTGCCCTTGACAACATTATACATAGCGTTGGCGTTGAGGCTGGCGCTCAACTTGCCTTTCTGCAGGCTGGCGCTCACGCCGGCGCCGCCGCCACGGGTAGAGGCCATGGCCGTCACCGTGCCGTAGAAACCATCGGCCGCCGAAACGCCGCCCGTGGCTTCCTTGTTGGTGGTGATGTTGAGCACGCCGCCCACGCCCTCGGCATCATACTTCACGCCGGGATTGGTGACCACCTCGATGTTCTTCACGGTGCTGGCGGGCATCATCTTGAAGATGGTGGAAGCGTTCTGGCTCATCATCTGATTGGGCTTGCCGTCCACGTACACCTGGAAGCTGCTGCTGCCGTTCACGGAAATGTTGTCCTGGCCGTCCACGGAAACCATGGGCACCTTGCGCAGCATGTCCAGCACGGTGCTGGTCTTGGAATCCACGTCGTCCTCTACATTATAGGTCATCTTGTCCACTTCCATCTTCACCAGCGGACGCATGGCGGTTACCTGGCCGGCCTTGAGCATCTCGGCGCTGTCCTGGGCCAGGATCTCGCCCAGGTCCACCACGTCGGTATCGGCGGGGACCGTAAAATAGCGGCGCTGCACCTGGCGGCCCAGGTTGTCGAACACCAGCACATAGTCTCCCTCCAGAGTGAAGCTGTGGGAGAAGTTTCCTTCTTCGTCGGTAGTAGTGAAAGCCACGGCCTTGTCCAGGTCGGGCAGGCGGTAGAACTGCAGGATGGCGGCGGGTTCGCCCATACGGGTAAGGGAATCCAGCACCACGCCTTTCACGGTGGTCTTCTGGGCAAAAGCGCTCAGGCTCACGAGCGCTGCGACAATGGCTAAAACTAACTTTTTCATATGCTTTCTGTCTTTTTCGCGGTTTTCGAAAGCAAAAGTAGGGCAAAAAGCAAGGGGGCGCGGCCGCATTTCGACCAACGCCCCCTTTTCTTCGACGAATGCGGGCTTTTATTTATTTTTTGCTAACTTTACCGATATGAAAAAACTGATAACCCTTTCCCTGCTTCTGGCCGGAGCTTGGGCTTGTTCCCAGAACGATTATTACCTTGAACAGTTCGCGAATCCGCCTCGCGAGGCTCATCCTTACGTGTGGTGGCACTGGATGAACGGCAATATAAGCAACGACGGAATCCGCAAGGACCTGGAATGGATGGACCGCATCGGCATCGTCGGTTTCCATCAGTTCGATGCCGGCGGTGCCATGATGGGAAGTCTTCCGCCCGTGGTGGAGCTCCGCCCTTACCTGAGCGATGGCTGGAAAGAGAGTTTTTCTTATGCCATCCATCTGGCCGATTCCCTGGGGATGGAGGTGGGTATTGCCTCAGCTCCCGGCTGGAGCAGTACCGGAGGCCCCTGGGTGGAGCCCGCGGATGCCATGAAAAAGCTTACCTGGCGAACGTTGGAAGTGGAAGGAAACGGCGGCAGCCAGACCATCCGTCTGCCGGAGCCTTATAAGACCATCGGCAAGTATTTGAATGCCGATGCCGGCATGTATAAGTCTGTCTTTGAGAAGCTTATACCATGGTATGAAGACATTGCCGTGGTGGCGGTCAAAGTTCCCGATGAAGAAAAAGCCCTTGCCGAGCTGGGTGCTTCCATCACCTCCAGCGGCGGCGTTTTCACCATGGAGCAGCTCTGCAACGGAGACATCTCCGACGGCCCGGAGCTTCCCCTCAATGAAAACGGAACTCACGCCTGGATCCAATACAACTTCCCGAAGCCGGTCACCATCCGCAGCTTCACGCTGGCCGGCGGAGAAACGCAGGACACCTTCGCCACCAGCCGCAGCTACGGCAACTATCTGCTGTACAGCCAGGATGGGGAGCACTGGGAAGAACTGCTAAGCATTCCCTCCTGCCCTGTTCCGCAGCTGACGGCCGACATTCCGGAAACTACCGCCCGGTTTTTCCGCCTGATGGTCGTCAATCCCCAGCCGGATTATACGCTCCTTTACTATGGGGTTCCCGTGGTCACCCCCACCGGCACCCCCATCCATGAGTTCAAGTTACATACGGTATCCAAAGTGAACCATGCCGAGGAGAAGGCCGGATTTGCCTCTCCCGTCGATCTGGCGGACTTCCCTACTCCGTCGTCACGGAGCGCCGTCACGGAAACGGTGGACCTGACCTCCCTGTTCCGTGCCGACGGAACCCTGGCCTGGGAGGTTCCGGCCGGCCGCTGGCGCATCTATCGCTTCGGCACATCGCTCACCGGTAAACAGAATCATCCGGCGCCGCCGGAAGCCACCGGCCTGGAAGTGGACAAGCTGGATCCGGATGCCTGGAGCCGCTACTTCCATACTTATCTCAACCTCTACAAAGAGGCCGCCGGCGGCCTTCTGGGACCGAAAGGCATCCGTTATCTGATGATTGACAGCTATGAGGCCGAATGGATGACCTGGACGCCCAAGATGGCACAGGCCTTCCAGCATGCCCGGGGCTATGAACTTACGTCCTGGCTACCCGCCCTTGCCGGCGAAATCATCGGCAGCACGGATGCCACAGAAGCTTTCCTTTTCGACTGGCGCGAGACCATCGGCGAACTGTTTGCCGCCAATTACGACCGCGTCAATGACCTCCTTAAAGAATTTGGGATGGCCGGAAGATACACGGAAAGCCATGAATCCAGCCGCACCTTCATCGGCGACGGAATGGACGCCAAACGCAGCGCCACCATTCCCATGGCCGCCATCTGGACCCCCGAGACAAACACTGAAACCATCAACATGGCCGATATCCGGGAATCCGCCTCGGTCGCCCATATCTACGGACAGAATATCGTCGCCGGGGAAACCTTCACCACCAACGGCATGTACGGAAGCCCTTATACCTGGTATCCCGGAAATCTGAAGATTACCGCCGATCTGGCGCTACTGAGCGGCCTCAACCGTTTCTTCATCCACGAAAGTGCCCATCAGCCTTCCGACGACGCGCGTCCCGGCCTGGGCCTGTTGATCTTCGGCCAGTGGTTCAACCGCCACGAGACCTGGGCGGAATATGCCCAATACTGGATGGACTACCTGGCCCGCAGCTGTTATATGCTCCAGCAAGGCCATGCCGTGGCCGATATTCTCTGGTACTACGGGGAAGACACCAATGTTGTGGCCGAATGCTGGAAAGGCCTTCCGGATGTGCCCGACGGCTATTCTTACGATTTCTGCAGCCCACACGCCCTGCTCAACCGCATCAAACCCCGTGACTACAAGGTGATTGTTCTGGGTGAACATACCCGCTTGATGAGTCTGGAGATTCTGCAAAAGCTGTATCGGCTGGTGGACCGAGGCGTTTTCCTGATTGGCCAGGAGCCCGAGGGCATGGCCGGACAGGGTGACGATCCCGCCGAGTTTGAGCGACTGAAGGCCGGCATCTGGCACGCCGCCCGTCCCAATGTATGGACCGGCTCGGTGGCCGAAGGCCTAAAGCGTTCCGGCGTCGCTCCAGACTTTGTTTCTTCGGTTCCCGGCGTACGGTACGTACACCGCAAGGATGGCGCACGCGACATCTACTGGGTGCGCAACTTTACAGGTGCTCCCGTGGATACGGACATTGTTCTGCGGGATGCCAAAGGCGCTGTTTGCTTGATGGATCCCGTCACCGGCAAGCCCGTTTACGGCGCTCTGCGCGACGGCCGCCTGCACCTGGGCGCCGACGATGCCCTGTTCCTGGTGGCCGATCCTTCGGCCGCTCCCCTGGAGGAACCCAAACCGCTGGTGAGCGCCGGAGAAGTGGCCCTGGACGATTCCTGGACGGTTTCTTTCGATGGTTTGGATGCCCCCATCGGCACCCGTAAGTACCAGGAACTCAAATCTTTGACCGAATCCAACGAACCCTCCGTGAAATATTTCTCCGGCACCGCCACCTATCAGAACACCTTTACGCTTGGGGAGAAGGACCTGCCTGCAGGTCTCTCCATCGACCTGGGCCAGGTGGGCCAGATGGCCGATGTATGGATCAACGGTGAGCACGCGGCCTTCCTCTGGAAAGCTCCCTATGTGATCAACTTCGAAGGCAAGCTGAAACCCGGCAAGAACTCCATCGAAGTGAAGGTGGTGAACACCTGGGTGAACCGCCTCATCGGCGACGCCCAGCCCGGTGTGGAAGGTCACAGTTACGCACCTGTTCCCTTCTATGGCGCCGACAGCCCCCTGCTGCCTTCCGGTCTGACAGGTCCTGTGCGTTTAGAAATGCTGTTTTACGGGCAATAAATAAACTGTTATGAAACGAATCCTTCTTTTAGCACTGCTTACCGCGAGCCTCAGCGCCGCCGCCCAGCCGGGCTTTGAACCCGTCCCCAACATCATTCACACCCAGCGGGCAGCCGTTACCATCCAATATGGCGGCCCCACCCGGGCAGAAGGACGCTCCTACAACTTTACGCCGGTGTTCTTCATCTACCCCGACGGCAAGCTGGACCAGGCCGGTGCGCAACAGTTGATGGCCGATATGGACATCCAGCCCCTGCTGGACGACAATTACGGCACCGCCATGGTCATCAACCCTACCGGAGACAAGTACACGGAAGAGGATTTCGGTGTCTTTGAGAAAATGTTCAATATGTTCCGGGGGCCCGGCAACCTGAAAGTGATAGGATTGGGCGCCGGCGCCACGTTCGTGAACCAGGTCATCGCTCCCAGGGCCGGAGGACAGATTGCCGGCATCCTCACCGTGGGCGGCAAACCCGGCAAGAGCGTGGATTCTGCCGGTGTACCGGCCTATGTGGCCGGAAAGAATGCCGCCAAGGTGGCCAAGCCTTACCAGAAGGTGGTAAAAGCCGATGAACCCCTGCTGCAGGTAGTGGTGAATCCGGATACCCAAGCTTCCGTCAAAGCCCTCCTGGAGGATGCCTGGAGGCAGGTGCTGGGCCGCAACTACCGCTACAATAATTATAAGCACACCTATTACGAGGGCGCCAAGCTGGGAGAATACGGCTCTTATGAGCTGGAACCTTATCTGGACTGCGAGTCCCTGGGAATCAAACGCATCATTGTAGAGCAGCCCACCGGCAAGGACACCAAGTGGCTCTGGTACGAGTACTGGCCCGAAGAACTGCTGGAAGGTGCTCCGGCGCACAGCGTACCCGTGATAGTGCTGCTGCACGGCAACCAGAACGACCCCCGCACCCAGGCCGAGACATCCGGTTTCCTCCAGGTGGCGGCCCAGGACCGTTTCTTCGTGGTGGAAATGGAATGGCAGGGCAGCCCCAACTACCAGGGGATGGGCCACGATGGCATTGAGTCTGTCCTCTATCAGTTATTCGCCAAGTATCCCCAGCTGGATCCGTCCCGTGTATATGCCGAAGGCCTCAGCGCCGGCTCCATGACGGCCACTGCCCTGGGCATCAAGAAATCGCATGTGTTTGCCGCCGTGGGCGGCCATTCCGGCGGCTTGTTTGAAAGGCCGATGCCCGGCCCGTTCCCCAGCTACGGGCCCATCTGGGCCGAAGCCACCCAGAAGCGCGGTGCCGTGGAGATGCCTTATTGCTCCGTTTTGGGAACAGCGGACAACGTGGTCCCTTACATCAAGCCGGACAACTGGAAGGGCAACGGCTACCTCAACGCATGGAACGCCTATGAGCAGATGAACGGCATGGAGGTGGTGAAGGAACTGGACTTCGGCATAGATCCTGTCTTCGGCCAAAAACTGGAAGACCGCGAAACCATCCTCTACGCAAAGGGAGACGGCATTACCGTTGAAACCGGCCAATTATATAAAGGTAACATTCCCCTCATCAAGATAGTAGCCGTCATGGATTACGGCCACTGGAACTTCCAGCCCACCGCCCGCATCATGTGGGATTATTTCAAACAGTTCAGAAGGGATCCTCAGACCAAGAAGCTGATTTACAACCATGAATAAACGGATATACATTACCCTGCTGCTTGCCTTGTTGCTGCCCCTGGCGGCGCAGGCACAGTTCTTCAGCAGCATTCCCACCGATATTCCAGCTACCTGCGGGATGGTATACAAAGATACGCTAGTGGGGGCGGCCGACGGTAGCCAGCTGGTAACCCAGCTGTACCTGCCGGACACGCAGGAACCCTTCCCCGTGGTTGTCTGGCGCAGCCCGTATCTGAATTTCCCCACCGGGGACTGGATGAAGGGCGCCCGGGATTATGCCCAGAGAGGCATCGGCGTTGTCATCCAGCGCTGCCGCGGAACGGGCGGCTCGGAGGGCGTCTTCGAGCCCAATGTCCATGAGCGGGAAGACGGCCTGGCCCTGCTGAACTGGCTGCAGGAGGCACCGTGGTGCAAGAGCATCGGCCTCACCGGATGCTCCTACATGGGCCTCACCTGTTGGATTGTGGCCGATGTCCTGCCCTCCAAGGTAAAGGGCATCTACCTGGAGCACTACGGGGTGGACCGCCATCTTTCGGCCTATTCCAGCGGCCTGTTCCGGCAGGATATCCTCACGGCCTGGGCCATCGACAATGCCAAGGAGCCCATCACCAAGCCCACGGAGTGGGGCACGGACTTCAAATACGGAGACCAGATGCTGTACCGCCCGCAGGTGACCATGGACCAGGACCTTCTGGGCGCGCCACTGCCCTGGTACCGGGACTGGATTACCCACACGGATTATACGGATCCTTACTGGCACAGCGGGTTCTGGGAGCTGCTGAAAAGCATCCCTCCCAAGATTACGGTACCCATGACCGTTGTGGCCGGGCACTTCGACCACCATATGGAAGGTACGCTGCTGGGGTACGAACTGCTCTCCGAAGAGACCAAGGCCAAAAGCCGCCTGATCGTGGGCGGCTGGGACCATAATTATAAGACCACGCCGGAACTTCCGGGCCTGGTGCACGACGGGGAGGTGAACATCGACCTGGATACCTTCGAATGGTTCCATTCCCTCCTTCTCAAGGAAAAAGAACCGGAACATGAAGTGCTGGTATACCAGATAGGGGCCGACAAATGGCTGCGCCCGGCCGAATGGCCCTCCGTGCAAACTTTCCCCGCATCCTTCTTCCTGGGGGCCGACGGTTCGCTGCAGGCACAGGCTCCCGCTGAGGAATCGGCCCTCCCCTACACCTACGATCCTTCCCATCCCGTCCTTTCCGTGGGCGGGGAAACGCTGTTCAGTGCCGATACCCGCAAGGGCAGCCGTCTGCAGCCGCCGGTGGGCTACCGGGACGATATCCTGTTCTTCCGGAGCGAGCCGCTGGAAAGGCCCCTGTATCTTTCCGGCTGCCCGGAAGCCACCGTCTGGTTCTCGTCGGACTGCGAAGACACGGCCGTGGCGGTGAAAATCAGCGAGGAACGGGCCGACGGCAGTACCTATAACATCCGCACCGGCATCGCCACCCTGGCCTTCCGGGAGGACAAACTGGGGCCCCGGGGCACTTACACGCCGGGGGATGTGGTTCCCGTGCGTATCACACTGCTGCCCATTGAATGGGAAATCCAGGCTGGAAGCCGGATCCGGGTAGACATCACCTCCTCCGACTTCCCCCAGTACAGCGTCCACTCCAACTATCCGGGCGTGTGGTCGGAACAGGCCCGTGTGCAGGTCGCACACCAAAAGGTATGGACCGGCGCGGAACATGCTTCCTCCATCCGGCTTCCCATCTCTGTTCAAGGATACCTGGCTTCCCTGCAGCCGGAGCCCGAAAAACACGTGCTTCGGCCCAAGAAGGGCAAAATCGGCCAGCGCATCGCCGTTTTCGGCGGCTCCCTATCCGTGAACAAGGAATCCGACGCCGCTAAACAGATCTGGGCCGACCGCCTGCAGGCCGAAGTCACCACCTACGGCGTGGGCGGCGCAGGCTTCTCCATCGACCAGGGCTGCACCGTCCAGAAGCAGGTGGACCAGGCCGGCATCTACGACGTGTACGTGCTGTGGGCTTCGACCAACGACTACACCAACAGCCGCCCCTGCGGCAGCTGGCAGGACTATACGGCGCTGGACGGCTTTGACCCCGGGAAGCTGCACACGCAGTGCGGCGGCATCAACTACTGCATCAAAACCATCCTGGAGAAGAACCCCAAGGCTAAGATTTATTTCTTCACCTCCCTGCGATTCTTCGGCCAGGATGCCGGGCACAACCCCTTCAGCACCCAGCCCAACAAGACCGGGAAAACCTTCGCCCAGTACATCCAGGCCCAGAAAGACTGCTGCGCCTACTATGGCATTCCTGTGCTGGACCAGTTCTCCCTGCAGGGCATCAACGAGTTCAATTACAACCTGTACTACCTCCCCGACAAACTGCACATGAACGAGGAAGGGTACAAAAAAATCGGCCCTGTGCAGGCCGATTTCCTGGAGAAATGAGTATCTTTGGGGCATGAATACATTCGGACATTTTGACGACGCTTCGCGCGAGTACGTAATTACCCGGCCCGACACTCCCTGGCCGTGGATCAATTATCTGGGTACAGAGGACTTTTTCTCCCTCATTTCCAACACGGCAGGCGGCTACTGCTTCTGCAAGGACGCCAAGTTCCGCCGCATCCTGCGTT